>SDBT01019334.1_pt1 | contig 10678 bp, 13 predicted proteins | sample 2277101 | NCBI WGS metagenome assembly SDBT01 (sample SAMN10404973, study PRJNA504765) | marine sediment metagenome | isolation source: marine sediment core GS10_PC15, 103 cmbsf | place: Arctic Ocean: Southern Knipovich Ridge | collected 2010
TCTTTTCTTGAACAATGTAATACGTCGTTCGTGAGATGGCTGAAAAGTATATGTATTTTCTTTTTTTTCTCTCACTGGAACCAAAATGGTTGCTACAGAATTGTTGGGATCACCAATTTGACTAGATAATCCATCTTTTTTTTCTTGTGTATAAATTCGCATAAATATCCCATTTAGATTGATCAAATACAAATATCAAACTCGTAATTAATTATACACAAAAAAAACGTTGTTCTGAAAAATAAATGACTGTTCATGAATGATTAATTATTTTTTACTCATAAAATTAACAACGTCTATTTGTGCTTGAGTTAAACCCTTTGTTTTACGACAACACAGTCCGTTCTCTAAAACCTCTGCAACAACATCATCTGCTGGATTTCTAAGGAAAAATTCCCTATTTTCACTAAGACCATCCTCGTTTTTTGTTTCAACGGTATAGCTAAATCTCAAAAATGGATCTCCCTCCCAGTCAACCCCTTTTGAAAACCACATACCATCAGTAGAAACGAGTTCTCCATTGATAGTAAGTACGGATTCTCTGGTTTCTGTGTTTAATGAAATTACTATAGCTGCCATTTCTTTCTCCTTCTATCTTGCATGACAAGAATGTTCATTTGTGTCTTTTGTTATTACTAGCATTGCCCAGGTTGACGACGCCAAGGATTTTCTGTCGTTCAATTTTGGATTTTGTTTGATAACGTTTTTATAATATGATACTGTTTTGTTAAAAAGATTCTCAAAATTAGTCATCCGATCGACATGTTCACTAGAACTATCTGTTCTTTTAGCTATTTCTGTTTGTGAGATATCTTCTGGATTATCTTTCAAACTTATGGTAGACAAAATATGTCTCTTGATTTTTTCCAATTCTTTCGCCTGTGCTTTTGTTAAAAACCTAATATTTTTTATATTATTCTTTTTTATATATAGTGGATCAATAATACTATCTATTTGCTTCATGTGTTTTTCAGCTATAGTCTTATACACAGACAAAGCCCTCTCTTGATCGCTAGACAGAACAGGCTGTCTTTTATCGTCTCGCTTCTCTGTGTCTTTGGTGTTTGGTGGTCTACCTGAATCATTATCCCCTTCGTCTGTTGGCTGGTCTCCGTTTGGATTATCTCCAGTTTGACCACTTAGTTTTGCATCTTGTAGTTCTATTTGAAGCTTATTTTGAAGTTCCATAACGCTAATTGGACGATAATATGGATTTCCTTTTTCTAAGATCTTTGGTTCAGTGTCTCGAATATCTTGTTCTTCTCTCATTCTTTCTAGCTCTACAACAAAGTTTGTTCCAAAGACTTCATGTACGGCTTCTATCGAAATAATTCCTCTGTCAACCAATTGAATCATTAGTTGTTTTTCCACAGCTTCGTCTCTTAAAGACATTGTTCCAAAATTAATAAATGGTAATTTTTTAAAACCCATTGCTTCTGAGACCAGTTTTATTTCACCCCGAAGCCATTTCAAACATTTGTGTCTAACGTATTCTAGTCTTTCTATTAAAGTTTTTAGTTGAACGAAAGCTGTTTCCGCATTTCTTGTTGCTAAATCTACTCCTCCAAGAAGTGCATTTGGAATGCCTAACCCCTGAATTATATCGCTGTTAACAGACTTATATTTTTCATTACCAAGAATTTTATCTATGGGTGGATATTCAACCTTCATATCTATCATGGAATCCCAAACTAAATCTAAAACCCCTCCTCCCTGATTGTGTTGCAATATATCTAAAAGCTTATTGACAGCATTTGGGTTTGGAAGAATTTGTTCTTTGTGGTCTCCTAGTCTCCATAATCTAATTGTATTGATAACCCCGTCTAAAGCGGACATATCTGCCAATTTCATTTTTTCTTTCAATATAATGTCGTCAAAAATTCCATATAAAAATGGCGTTCCCCAATCTTCCCAGTCGTCCTTTTTGTAATAATCGACATAGACCCTCTCTGGATCTAGCTCTACCAAAACAGAAGCACCTTTTGATTTATCAATAGCGGAAAGAACTTCTGTGGGCAATCTCTTTTTCAAAGCTTTTTCCGAGTCTGTTTTTGGACTTTTTATTGATTTAACTAGCTTTCTTGGTATTCTCATTGCAATGGCGTTGCCATTGAAAAACTTTCCTACTTCGCCCCCGGTTTTTTCAATCATTGTTGGAGATAAAAAGATATATCTCCATGGAATAACCTTTTTCTTTCTCTTTGTTTTTTTAACATCAATTTTTTCTGGTTTTTCTTCAACATCTTGAACCAATAAGTTTTCAAGATTTGTTGACCCTTTCGTCATCATTTTAATTATTTTGTCTGTTAAGATTCCATCTTTTCTTCTAACTATAACATTTGCATCTCTCAATAACAGTTTCATAAAATCGTGTGACCTACCTTGAAGATCAACTTTTTCTGCCCATGCTTCATAGAATCTTTGTTGTTTTTTGATTGGATGCCTAATCGTCAACCCTTCTGATGCAAAGTCGGACATTAAATCTATAATATTTCTTATTAATCCAACTTTTCTATATATTGCATGTGTCATTAGGATGATATCTTGATGAGTGGTGGGCAATGCAGTTCCAGGATTTTTTAGTTCCTTATCCCTTCTGTTGAAACCGGATTTTAATTTTACATTTTCAGCAATTGTAAAACCACTATTTGAACTAGAAGCGGTAACAACAGAGTTGGTATCTGGCAAGGTGTGCTTTTTGATATTCCCCAGGATTAATTTTGTATATAGGGAATCTTCAGACGATTGTGTTTTTGTTTTTTTTAATGTTTTTTTCTTTTTTGCCATTTTTACTCACAAACAGTTAGACTAACAGTTGAACATATTGTTATACACAAAATTCTTATATTTTATTTCCACCTTTTGTTCCACCCAGAGAATCGTAATAATCCCCTCCATGCTTCATTCTTGATATTCCTATTCCTTTGTAAAAACCCTGGTCTTTACCTGTTGTTTGAACTTTTTTAATATTTCCAGCAACATCGTCATAGTCAATATCTGGGACAACAGCCTTTAAAAAATTCTCATAAAAATATTTGTGAGACAATAAAAGCCCAATATACCTATCTTTTTGTAATTTTCCCTTTTTACCTTTTTCGTCAACTAGGCTGGGGTCTATAACGGATGGTGTATCAAATTTTTCTTTTCCCGTAGGTGTTTCTTGCCTTTTTATGGTACATAGTTCGTTTTTTAATTCCTCTATATTATTAACATTTTCTTCGTATGTGTCAAAAAGAATGTTGTCAAATTTTTCTACAATTAAAGCACCTTGCATCTTAACGGTATCAAAAGCAGGAAATAGCAGTCTTTTTGTTTCAAGACTTTTGTGTAAATACAGGTTTGCCTCAGAATTGAATTCTGTACTTTGTTGAACAAGATGTAATATATGTCTTCCATCTGATTGTCCATCCGTATCTTTTGGATCATCTAGATCTATAATTTCATAAATTGGAAACTCTTTTTGTTCTTTGTTCAACAACTTTTTATTTCTAAGCATTTCTGCTATGTTATACCCGCCACCTTGACTATCCATCTCTATTCTTTCAACGGCAAACTCTTTGACAAGAGATCTAATCTTAAAACAACAATATTCATAATAATCCATGTCTTTAATATGGCCAGCATCTTTTCTTTTTTTGAATTCCTTTTTAATAATGGACCAACAATATACAACTCTTGCGTGATTAGGCCATATCTCCAATATGGTTACTGTTAAATTGTTAACTTCTGCTGCTGGATCAATACCCATTACATATTTTTTTCCACTAGTACCCATCATGGACGGAGTAAAAACAATGTCGCCGTCTGGTGTAGCTATAGGTCTTCCTGGACCAACAGTACAACCTTCAATAAGTGTTCTTGGAAAAAATCCATCCGAATCTTTTACAAACACCCCTCCATATTCCATTAACCATATGTTGTTGGGAAGAAATGCTTTTGCGTGAGCCAATTGTTTTTGATCCAACAACCCATCTGGCAAAGCCGTATGTGGAATTCTAATAACAGCGTAGTCTTTCGGGTCAAACCCTTTTGGAACCATATTATATCCACCAAATATCTCTGCAATCGCATCCATATTATCTCCGGTATCTATAATTTCTTTCCACATCTTATATCTTTTATAAAAGTGGTTAAACTCATACGAAGCAGTTCCAGAATAAACTATTTGATTATTGTCTATCTTGTTTTTATATAGTTTATCAATAATGTCTTGTGGAACATTAAGTTTTTTAAGTTTCTTAACCATTGTAATTCTTTTAGCTGCCGCAACTGGCGTTTTAGTTACAGCAGCAAATCCCCTAACAACAACATCAAATATTTGTTCAGGGATACTAGCAAATTCGTCGGCAATAATAACATTTGCTCTCAAACCCCTAATCTTGCTGCCATCTCCTAGTGGAATAGCTTGAATCAAAGATTGTCCAATCTTAAACCTACAACTGTCAACACCCTGTTTCGGTCCAGCTTGTTTTCCACCACCTACGATGCTTTGCAACATTGGTGAATTGTGCCATATAGTATCTATGTAGTTAAAAACCAACTTAGCCTGTCTTAATCCTGCACCAACTATAACTATTTTACACCCTTGATCTAAAATAGCTCTTAATGTAACATAAACTGCAAGCATAAAGGTTTTACTTCCACCACGAGAAGCAATTAACATCGGAAAAGTTGTTTTCCACATCAATTGTATTGTTGCTATTTGTATTGGAAATAAATCTATATTAAGTAAAATTTTAGCTGCCCAACCAATATAGTCGGTATCCATCATCTTAGAAATAATAAATTCATCTAAAGCTGTATTGATAGATTTGACATCAGAAAAGATATGTTTCTTGACTTTTGGCAACTTAATTCTGTCTGGAAACAGAAATCCAAACTCTTCTTCGTCATCAGATACTAAATCAAGAATATTTTTATTAATTTTATTTGTTGATCCATCTAGACTTTTCATTTCTCACAACTTCACAAAAAATACTTTTACAAACTGCATGACCACATTGGCCAACCATTAATATTTTTACATTATATTTTACACCAAGGGAGATTATCCAATTAATCAAAGCTTTTCCTGGCACTGGTTTTTTAAACTGAGGGGGGGATAAATTAAAATGATCGGTTGTTAAACTAGTTTCTATTATAATGAACGCATGTTTAATTTCAGACATTCTCTGCATTTTTTCCTCAAACTTTTTTCTATCTTGATAATCAGTCCACAACTCGGAAAAATCTTTTTTTCTTTCTATTGCTAAGATATCTTCATACCCAACTACTGTGTAATCCCCATTGTCCAATTTTTGTTCGATAGTGCCAGCACACCTTGGACTTCTTCTGGATTCTAAATCTGTATCAAAAATCCATCCATATCCCTGTTTTTCTCGTGTATCTCTAATTACTGTGTAATTAGGCATTTGAAGAGTCATTAGCTAATATCACCCCATTGTTTTCAAGTAGATTTAAATCATTCTCTACCATCTCATAAATCATTTTTTCCAAAGTAATTTTTGGTTTCCATCCAAGAATATTCTTGGCTTTAGAACAATCTCCAAGTAAATAATTAACATCCAATGGTCTATAATATTTTTCAGAAATAGTCACATATTTTGAATAATTTGTTCCCGCAAAGTCAAAAGCAAATTCAAGAAATTGTTTAACAGTATGTGTTTTTCCGCTACTCAAAACAAAATCTTGTGGTTTATCTTGTTGTAGCATCATCCACATTCCACGAACCATATCTTCTGCGTGTGACCAGTCTCTAGATGCATTAATATTACCCATTTCAAGATAATTAATTTCATTTTTACTTGGGTCTGGAAGTCTTCCGTTATCGTTTTTAAATTTCATAACTTTTGCTACATATTTGGTTATCTTTCTTGTTACAAAATTCTCCCCTCGTTTTTTCGATTCGTGGTTGTAGAGAATCCCCGCACATGCAAAAACACCATAACACTCTCTGTATAACCCAACCATTTTATGTGCAGCTAATTTAGCAATTCCATACGGGGAGGCAGGACAGAAATGTGTTTTCTCATTTTGTGGTCTTTCTGAGTTATTGCCGAATAGCTCTGACGTACTGGCTTGATAGAACTTCGTATGTTTTGATGTTTGTCTTATGGCTTCTAGAATGAACAATGGTCCCATTGCGTTTATTTCCATTGTTGTTACTGGTTGGTCAAAAGATATTCCTACGTGGCTCATGGCTGCTAGATTATAGATTTCGTCAGCTTGACATTCCGATACAAGTTTGAAGATACCTGTTGGGTCTGTGAGATCGCCGTCTCTCAATGTAAAATTTGCGTTACTTAAAACTCCTGTCAATCTTTCTAGATTGTTTACAGATGACCTCCTAGTGACCCCCGTAACTTCGTAGTTCTTCTCCAATAGGAGTTCCGATAAGTATGATCCGTCCTGGCCAGTACATCCAAAAACAATAGCTTTTTTCATATTAATCATCCTTTTCTACAACGACATTCCCATCCACACTTGTTAGAGAATTACTTTGTGGCAAACAGCAATGTTTAAACTTTTTCTTGCTACCACACATGCATTCCCAGTTTCTCTTCCATTTAATACTTTTCCTTGTAATCGGCATCGTTACTCTTTCGTCTCGCATTGTTTTTTTTCTAGACATAATTATTCTCCATCGTTTTGAATCTCTTTTGTCTTGTGGTCTGAAATGATACTATCTATTTCTCCATCTGGAAATTCAATAGGGGTTCTTAGTTCTTTTTGAATTTCTTTTGAAGACAACTTGGTTAATTCTGCATATCTTCCATGCTTATCTCGCTGTTCTTGTGACTGTTGTATGGACGCGACCAGATTAAAAAAGCTTTCTTTACCACCCATTAATTGTTCAATTCTATCTTTTCTAGTTGCGCTCAAATTGCTTTGAATCTTTTGTCTTTCTGCGGCCAGTTTGTCGTATCTCTCATTGCTCTCTTTAAGTTCTTTATATTTAATTTTTAATAAATTGTTTTTCGATATTCTTTCAGACCTTTTTTCTTTAGTTTCATCTGGTTCTTGTTTGTTGTTTAGTATCCAGGTATTAATTGTTTCAATGTCAACCTGTAGGTGTTGCATTAACACAAATTGTCTTTCTATCAATATTCTATGTTTAAGAAAATCATCTATTTGAAAAAATTCACTAAAAACAATATCTTCAAATTGACAACATAATTGACCATAATCTTCAAGATAGGTAGCGATTTCATTTTCATTTAAATATTCATAAATTTTTACAAACATATTTGTTTTTTTAAAATTATCTCTAAACCAATTAGCCTTTTCTGTTTCGGTTAATCCATATGGCGGTCCAGATAATTCCATTTGTCTTGTTTTTAATTCTTTAATGGTGTCGGGATCTTTTTTAACCCCAAGTTTGATTCTATTTCTTCTTATAGAATCCAAAGACCACCCATACCCAAATTTTTGGAGTAATCTTTCTTGAATTTTCTTGTCTTTTAATCCTTGGTGAACACAATTCTCTAAAACTTGCATTGCTTCTTTGTTATTGGATAGTCTTTGAAATTTTTTACTCATCGTTAAATTCTCTCAGAAGTTGTCGAACAGCTATATATAATTCGTTAGTAATCTTTCTTGGAATTTTCTCATTTTCTATAAGCATATAGAAATATTTTAGTAAATCCCCATCTAAATTGTCTACTATATGGTCTATCCTATCTTGTGTTTCAAGAATATCTAATGGGTCATGTGAACTAGAATTTTGTTGATGATTATCTATGTCACAAATGTCTAGTGGTAATGCATTAACTATATTCATTTTTGTTTTTGAGCCAGAATCTGATTTGTTTTTACTTGGTCTGAAATACTTGTCTCGCATCAAATTTTTCAATCTATTTGAGACATGTGAATTTAGAAAATGTTCTATCTTTTTCTCTATGGAGTTTTGCTTCGATTTCCCAGGATCGTATCTTTTTAGAGCTTCTAAACAAAAGACCCACACTTGCTGTTCTATGTCCTTACCCTCATAATATGCAAAACTCTTATTTCTACTTTGTTCTGCTATCTTCTTAATTATCGGATAAGCTATTTTTCTTAGACTGTCCTGTTTCAACGTCGAAACCTTTCATTGATTTGTCTATAATACCATTTGCCTTTTCTGTGTCTGGATCGTTTATTAATAGATCATCCTTTACTTGTTTAACTACCTCTTTTGATCCTCTTGCAATGACATTTATTTGATTTTTCTTTTTTTGTTTTTTCATAGTATTTGTTTATACACACTTTGATTTTGAATAAATGACAAATCTTCCATTACTGAACTCTTAGTCCGATAATGCTTCCATGTATATATAGGACTATCTAGAAAAAAAATACAAAAAATATAAAAAAAATGTGCAAGTTGATATAATACTATGTATGAGACTTGAAGTTAGAAAAAACACATTGCCGTATATTCATCCGTTTTCCATTATGGACGTGGATACAAACGAAACCTTTGGTGGATATAAAACCAGAAACGAGGCAGAAAAAGCCTTGAAATCAAAGAAATTCCAATCCATAAGCGAACAAACAGACAGAAACGCAATAGAGTGTATGGAAAAAAGAATCAATAATCCCGATGGAGATGGTATGCCAATAAAAAACCAACAAAAAAATATTAGAAGAATTAGGTTGAAATGATCGAAAATCATAATTTGCAATTAATTCATGGAAGATTCGAGCATATTTATAAACAACTCCTGGGCAACAAAATCGACCTGTGTTTTCTTGACCCGCCAGACAATGAAGGCAGGGCTTATGATCAGTATGATGATAAATTGAATGATTACGAATACACTTGTCTCCTTGGTTCATGGATAAACAAGGCTTGTGAACTCACCGATGGGCCTGTTTTCATAAGCTTTGCAGAAAAATGGATTTCACATATAGAAAGATTGATTTTGGAAAACGACATACCTCTGATACAGCGTATTTGGTGGAGATATAGCTTTGGACAAGCGAACTCAAAAAAGTATGCATCTTGTGTCAGGCCGATTTACTGGTTAAACGATCCGACTATTTATCCAGACAATATTAGAGTACCGTCACAAAGACAATTAAAATACAATGACAAAAGAGCCAATTCAAAGGGTAAACTTCCAGAAAATATTTGGGATTTTAACCGAGTGTGTGGAACCTTTGGCGAAAAAAGAAAGTGGCATCCAACACAACACCCGGAATCGTTGATGAAAAGAATTATTAACGGACACTCAAAAGAAGGAGATGTCGTTTTAGACCCATTTATTGGGAGCGGAACCGCAGCTTATGTTTGCCAAGAATTAAAAAGAAAATGTATTGGAATAGATAATAGTTCTTTTTATTTGAAACAAATAGAGATAGAATATTTAAAAAGACGGGAGGAATAACAATATTATGATTGAATGCTCTGGTTGTGGGACAAGTGTTCATAAACTCACCTGTCATAAAATTTTTAATTACATATATTACTGCCCACTGTGTGTGAGAAAAATTTTAATTATACACACATACACGCACGATATTAAATTCCTATGCCCCCATTGCGAAAACAATAGCGATCAATGCAAATATTGTAGCCCCGATGCTCTTTTACAAACAATAGAAGACGACGAAGAAGAAGAAACGAATGAGATCTAATGTTACAGAAATAGAAAAAGAAGTTGCTTATATCCTAGATACAACAGATATCGATAAAATATCTGTCTTCCTAGATTGTCCTGTCGCCGAAGACGTTGGTTTAATCACAGACTACTATATTCAAAGACAAACTAGGGTTAGATCAATACAAAACCCATCTGGAAGCAAAAAATACCTGTTGACCAAAAAAACTGGTGAAAAAATTTCTGGATCTAGATTGGAAAATGAAACACCAATCACTGAAAACCAATTTGATATATTGAAAAATATGTCTACCCTCAAAGTCAAAAAACATAGATATAGACTTCAAGACAATATGCATCCATGTATAGATCACAATGTTTATGTTGATATTGTTCTCGAACCATTGGGGGTTTCTATCGTAGAAATAGAATATTATAGTGATCGCAAATTAACATCTAAACAATTGTTCGACAAAGAATTAACTATTTGCCCATTTTCGGCATATGATTTTTTTAGAAGAAAAATAGGGATATGTGGATCTGAAAGTTCTGGGAAAACGGAAACTGCAAAAACCATTAGTGGTAAAATTAATACGACCTTGGACGGTAATGCATTTTATGTTTCCGAATATTGTACAAGCTTTATCCAAGAACTTAACGACACTCCAGTTTTTGCTGATACGTTTTTAATTTTTAACGAACAACGGAAACGAGAAGCCTTTGCTTGGAGAAAATCAAATATTGTGATTTCTGATAGTCCTACTTTTTTAGCATATATTTATTTAGGTACGCATTTAGACATATCAGAATGGGAAAGAAACAAGATACACATGGAAAAATTGTACGGATATGTTCTGGACGACATCCAATCATACTCGCAAATAATACATCTAAAACCACTTAAATACAAAGAAAATAATATTAGATATCATGGTAATAAAAAAATTGAGCATATAGATTCACAAATTAATAATTTTCTCACATTCCACAAAATAGATCATTTACAATGCACATATGAGGATATAGATATGATTATGCAACATTTATTTTATACGAACAGGGTGGTGTAGTTTGGCTAAACAATTCAAGGAAGATAT
>SDBT01019335.1_pt1 | contig 10677 bp, 16 predicted proteins | sample 2277101 | NCBI WGS metagenome assembly SDBT01 (sample SAMN10404973, study PRJNA504765) | marine sediment metagenome | isolation source: marine sediment core GS10_PC15, 103 cmbsf | place: Arctic Ocean: Southern Knipovich Ridge | collected 2010
CAGTCGTAGTGATACTTCAGACCGTCGAGCAGGAAGATTCCCATGGTCCGCTCTCCGTCAATTCAGTCCAATTCCATCGACGCTGATCGCGACCTGCATCAGTCCCTTGCCGATGCCCATGTTCGATGGCGAAATATCCTGGCCCGTCCAGACGTAGCCGACGCTGTCGGTGAACGTCGACGGCCGCCACGCTATGAAGAAGGGGAACCGCAGAGCATCCTCCACGAACGGCTCGAACTCACTCCTGTAGAATGTCGGGGTGAGATGCTGCCACGAAAAATCGGCATGAAATCCACCGCGCACGATCGAGCGTCCGAGGAACTGACCGCGCTCACTCCGCAGCGGCCTGATGACTGTCGTCCTCGAGAGGTCAAACGGTGAGTGTCCGCCATAGATCGGCCGCAGCATCGCGAGCGCCGCCCCAATGAAGACAACGCCGATGGAGGGGATCGTCGCGCCTGTCACTTCAATCCGCCAGTAGCGATGCGACTCGGCGGCGAAGAGAAAGAGCACCGGGCCGTCGTCCGTCGGGGCATGTGCTGCGATGCCTGTTATGTCGTTCCAGGCGGAGTCGTTATCACTCCACTGCGGCTTGACGCTCGCGCCGTCAGTTCCGAGAGTGTGGGCTGCGACCCCGATGTAGTCGGCTGAGACAGCCGACCCGGCGTCAATGCGCCACGTCGCGGGGAGCGCGTCGGCGCGCCAAAATTCATACGTTAAAGGGTTTAGAGCTGAGTCAGCTTCGAACCCAGCTTGTTCTCCAGATGCCGCCAGAGTACCGGTTCTGCTAATGGTCTGGTGACAGATCCGCGCATGCGTCAGCGGCCTCGATGGTGCAAATGCCGTCTGAATTACGACGCTCATTCCCCACTCCCCAGGACGAAGCCTTTGCGGGCCGCACGAGCTTCCTCGACGGTAGCGAAGAATCCGTAGCGAGTCCTGCCGTTGACGTAGACTGAAGAGCGGAACGGTCGGTGTTTGCAGTCGCTACAGAATGAAACGCCGACGCCGTAGCCGCTCTGGTTACGCATGTTCTCATGGTTTCCGCGTGTCGTGACAATGCGCAGATTATGGCTGCGATTGTCGAGAGTCTCGTGGTTTTCGTGGTCGACTTGCCGTCTATCGCCGCGCTTAAGGTTCACCACTACTCGGTGCATGTATTCCTTAGTCTTTCTACTCCTGCCATCGTGACGACGTCCTCCATCTGGATGGTCCGTCGAACGAACCGCGTAGAACGACTGGATCTTTGCGTCCCACTGAGCGCACCACTTGTGTTTCCGCAATCGGTAGAAATCGCGCTCATCAACCAGCGCCACCTGGCCCTGAGTTAGCGGAATCGTGAACGTGACCTGCATCTCGTTTTGTTTCCCGCTCATACGATCCTCAACCTGGCTCCATCAGCAACAGCATCGTTGATCTCTTCGATGAGGTCGCGCACCTGAGTGCGGCCAAAGGTCTCGCCGACGAGCGAGATGTTGACCGATTGCGCGCCAGCGCCACCGCCGCCCGCGCCACCGCCTCCGCCAGTCGGTGCGGGAGCCCCCCCGGACGGTCCCGCGGCGACCGCCCGCGCACCGCTCGAGCCGCGTTGGAACTGCTGCGAGCTGATCTGTGCGATACGAGCGAACTGGACGCCGGCGGCGATCGCGGCGAACGTCGCGCCGAGTATAGGTCCGCCGATCCTGGCCCCGAAATTGTACGAATGGACGACAGATTCGATTCCGCTCAGAACCGCGCTCGCGATCGATAGAGCTTTCTGGAGCTTGAAATTGTCCTCGGCTGCACTGGCGAGCTGAGCGGTCATCTGCGCGAGGAAACCGGACACAGCGGCGACGCGGTTCGCCATCATTTGTGCCTCGGATATCGCCCGGGCTTTGCCCTCCTGCTCCTCGATGTCCGTCAGTTTCTCTTGGTGCTGCTTTTCGAGAGCTTCACTCTGCGCATTGAACTCCTCTAAGGTGAGAAGTTTGAGTTCCCCGGCCTCCCGGAGCAGCGCCAGCTTCTCGGCGAACGCTTCCTGCTCTACCTCACGTTCGTTGAGAAAACTCTGGCGAATGATTTCGAGGCGCGCCGCCGCCTTCTCTTTCAACGCCTCGAGCTCCGGGTCGTCGCCTAAGTCGGGCGGCAGCTGAAGCGGCCCGACGAAGTCAAAATCGGCCGCAGCCTTGGCAGCCGTCGCCGCATTCGCGATTCCCTTTAATTTCTCCTCAACAATGTCGAGTGACTCCTCCGAGTCAACCATCGCCAGGAGCGTCTTCTGGAGACCTGATGCGCTCACCCCTGCGCCTGACGCAGCTTTATCCATTGCCAAAAACTGTCTATCCAGCTCGATCGCTTGAGTAGCGTCGCCTACGGCCCTCACGCGAGCAATGAATCTCGTTAATGTCTGGTTACCCTTCTTTGTCTGACCTGCTACTTGCTCGACTGCTACCGCCGTCGACAGGGCGGCAATCGCGGCGATTCTGAACGACCGCGCGAATAGGACAGACAGCTCGATCCCCGCTCGGAGGCCGGTTTCGATTGACTCGCCAAACCCCTTCGACTCACGAGCAGCGCCTGTTAGGAGGTCCGCGACTTCCTCGAGAAACGGCGCGAGCCTCACCGCGAGCTGATTCGAGACCCCCTTTATGACGAGTCCGATTCTTGCCATCGCATCGTTCGCCGACTCGATCTTCGCCGCGTCTACCTGGGATATCGCTACGCCGAAATCTTGAGTATCCTTCGTCGACCGTCGGATAGCTCCGGCCAAGTCGTCTGTCGTCGTGAGCATCCCGATCCCGGCGCGCGAAAAGAGATCGGATTCAATCGCCGCTCGCTCGGCCGCGGTCGCGAACATCTGCGTCCGTTCCGCGACGAGAGCCAGGGCCTCCGGGAGCGGCATGTTCGCAAGCTCGTCGGCCGTGAGTTCGAGCTTCTTGAGCGCGTCGACCGCCTGGCCTGTCCCATCCATGGCCTCCCCGAGTCGCTTCGTGAACGCCCCGAGGTTCTTCTGCATCTTCTCCTGAGAGATGCCGACGAGATCAGCCGCGGCGTTTAGAGCGACCATCTCAGCCTGCGTCGCACCGATAGAGCGACCGAGTTTGGTCATCGCGTCGACTGACTTTAGCCCGTCGCGCGCCAGCTTCACTCCGATTGCCACGCCGGCCGCGGCGGCTACGGTAGTGATCAGAGAGATGCGCTTCGCGGCCCGGCTCGCTGCGACGCCTAAGCTCTTGACAACGCCGACGCCTTTTTGGAATCCACGCTGCAGGCCACGGATATCAGATCCGATCCGAACTACCAGACTACCGACAGGCGCCGCCATCTCAATCGTCCTCGTGAAGTTTCTTGTAGAGCTCCTCGAGCTCTCTCTCGCTCATCGAACCCTGATATTCCCACGGTTTACGAGGTCGACGTGCCTCATACAATAGATAGAACTCCTGCGGCCTCATCGCCAAGAACTCCGAAGGCTGAATGCCTATGTGTCCTACGGCTATCTTGTAATGTTCCGCCCAATCTATTTCTGTATCGGCTTCTCCGTGGACGTCTCCGTCTTCGTCTCGGCCCCGTCTCCGGGGCCCCCTGACTTTCCCGAGTTCGGCTCCTGAGGAATGAATGCCTTTACGAGCGCCCACCAAATCTGCTCCCACTCTTTCGCATCTTCAATCGTCGCCAGGTGTTCGTAGACTCGCTCAGGTGTCGCGCTTTTCGCGCCGCCCGAGTGGAGCATGTGCGAGATGATCCGCGCGACCAGACTCATCTGAGGTTCGCCGCGCTTGACTCTCTCGCAGACATCAAAAATCGAGATGCCGCCCCCCTCTATCCGCTGCACCATGCGAAAGCTGGGTTGGATTGTGTACTCCTCGCCCTTCCAAACGAGGTGTATCTCTTCGTAGACCGCAGCCATCGTCTCAGATCCTCAGCACAGCGACCGTGAGTGCGGTCACGCTGTCATACGAAAGCACACCAACCCTTCCGAAAGCAATCGCCGGGAAGGGGCCGAGAAACCTCTCGCCGGTGGTAGCCGGAACCGTCACTTCCGCGTTTGCTTTCGTCAGCGTTCCGTAGCCCGACTTTTCGGTCGTCGCGGTTTCCGCAGTGACCGTGACCGTGGCCGGCGAGGCGTCCGTATTTTTCAGGTGGAGGACCGTCAGTCCGTCGTTCGCGATCGTATCTCCGCCCGCATCGGCCGCGGTATAGGTGGCGATCAAGCCATCTTCGTCGATCTTCTCTGTCGGTAGTAAAGGCATTTCGTTTGTCTCCTCTTACACCGCGTCTGTGAACGTGAATATCCCAGTCGATTGCATCGTGGCTGTGAACGCGATGGCGTCCGTGTACTCGCCGCTCTGTTCGTAATTGTTGAAACGGAAGTCCCCGACGATCGTTGCCGGCGTGGTCGCAAACGCAAACGGCAGAACGATCGTTAGGTTCTGAATGAAATTCGTCCCATCGATGATCTCTTTGAGGAGTCTTGAGTTCGCCAGCAGACCATCCACGCTGAGATCGATCTGGTGCTGCCCCGGCTCCTCCAGGAGGGTCCGGATGCCCGCGTCGTCATCCGTCGTGACGTCGATAGCCGACGAATCAACAGTGAACGACTTTGTCCGCACGCTGGCAATCTTTGTACCCGTTGGGTATTCGAAAACGAGTATTCTCCCTACGAACATAGCGTTAGGTCTCCTCTATAATTGCTCGGAACCGATGGATTCCATGGCGCGTCAGGCCGTCGGGATCCAGCACGCCGTCCACGCTCACTCTGTGCAGAGTTACGATCCGTCCGTCCACCAGGGCGGGCTCTGTCCGGTTGAGTGCGTCATCATTCTCGCGCTGGATCCTTTCGACCTCTTCAAATCCGCGGAAGCGGCTAAACTGGTGAATCGTCAATTCTGCATCCCAGCCAAGGGTGTCGTCGGTGTCGTGATCTACGCCGTTCGGCTCGCCGACGACCTCGTAAGGGAACGCAGCATTTTGCACTACATGGTCGTAAACCGCCGGCGCACCGTTCAGAGGATCCGCCGCGAGCAGTGCGGTAAGCTGCGCGTGTGCCTTGAGCGCGGTGACAATCGCAATTCTGAGTTCGAGATTCCTCATCTTCGAAGAAACTCCTCTCTTGCCCGCGACGCCTCCTGCGCTGTGTCGTAACCGCCAAGGTGGACTATGCGGCAGCCCATACGTGCGTGAGCTTGAAATGGTTTCCGGCAGCGCTCATTCTTGTACACGCCAGGACCGTATTTGGACTGATCGCGCCTGTTTTCGTGGTTCTGGCGGAGCGTGACTATGCTCAGATTACGCCTGCGGTTATCTAACGTGTCGTGGTTCTTGTGATCGCCTTGGAGTCCGTCGCCAGGGTTAAGCCCGAGGATTCGTCGGTGCATTTGTTCTTCGAAGGATTTGCCGTCAATCCAAAGAGTCCGCCGCGCATAGAAGGACTTCGTATGCTTCTTCCACCTCGCGTTCCAGTTGTGCGTTGACAGGTCACGGTAATCACACCAGTCAACCCTCGCACGTTGTCCCTTTGTCAGAAGAATCGTTGGCATTTCTATGTCGCAACCCCCTCTACCGCCATCAACCGGACGTACCGTCCCCGCTCGTCCACATCATCTGGAATGCCGTCGATCATGAAGGTCCGCGCGCCGATGACGAGCCGTTTATTCGCGTCGATGTCGTCCTCCTGACGCGCGACAATCTCATGGGTTATCTGGGGCTCGCGCGCCATCGCTTCTAGCTTGAGACTCGGAGACAGTCCCTTGACGCGACAAAAGACATCGCGCACGCGCTCCCACGTGATGACGGTACCGCCAGCGGCCGTCCGCGTTTCGATTTTGCGCTGGAGCTCGAAGCACGTTCTGAGATCGCCGGCGCCGATGTCCTTCATCGTGACTTCTCCCGCTTGGCAAGCTGGCGCTCGAGCTGCCTACCGAACTCCTCGCGATAGAATCGAGTCAGTTGAGGCTCCCACTCTTTCACAGTGGGCGCGATGAAGGGTCGCGGCTTTTGATTCACGGTGCCGAACTCGATGAGATGCCAGTGGGGGGCGGTCGGCGCCCCGCCGGCTTTCAGGTGTATTGTCACCGATGCCTCGAATACATCCGGCCGGCCCCGCTCGCGCTTTGAGCGGATCGCCTTGAAGAGACGCCCGCTTCTGCGGGTGACGACTTCACGCGCGGCGGCACGCACGTCGTTACGGACGAGCGCCGCGATCTTGACGACAACACGCCGCGACAGGTTACGGGATTCTCGCGGCGCAAGAACGCCGAGCGTCTTCTCTACACCTCTGAGCCCCTCGACTGTCAATAACTTCGCCACGTTGAGTCTTTCCCTTATCCGAAGTCGGCATCCCACCACGGAGCGAAACCAGGCCATGGAGAGACTATGACGTCGCGGTGGTCATAGTGATGTCCGATCCAGCCTAGAAGCGCCTGCTTGATCTCGCACGGAACATCGTCCGCTGTCGCGCCATATCCCGCATTAAAATCGACTATCACCGCGTTGGCGATCCTCCGCGTTTGCGGGTATGAGATGTCTGGCTTGGGAAAGACCACCCCGCGCTCCGCGTCCGGACCCGAAAAGGCCTCGACGTTGTACTCAGCTGCGGACCAGGTCTGCGAGACGCCGGATGTGTCGTCGTAGTTAACGACGGTGACGCTCAAAAGCGGCGCTTTACCGAGTCGAATCCTCTCGTGATCGAACTGCGGGAAAGCGTCAAAGAATTGCTTCCAGCTCCCGGTGAGGAGCTGCAAGCGCGTTTCCCTCTGGATCGCTTGTCGCGACCCACAGATGAGCCTGTTGATCAGGCCATCCTCCTTCGAAAAGCTGACTCGGAGGTGGTCCTTCGCCTCCGTCAGTGACAGAGGCTCGACCGCGGGAGATGTGATACGAGAGAAGGCCAACGATCGTTTCCTCCAGTCTCAGCGTTTTTCTCTGTCCGGGGGGCGAGCAGAAGCCGTCTTATCCCCGCCCCTCTTGAGAGCCTTGTCTTCCCCCTTCTTTAAGGCCTTTTCTGCCTGGGGTAGAACAACCTTTCCATCGAGGTAAGTTAGTCCATAAGCCGAAACTTCGGCGTCGGTGATCTCACTACCGGGCGTCGCGAAAATGAACCCGGATCTTTTGTCGTCCGCTTCGACCACCCGCGACTTGTCTCGGGTGAGACACAGCCTTCGATCGCTCTTGAACGCCATAGGTTTCTTCCCCTTTTCGAACTCGATAGCCATTTTCAGACGTTGCCCTCGGCCCATACGACGAGCAGGAAATCTCCGGTCGTGTCTGTGCCGGCGGCGTTGTTGATGAGGTTCGCTCCGTCGAGCGTGAACTCGCTAAGGATGTCTGCATTGGTCACCAGATCGGCGCTGACGTGCCTCACCGCGAGGAGGTTGTCATCAAGGTTGAGCGGACCAGGCACGACGTGATCGCCCGCGGTGCCGCCCGTGATCATGGCCGTGCCTATCGAGCGCGTGAATCCCGGTGCCGTAATTAGACTCATTACTCAATCTCCTCATATACGAGAATGCCGGCAACGAGTGTCCCGTTGCCGAGTTCAAGGTTCAGAAGCGCGCCGGCCGCCGTTTCGAACCAGCCGAACCCATTGAGCGGCAGGATGAGGTTCCCATCGGCCACGATGGGCATAATTCCCGTGAGAGCCGTGCCGCCGGCCCCCGATTCGAAGCGAACGGAATTTAATACGGCGTTGGCGGCCAGCGCCGCAGCAAGAACGCGGATCTTCTTTCCCGCCACCGCGGCGACGAGGGTATTGTCCCCCAACGTTGAGACCGAGATAGCTGCATACTGAGGAGCGCTTTTGATCGGCATGACTCAAATCCCGGTTAGCGTTGCAAACGCCGCGGGACGAGTGACCGTGAACGCTGTACGCAGGTCGGCTCGCATGGTCACCTTCCCTTCGGTGAACTGCGTTCCGACGAATCCAAGTTGCACCATGACGCCCCGGCGATCGTCGAGCCGCGAGAAGTTGACGTAATCGCCGATGAGCCCGGTATTTTCGGTCTGCGCGTCGGAGACGGCGATCGGTATGCCCAGTAGGCTTTGGGGGCCCGGCCCGGCGAACGGATTTCCGAACAGGAAATCGCCGTTCGAGTTCTTGAGCAACATGTACTCCTGCCAGTCGTTCGGATGGAAGACGGCACCCGAGGGCGTGGCGCGACCGGTGAAGCGGATGAGGGTCAAGGCCTTCATGAAGGCGGTGATGCGGTCGTCCGTCCCGAGCGCCTGCGTCTGGATCCCCACAACGTTGTTGATCCCGCGCAGGTTCGGCGGTGTGCCATTGCCCACGAGGATCTGAAGGTCGAGACGCTGCCGGACACCGAAATTCAGGCGGCTGTCCAGCAGACTCTGAATCTGGAGCTCGTCTTCGAGCTGCTCATCAGTCACCGGGATGGAGTCGGAGATCTTTCGCACGACGCTGGTCTGCTCCGTCCAGACGAAAGTCGACTCGGGAGATGCCACGCCCTCGGCTGTCTCAACCGCCGCGTGCGTCCTCGTCGTCTCTTCCATATACACGAACGACGGCTGATTGATCGGGAATGACGGGATCAGGTCGGTTACCTGTATCGGACGCGTGACCGCCTCGACGAGAAGACCGGAGCGGACGCTCTCGGGCAGGAAGCCGGCCGTCGTCTCAAAAAGGGTCTTCAGCTCGAGCTCGATGTGAAACGGCGCCTCGGTACGGTGCTCCTTGTACTGTTTCCACTGATCCGAATCGATATAGAGCCCGCCCAGCGTCTTACGCTCGCCGCGCCCCGATTTGGGATGCCGCATGCTGCCGGGGCCAGGCGTCTCGAGCTCTCCGACGCGCTCTCCTATCCGAGCCTCGTAGTGTTTCGCCTCGTCCTGTTGCAGGTCGCTGAAGAGGGCATCGAGCTCCTTGCCTATCTGGCGAATCTTCACCGACGCGTCCGCTTGATCTGACGCTCCCAACTTCTCGAGAGCGGTTTTCCGGGTGAAGTCAAAGCGGTTTCCGTCCTTCGCCAGCTCGAAAGCATCGGCGAAGTTTTTTTGCTTGGCGTGGTATAGGTCCCGTTTCTCCTGGATCGCCGTCGTTTCGCTCGGCATCGTTCATCTCTCCTTCTGGTTGGGCGTCTACCGGCAAAAAAAATAAGGCCAGCCGGCACTTGTGTGCGTGGCTGGCCTTAGAAGGGCCTCGCCCTGTATAGAAACAACAATTATCTTAAGTCGCAGCGGTGACGACGTCCATCACTTCGAACAGATTGATCCACCCGCAGTGTCGACATCTTCGACTCTCCCAAGGGATATCCTTCGGGGACAGGATCTTCCCGTCCTTTGGGCGACGAAAGAGCGCCAGTAATTGAACTCGGGGCCGTTCCGTGTTTTTCATAGTCCCGCCGCAGCTTCCGCATCTGAGAATCAACGGACTCGATCCATATTCCGCTTGAGACGAGCGTATTCCACCGCCGCCTCCTCCTGGTATTCCTCCGCGCGCGCGAGCGCCGCCTTCGCCTCGGCGGCGCTCTTGGCCTCGACCGCGGCGCGGGCCTCGACCTCTGCCGATTTCGAGAGTTCCTGCGCCTTGAGCGCTGCGCTCTGGGCCTCCGCAACCGCGGCGCCGCTGGAACGTAGCTCATCCTCGTCCGAGTAATCATGCCCGTCGGATTCTGCGGCGGCTCGCAGTCGGCTCAGGCTCGTCTTGAGAATCTCGGCCGCTCTCTCGAGGCGCTTCAGCGGTTGGCGATGCGGCGTCCCATCCAGGATCTGGCCTACAATTGTAGCAGATACTCCCATCGACTTGGCAAGATCGCCGTTCGATAGCTCCTTATCGTCGCGCAGCTGTTTCAGGAGGCTGCCGAGCTCGGTATTTTTCGTCGCCATCGCATCGCCTTTCTCCGTCGGGACATTGGCGCCGCAAGACTCGCACTTGACAGCCGTCGTGCGCGTGCCGATCCCGGCGCCGCGGAGGACAGGAGAGACTTCGTGTACCTTGAGTTTTTTCAAGACCCGCCTGACTCCCTGCTGTCTCATCTCTTCAGTGACTTCTCCGGTTTCCTTCACGTCGAAGCCGTAGCTCCACTCTTGCAGGTCACCCATCCCCTTGATGACCTCGAAGTGATCGCGGCCGTTCTCCGTCGTCATGAATAGCTTGAGCTCAGCGACGGCCTCCCCGTCCTTCTCGCTGATCGTCCCTCTGCCGATCGGCAGCGCGCCAGACCAGGAGTTGTGACCGTAGGCGGAGACGCCGACTTTCTGGGTTCCGAAGGCGCCTGGAAGAGTGATGTCGCCATCAAGATCCATGACGCCAAGCTTGGCGAACGCCGCAGTAACGATTCCTTTCTCGTCATCCTTGATCGACGCGCGTAGGGTTTTTCGTTCTGTCTCGGGCATATTTCGCTCCTCTCTGAACTGGCAAAGGGACGCTATTCTGGGTCCGCAGTGGGATCCGTTATCCCGACCAAGAGATCGTTGGCTCCGTTCAGTCTGTTCACCGGGGGCGGCGCGGGCGCCTCATTCGCTGGCACCGCGACCTTGTTCGAATCGCGGAGGTAGATGCGCTGCGTCTCGTCGACATCCAGGCCCAGCTCTTCCTGAGCGTCGGCGACCTGCATTACTCCGCCGTCGACGCGGGCGATGATCCGCTCTTCGCGCTCCGTCTCGTCTTCCTGGAAGACCGAAACATCGGACATGTCGAACCGAACGCGGAACCGGCTCTGCGAGTTGAAGTCGATTAGGAGTTGC
>SDBT01019336.1_pt1 | contig 10677 bp, 8 predicted proteins | sample 2277101 | NCBI WGS metagenome assembly SDBT01 (sample SAMN10404973, study PRJNA504765) | marine sediment metagenome | isolation source: marine sediment core GS10_PC15, 103 cmbsf | place: Arctic Ocean: Southern Knipovich Ridge | collected 2010
ACATTATATAAGGAGACCTCTCATGCTTGAACAGATAAGACAGACAGCGGAGTTTTTGAAATCAAGGCTCACAGCACCCCCTCAGGTGGGAATGATCACCGGGACCGGGTTAGGTTCCCTCACAGAAAAGATAGCGGTTGATTTCCGTATCAACTATGAAGAAATTCCGAATTTCCCAAGGGCTTCTGTGGAAGGACACAAAGGGACATTGGTGGCAGGAAAACTCGCAGGGAGATCCGTAATTGCCATGGAAGGGCGTTTTCATCTCTACGAAGGGTATACTTCGAAAGAGGTAACTTTCCCGGTGCGTGTTATGGCAATGCTCGGAGTAAAATATTTGTTCAAATCGAGTGCAGTAGGCGGTCTCAACACACAATTTGAAACAGGAGACCTTGTGGCAGTAACAGACCACATAAATCTTACGGGTGCCAGCCCCCTTATGGGCCCTAATTTGGATATTTTTGGTCCTCGCTTTCCGGACATGTCCCGGGTGTATGACCCTGAGTTGGTTGTCCTCGCAAGGGAGAAGGCTCTGGAATCGGGAATTTTGTTGCGCCAAGGGGTCTATGCCGGCGTTTTGGGGCCGAATCTCGAAACACCGGCTGAAACGCGATTCCTAAAGATGATAGGTGCGGATGTTGTGGGAATGTCCACGGTTTCAGAGGTCATCGTTGGGGTCCATTGCGGGCTCAAAATTCTGGCCATCGTTGCCATAACCAACATGAATTTGCCTGATTGTATGAAGGAGACTTCCCTGGAAGAGGTCATTTCAAATGCAGAGAAAACAGGCCCTGCCCTTTCAAGCCTCTGGGAGAAAATTGTCGGAGATCTAGAGGATTAATAAGGATGGATCATCTCCCCGACAACCCGTTTCCCACCCATTCGGTGATTTCGCATTTATCAACAGTGCCCGCAAACTCGTGACCCAGACCCCCGCTAAATCCAGATGCTGAATAACAAAGGCTAAATACCAGAAGGATAAATACCAGAGGATAAATAATGGAACAAGTTGATATTGTAGTTGAAAACGGAACTATTTTGACCATGGATGAAAACAATACGATCTTCGAAGGAGGGATTGTTTGTATAAAGGGCGACATCATTTCCTACATAGGGACCCGTGGGAAAGAGGGCATTGAGGCAAAAAAGAAAATTGACGCCAAAAAAGGCCTGATCCTCCCCGGGCTGATCAACGGCCACACCCACGCAGCCATGAGCCTTTTCAGGGGGTTGGCGGACGACCTCCCACTTATGGAGTGGTTAAACAATTATATCTTTCCTGTTGAGAGCAGGATGGATGGGAATTTTGTCTATATCGGGACCAGACTTGCCTGCGCAGAGATGATCTTGTCAGGAACGACCACCTTCTGTGACATGTATTTGTTTGAGGAGGAAGTGGCAACGGCGGCCAGGGAGGCCGGGATGCGATGTCTGGTGGGAGAAGTATTGTATGATTTTCCCTCACCTAACTACGGACCCATTAAAAAGGGGTTTGAGTACACGGAGCAGCTGATCAGGAAATGGCAGAACGACCCGATGGTTTCAATCGCCGTGGAGCCGCATTCCCCGTTTACCTGTAGCCCGGATCTTCTGGTCACATCAAGCAAACTGGCTTTGACCCATGGTGTACCCCTGATAATCCATCTGGCAGAGACTCGAAGCGAAGTTGATGAACTGGAAAAAAAATATGGCAAAACCCCTGTGGAATATCTCCTCTCTCTGGACATTTTAGGTCCCCATCTTATAGCGGACCACTGTGTTCATTTGGATTCAGAAGACATTGAAATACTGGCCGAACACCGGGTAAGGGTCATTCATAACCCTGAAAGCAATATGAAACTGGCCTCGGGTGTCGCGCCCGTGCCCGAACTGCTTGCCCGGGGGGTGGTGGTGGGGCTTGGGACAGACGGGTGTGCCTCAAACAACAATTTGGATCTACTTGGAGAGATGGATATGGCCGCAAAGCTTCACAAGGTCCACAACATGGACCCCACAGTCATGGATGCGCTCACAGTCCTGAAAATGGCCACAATCGAAGGCGCCAGGGCTTTGGGACTCGAAGGTCTCACAGGTTCTCTTGAACCCGGGAAAAAGGCAGACCTCATTGTCGTGGACTCTCAAAGCCCCCACATGACACCCATGTATAACCCTTTCTCCCACCTGGTCTACTCGGCAAGGGGAAATGACGTGGTCCACGCCATTATCAACGGGCACCAAGTCATGGAAAACCGGAATCTGCTGACTTTGAACCTGACTGAAATCATGACAGATGCAAAAGAAAAATCCTTGCAGATAAAGGAATGGCTTTCCTCTTAGGAAATGACGGCAAAAGAGACATGGCGGCAAAACATAACAAATTTATCGCCCTCGGGAGCAGGCTGAAAGGGGTCCCGGAGGTACTTACCCTGGGAGTGCATCCCAATTTCTTTGATTATTCTCCCGGCGAAAGAGAGCTGATTTTGAACGCGCAGGTTATTCTCTTCCCAACCCTTAACTATGCCCAATTTCTTACCACCATGGGAAAACGGATTTTCCCCAGCTTGGAAACCTATTTATATTCTGATGAGAAGACAAAACAAACTACCCTTTTTTACATGCTGGGGATACCACACCCACGAACAAGAATCTATCATCGCCTCCACCATCAGGAAATCCAGAAGGACTTTCCTTTTCCTTTTATTGGGAAACTGCCACGACGATCCGCCCAAGGTCGCGGGGTGTTCAGGATCGACAACCCGGAGGATCTCAACAGATATCTAGAACTAACAAACATTGCCTACATCCAGGAATACCTGTCCCATAACCGCGATCTGCGAGTCATACTCATAAATTACAAACCCGTTCTTTCCTACTGGCGTGTCAGCGCTCCCCAGGATTTCAGAACAAATCTTTTTCAGGGAGGTAAAATCTGTTTTGACGATGTCCCTCAAACGGGTATTGAAATGGCACGAAAAACTGCGAGAGAATGCAGGTTTGACGATGTGGGGATGGATCTTATCCATTACTCGGGAAAGTGGTATGTAATTGAGGCAAACATGAAGTATGGCCGCAAGGCTTTAAAGAAAAAGGGGATGAACCTGAAAGAGATCATACGTCAAGCGCTTATTTCAGGTGAACTTTTGGATAAACGTTATGGGTAAGAAGACAAAAATCCTTGTTCTTGTTGTTTGTGTCCTTTTTCTGGTGCCTGCAACCATCCTTGGATATTTCTGTTTCAAAGTGGTCAGCGAGGTCTCGGGCCGTATTGAGAGAGGGGCTATCGATCGCATCATTGCCTCGGAAAGCCCTGTTTATTATGATGATGGCCGTACCCCTATCGGTGTTTTCTTTGAAAAGACCCACCGGAAATATACTCGATATAAAGACATCCCGGATATGTTTATAAAGGCCCTGGTGGCTGCCGAGGACAAAGATTTTTTTACCCATTGGGGATTTGATTTGAAGGCAATGCTGAGGGCGTTTGTCGCCAACGCTCGGGCAGGGAGGGTGGTGCAGGGTGGCAGCACTATCACCCAGCAGACCGCCAAGAACATATTCAAGCGGGAAAAAAGATCCTACAAGGCAAAACTCAAGGAAGTGATCGAGGCCTTTCTCCTTGAGTGGCGGTATACCAAGGAAGAAATCCTGGAAATGTATGCAAATCAATTTTTTGTAACAGGTTATGGAAAGGGTCTTAAGATCGCGGCCCAATATTACTTTGGAAAGGACTTAAAAGATCTGGACCTGGTGGAGGTTGCATTTATCGTGGGTTCGGTCAAAGGGCCAAATCGTTATAATCCGTTTATAAAAAAAACCCAGACAGGAAAAGAGAGAACCAGGCGCTTTGCCAAACTGCGTAAGGACTATGTGCTTTCCAATCTGCAAAAACTGGATTTTATCACTCGGGAGCAGTACCTTGAGGCCCGAAAGAGGGAAGTCCCTTTCAAGGAAGGGCGGATAACCTATCGACTCAATGTGACCCTTGATTATATCCGCGAACAACTGGAGTCCGATTATTTCAAAAAAATTCTCAATGAACAGGGGGTAGACAATTTTGCCACCTCCGGGATCAGCATCTACACTTCCATCAATAAAGAGATCCAGACCACGGCCTTAAAGAGCCTCCGGATGCATCTCCCGTTGATGGATATCAGACTGAACGGTTACAGCGGGAGCAGGAAAGAACATATTTCAGATTACCCCGCCCGGAAAGGCCTGAAGGGTTCCAGGGGGGGGATGCCTTTCCTCGCGCAAATCGATCAGATTGATGAGAAAAATGAAAAGGGACACCTTGTGGTCTCCTGGGGTCATGGGGGCGGAATCATTGACCACAAAGGCCTCAGGACCGTTGGTGAAGCCTGGTTAAAATGGAAGAACGGGGCCTGGGCGGTGTTTGAGAAAAATGATGTCCCGGGGTTTTTGAAGAATCTGCACGTGGGAGACATTGTTGCGGTGCAGTTGATTCGCTCCCCCGCGTCACCACAGGATGGCAATCCAGAAACAAGCCTCATGCTTTCAAAAATTCCGCAGTTGGAAGGAGGCATTGTGGTCCTTCATGAGGGCATGATAAAGGCCTTGGTCGGAGGATTTGAGGATCGATTTTTTAACCGCGCTGTCGACGCAAAGAGGCAATTGGGATCCATTTTCAAACCCATTGTCTACTCTGCCGCTCTACAGCTCAAATGGAACAGTCTTGACCCTTTAAAAAATACAAGGGACATCTTTCGATTTGAAGACACTCACTATTTGCCCCGACCAGACCATCCCCCCCAGAGCCCAAAGGTATCAATGGCCTGGGCAGGCGCAAAGTCCGAGAACCTCGCTACTGTTTGGCTTACCTATTATCTCACCAAACACCTGAACATGAGCGAGTTTAAACAGGTTGTAAATATTGTTGGGCTCGCTATCAAAAAAAATGAATCCTATCAGGATTACAAACGGAGAATCCGCGACCGATATGGCGTTGTGGTCAACAGGGAAGCGCTTATGGAAGCAGCCTTTGACGCAGCAAAAAAGGAGATGGAATCAGATCTCATATTTGAAGGCAAGGAAGATCTCCTAAAAAACATCAAACGGCTGCACTTCAAAATCAACACATCCCTCGTAAAGGCTGAATCGTCGGAAGAAAAACAGCTCTTACGATATAACTACAGCAGGCTCCGTGCCCTTGACCGGAAAATGACAGAACAGCTTCAAAAAACTCCGGCCCTTCTTGATGCATATATCCGCAACAAAGACCCGATAATACGCCAAAAACTTTCTCGAAATCTCCGGCATTTTTTCAAAATGGAAAACACGGAGACAAGGATTATTTTCACGGACAATCCCGAAGATATGGGTTCTCAGGTGTTTCTCCCTGTCACTATTGAGTGGCTCCTTGAAAACCCCGCTTATTTGAAAAAGGAGGAGGTCTGGATAGACGATTTGGTCACCTCGGGAGCCCTGGGCCTGCTTGAGACGCATATAAAAGATGTTTACAAACGATTGGACGTTCACAGGCCATACGACCTTGAAGTCTTGTCCAAGATCCGTGATTTCAGAACGCTGGTCAATCTAGCCTATGTGGTCTATCTTTCCAAGAGGATCGGAATCACCAGCAAACTTGACCCAGTGCTTTCCTTTCCACTTGGACCAAATTCAATCAGCATTCTGGAAGCGGGGCTTGTCTATCAGACCCTAATGACAGGAAAAGTCTATCCTCTTTCGGCTGACAGCGATTCACCAATGGTCCCTATCATCACCAAGATTGTTGACAGGGAGGGAGAGATAATCTGGAAATACGAACCGGCCCCCAGAAAGATCCTGTCCTCCAGAGTCACCAGCCTGGTGACCGAGATCTTGAGAAAGGTTATGAAAACAGGCACCGGACGACGGGCAAAAGATGCGGTCAGGGCATTTGACATCCCTATCCCCACCTTTGGGAAGACCGGGACGGCCAACCAATTCACAAACTCGGCCTTTGTGGGGTTCATACCCGGACCGGATCCCGAGACAGGGCAGCTTGACCCTACAAACGGATACGTTATAGCCTGCTATGTGGGGTATGATGACAATCGTCCCATGAAGGCTGAACACTTTACCATATACGGCTCTTCGGGCGCCCTGCCCCTCTGGATGGACACCGCAAACGCCATCACAACTTCTGAAGGTTATGAAAAGAAACTTCAGCTTGCGGATCTGGTATTCAGTTCCACGTCAGATCTGATCCCTCCCCCGAAGGGTCTCAAAACCGTAAGTGTTTCGCCCATAACCGGGCTTCCAATAAAAATCTTTGAAGGAGACGATACGACGTTTCCTTCAACTCAAATATTTGGCGACGTCTCAAAGAGCGAGGGAACCTTGGATTATAAAAGGCACTTTGAACCAATTGGAGGAATAACTGAATGAAGACCATAAAGGGTTTTTTCTTGATCCTTTTGTTTTTAGGGCTTTTTGGATGCGTCTTGGCACCGGAAACACTCCCACCGAGCGGGCCCGGGGCGAGTGCTACCCACGTCCCTTTACTCCCCGCTGCTACCCTGGACCAAAAGATTGAGTTTTTTGAAGATAGAATTAATGACAAAAGCCTCCCCAAGAAGGAAAGAGACCTGGCTTCAAAGCTCCTCTCCACTCACAAAACACTCAAAAAGGTCTCTGCTGAAAGTCTCACGGATATGCAATACCGGATGATCATCCGCGAGCTTTTTAAAACCCTTACGCTCTTTGATGACAATTTTATACCCAATAAAGAAATCAGGCCAAAGGATTCTTTAACGATCATGACGACTTTCGCGCACAGGAGACAGAAAATCTTTGATGGATATCGAGCCAAAGATTACAGAGACGTGATCAACAGATTCACGGAGCTAAAATTGCTGTTTGGGTCTGACGCCATTACCCCGGATATCAACATCGTCTTTGCCGTATCTCTCGCCAGGGAGGGAATGGTCAAAGAAGCCATTGATATTGGGGAAAACATCGTAAAGAACTTTGAGACAACCCCGGATGTGGCAGCCCTCAAGCTAGCCATTGCGGAATGGAAACTGGGTCTGGGGCAGGAGGAAGCCGCTTTATTGATTTATGCGAGCCTAAGAGAAACACTGGATCGGAAAGAGGCAAATGTAAAGAGGCTCCACAAAAAGATCCTGGCGGCCGAGGCCTCAAAGCCCGGTCTGGAGACTGTGGAAAAAGGACCTCAAAGAACGGACGATGACGTCCAAAAACAGCTCTTTCAGAAGGTGGATCGGCTAATCCAGGAACAAAAATTTGAAAAAGCAAAAGAACTGCTTTCTTTTAGAAGAAGTGCGTTGTTGCTGGAAGTCGCACCAACCTGGAAGATCCAATCCATAGACAAGGCCCTGACGGCTCTGGATCTGGCTGAGGAGGAACACCTTCAAGGGAAAATATCAAGGCTTTCCAGGGATTACAAAAAAAGAAGGACCCTGGAGTCGGCCCTAAAACTGGTTGAGGAAGAAAAGTTTCAAGATGCCATATCCAAACTGGACACCCTGGACCCTGAACAGAAAGAGGCCCCCGAAGCAAAGAAACTCAGGGATCTGGCAGTTGAAATGCTTATAAACCGGGAAAGAAATCGGGCGGCAAAAATGTTCCTTGTGGCAAAAAAGACCCATGACTTTGAAAAAAAATACGAATACCTTCTTTCCTCCTACAACATACTTAAATCATTGGTTGATAAATACCCGTCATCCCCTTTAATTTTAAAACTAAATTCCCATATTAAAGTAGTCAAGGAAGCCCTTGACAAATTGCCACAACATCCTCAGTGACGTTATAAAAAGAAATGGCAACATCGGTCTGCTTTTATGAAAAAAGAAATGGGACTTGAGAAAGTGCAGGTGGTGGGTCTCGGTCAGGCATCTGTTGACTGTCTTGGACCTCTTGATTTTTATCCTCCGGAGGACACAAAACTGGAACTTTCGGACCTCCAAATACGCTGCGGGGGCCCGGCCTCCACGGCCCTTGTCACCCTATCACGTCTGGGTGTCTCGACCGCTTTTATTGGCGCCATCTCTGATGATCCCTTTGGCCGTAAAATTATTGACAACCTGAAAAAGGAGACGGTAAACCTTACCAGCTTAAAGATTCGGCCTGGATATGTCTCTCAATTTGCATTTATTACAATCACAAAAGGGAGCGGCAGACGTACCATTTTTTGGCACAGGGGAACGGTTCCGGATCTGAAAAGGAAAGAGGTTGACCTTCATCGTTTTCCCGGAGCTCGGGTCCTGCATGTAGACGGGTTGATGGCGGATGCAGCCATCGAAGCAGCGAGACAGGCCAGGGGTCTGAAAATGACCGTTGTGATGGATGCCGGGACAATAAGAGAAGGCACCATGGAGCTGCTTGGTTTTGTGGATGTTCTTATTGCATCCGAGACCTTTGCCACCCCTCTGGTGGGCCCCGATGCACCCCACAAAGCCACCCTTTTCGCTCTCCGAAAGTTTGGCCCGAAGGAGGTGGTCATAACGCTTGGAGCAAAGGGTAGTATAGGTTTAAATGATCAGGGGGTTGTATTTCAGGACGTCTTCTTGGTAAATGCGCAAGATACCACGGGAGCAGGGGATGTGTATCATGGAGCATATATTCATGGACTGCTCCGGGATTGGGATATGGCAAGATCCATGCGGTTTGCCTCTGCTGCTGCGGCCCTCAAGTGCACCCAAATAGGTGCGCAAACTGCCATACCTGATCTTGACACCCTCAACGATTTCTTAAAAAACCACCCTGATATTTAAAAATCGAAATCTGCCATTCCAGAATGGATGATATCTTAAATTTTTTGAGTAAGCTGATACTTTTCTCGTAAATACGCATCTAAAATGCAGTGCGGGGACGAGAATGGAACCCTGAAGCGTGAACCCGACAACCTGAGTAGTTACGAAAAAAGCATTCCAGGGAAAATCCCCGGAATCCGCTGGGTGCGAATTACGCCATTTTACATGGTTTGTGTTAATGTTTCAAAAAGATCATCAATCTGATGAGAGGTGATGTATCCTTTTTCATGCAAAATCGACGCGACCGGTCTTAAGTGCCCCTGTTCGATCTCATCGTTAACCTGTTTCTCAAGCGCCTGGACGAATTCTTCTGATGTTATAAATCCTCTTTTGACAGCTAGATTCCCAAATAGGTTTTCAAATTCTTCCATCTCTATCTCTCCGACTGACATAATAACATCCTCCTGATAACTATTTTTTGGCACCCTTTTTTTCGTATTTTCCCAGAAGATCTTGGATGGCCTCCAGGAACAGATCCGTAAGAGTTCTATCGTGGTCAAGCGCCAGATATTTTAGCTTTTTGATAATGGCAGAGTCTATTCTAAATGTTACTGGCTTTCTCTTCATAAAGTTTTCTTATCATATAGCAGAGAAGAAGTCAAGACATCTTTATGTTATAGATATATTTACTTTACATCATATAAACATCATGCTGTATTTCAATCTTTAATCAAATATCAACAAAAAAAGACCCCTGCCAGTCAAACCTTTTGGGGAAGACGGCGAGGGGTCTTTAGAGGTGATCTACTGGTGCCGGAGGTCGGAACACCTATATGAGTGAAACGATTTTTGAGCCTGAAAAACGCCAGGTCATCTGTTTTTCGCTGCAGAAGAAAGTCAAGCCGTTCAATGCTCTTTGAACGGGACATTTGCAGAAAAACTTTGTACCCGACGTTCAAAACCTTTGCCGATATCTTGGCCCGCATTTTTCCAATCGGTCGCTTGCCAATCTGACAACATCAGACATTGAGATACGGAATCAGATATCTCAGGGTCCATCAATCTACCCGAATTGATGATATGTTGGATTTTTGTCAGGATATAAGCATGCCTGAGTCGGCATAATCAGGCAGAATGTCCGGCGGTTTTACGAAATTTTGGGGTGCGGAATAAACATTAGTTTTTTCCGCATAAGTGTTTTGTCGCTTAGGAAAACACTCCCGCTTTTAGCAACAATCGTTTAAGAGAGCGTGTGGCTCGTTTCGCATCAGATGTGAACCGATACGTACCATTTTCAAACTCATATTCAGTGCTTAGATATGCATCCCCGACTATTACTAAAAATTGCTTTGCATAAGCTACCAACTGATCTATCTCAGCGTATGTCGCTTTTAAAAGATTCTTTGACTCTATGGCCTCATGATGGGCAATCTGTTTGTCCCGTGCCGTCTTAAGAGCGTTCAAAGCCTTCGACAACCCTTCTGGTTTTGTCAAATCGGCCCTTGGTAAGGTCTTCCGGAAATGTTCAGTAAGAATCGCTGTCAATTTGGAATCAGCTAAGATGTCAAATTCTTGTTCCTCTTGGACAGGATTAACGCTCCGTAGCCTTTTCTTAAGACGTGAGCGCTGTTCAATTTTGAGGTTGTCTGCATGGTTCTCCAAGATTTGAAGCGCAACAGGGATACTACGCAATTGATAGCGATGATGTGGCCTCTCAAATATCCTATAGACGGTCAAAATAAGGTGTCGACCAAGGATAATTTGCAGACTCCCAAAGAAAGCACCGAAGGTTTTTTGGTTAATTTTCTGCGCATCTCGGCCAATTAATTCATCGAGGAAAAGCGCCTCTTCGGCGGAAAAGACATCAATCTTTATCCCGTTTGACACTACATCCAGTATCTGGTCACGAGGATTGTCCATTCGTATTTGTTTCCAGCTTGGTCCGGCGGTTTACATTTCAAATACCTAACGGGCTGCTCACAGG
>SDBT01019337.1_pt1 | contig 10676 bp, 8 predicted proteins | sample 2277101 | NCBI WGS metagenome assembly SDBT01 (sample SAMN10404973, study PRJNA504765) | marine sediment metagenome | isolation source: marine sediment core GS10_PC15, 103 cmbsf | place: Arctic Ocean: Southern Knipovich Ridge | collected 2010
CGAGAAGAAGCTGCCAAGGGTGGAGAACGTCCGTAGCCACGATTCTACACGACCCGAGCCTTGAAGTATGACGCCTTACAGGATAAGCACTTACGGTCGTTCGAGTTTTTGGACACTACGGGCGCCAACTCGACGTCTTCGCTTGCCCAGGCGTGGATTACGCGAGCGCGTGCTCCACGTCGGGAGAATTCAAGCAAGGCACAGCGATCGGCGCCCACGACGTTGGCAACACGCGGAAGCCACTGCGTGATTCGTTCGCCGAATCCGGCCGTGTCCCGTTTCCCGAATGCGGTGGACAGCTCCGCGACGAACGCCTCGAACTCGAGTCGATCCGCGAGAGATCGTTCTGCCCGGCGTCGTCTTCTCCTGTTCAACTCCAGGAGACCGATGATGAGAAGCGCCTGAGCGACACACAGTGTGAGGACGCCGATGATGCGCCATTTATGCTCGGCCCCAAATGACAGCTCCTTGTAGCGGACAATGCTCCCCGGCGGGAGCCTCTCTTCGGGGATGCCCCAGCGCCGCAGTTCTCTCCAGTCGAACATCGGGCCACCGCTGGTTCCCGCGTCAACGAGTGGAATATCCGCGGGTCTCTCGCCATCCAGGACGCGGAGCACCAGCTCAGCCGCTGTCCTGCCCCGGATCTCGAAGCTATACAGGTCGCCCCCGACGATCCCGTATCCCATGTATGTGTCAAATGTACCGAAGGTGGGAACGCGCGAGGCCTGGGATAGCAGCGTCACGGCATTCGACGGGACAGCAGTATCCGAGGAACCCGACTCGGGCAGAGTGAGAAACAGGACAAACGTATTTTCAGGGAGATTCGCAACCTCGTCGATCACGCCGTTTAGCGACCGGTCGGTCGGGTACCTGAACTCGAGTTTATCGCGGTAGGGCTCAAACTCCTCCCGCGCCACCGCCTCGATGAAGGTCTCGGTTTCGGCCGTTCCTACGACAACGAAGACGCGTTCCGTGTCGGGCAGCAACCGCAGTGCAACGGCAATCGTCTCCCCGAAAGTAGCCTCCCCAAGAACGCCGGTCACATTTGGCCCGAATCCTCGGGCTTGGACGCGTCGCTTCTCGACGCCGCAGAACACGATCGGACAACCAGGGAATACGTTGTCGCCATGCTCCAGCAGAAAACTGAGCGATCGGTAGTTCACGGCGATGATCACGTCGATGCTTGACTCACGGTACTTTTCGCGGAAATCGTCGGCTGACCGTTCGAAACAGCGTTCCTCGGGCAGGGCCGATACGTCGAGGTATTCGATATGCAAATGGATCGGATCGGTTGCTGAAGACGCAAAGACGGTGCGAATCCCCCGATTCACCATCTCATTCGCCCCCGTACCGTCATGAGCGGCGAGCCCGTGCCGAAACGAGTAGAGCACCAACACTCGTCTTGCGCCCGGCGGATCCGTTGCGAGAGCATCGGGGTTCGCCGCCGCGAGGGCAGCCAACAGTACAGCCAGATGCGCCGTGCTGCAGAGTTTCACCTATGTATGCCTCGTCCCTGCCCTTGTCGAGGTTCCACAACTGACTCCGTCGCTTCGGTCCTGAGGGGGACGAGCATTCACCGCACCAAGGGTTGTATTTTAGATTAGAGCAACTTAAAGGTTTCTCTTGCGCCGGAAGCGCGCACGCGCTTATCCGGCGATATCACCAGAGCGGTAGCAAGCGTTTCCGAAATCTTGCGTTCTTCCAGCAAACTGGTTACATTTGTCGCGAGCATGAGGATTCCGGCACGCCGAGTCTCGTCCCCGAAATGCACGATCGGGAATCCGGGAATCACACGGTCACTGTGCCGCAAGAGGGAACCGCAGGCGCAGTCATTCGCGGCGATGCCCAGTTCGGCACATTGGTCACGAAGAAGGTCGGCGGCCTGCGCGAAGCAAACCGTATCGGCAGGTGCCAAGAGGTCCTGCTGCCCGCCCTTCTACTACCGAAGCGAAAAGCCAGGTCGAAGCGCTCGGTTCGAATCGCAAAAACCGCAGGAAAAGCGTAATCTCAGATGGATGGGGCAGATAATATGCATGAGTCGCGCGGCGGCGCCCGTGCGGCTACAACAAACTGCAGGCATATATGGTGGGTCAGGCTGAACGCGAACGAAGACTGCTGGAACTCGTCGTCAGCGGCGACCAGGCGGCGTTGAACCTGCTGCTGGCGGATCACTACGACCGGCTGAAGGGCGCCATAGCGTTCGAAATCGGTCACAAGCTGGACAGGCTCTATTCAGCCGATGACTGCGCCCAGGACACATACGCTTACGTTTTCGACCGTATCTCTGATTTCGAGTATCGCGGACCGGATTCGTTCCTGGATTGGCTCAAGCAGATTGCCCGAAACATGGCAATCGACGCAGCCCGTGTCGAGGCAGCCGAGAAGCGCGGCGGCAAGGCCAATCGTATTCACATCTCGGATTGTCAAGCCACACGCTTCGCCAACTCCGTGGACGCCTTCAGGCAAGACGCGCACTCGCCCAGTCGCGCGATGGCCCGTCGCGAGTTGCCCAATGCGATCCGCGTCGCTCTGGCGCGTTTGAACGACAACGAGCGGCGGGTAGTCCTGGCACGTTACTTTGATAATCTGGACTGGCCGCGGGTCGCTGAGCGGATGGGCAACTCGGTGTCTGGTGTGCGCTCAATCTGCCACCGAGCGCTGGACAAGCTGGAAGAGACACTGGGTAGCATGTCGAGGTACGTCACGCGGTGCTAGGAGCGTGAATCGTGGCTGATGAGAATGGTGAAACCAAACCCGAATCGAGCGGCCGCGCACCCGACGACTCACTCGACCGCCGTGCCAAGGCGATCTTCGGACACTCCGGCCGCGACCTACCCGATCGCGTCGGTCCCTATAAAATCCTCGAGCGACTGGGCGAAGGTGGCATGGGGGCGGTGTTTCTGGCGGAGCAATCCGAACCGGTTCGACGGCGGGTGGCGCTGAAAGTCATCAAGCTGGGAATGGATACCAGGGAGATCGTCGGGCGCTTCGAGGCCGAGCGGCAGGCGCTGGCGCTCATGAACCACCCCAACGTCGCCAGGGTCTTCGACGCCGGGGCGACCGAATCGGGTCGGCCTTACTTCGCGATGGAGCACGTGCCCGGCGTGTCGATCACGGAGTACTGCGATCGAGAGCAACTGACCACCCGGCAGCGGCTCGGGCTCTTCCAGCAGGTCTGCCATGCCGTCCAGCACGCCCACCAGAAAGGGATCATCCACCGGGACATCAAGCCATCGAACATCTTGGTGTCGGTGCAGGACGGTCGCCCGATTCCGAAAGTAATCGATTTCGGCGTTGCGAAGGCGATCAACCAGCGGCTAACCGAGAAGACTGTTTACACCGGGCTAGGCCAGCTAGTCGGGACGCCGGAATACATGAGCCCGGAACAAGCCGAGATGACGGCGCTCGACATCGACACGCGCACGGACATCTACTCGCTCGGGGTGCTGCTCTATGAGTTGTTGGTCGGCACGCGACCGTTTGAATCGAAGGTGCTGCGTGAAGCCGACTACGCCGCGGTGCAGCGAATCATCCGGGAGAGCGAGCCGCCGAAGCCCAGTACGATGCTAAGTTCGCTCGGCGAAGCATCGAGCAAAATCTCGGCGTGTCGGGGTAGCGACCCTACCAGCCTGGCGCGGCAGATTCGGGGCGATCTCGACTGGATCGTGATGAAGTGCCTGGAGAAGAACCGCACGCGGCGCTACGACACGGCGAACGTGCTGGCGATGGAGATCGAGCGGCACCTCAACAACGAACCGGTGCTGGCCGGTCCGCCGAGCACCACGTACCGACTGCACAAGTTCGTGCGGCGCAATCGCGGCGCGGTACTGGCCGGCAGCGTGGTAACGGTGGCGTTGATAGCAGCCACATCTATTTCGATTACGTTCGGTGTTCGTGAATCTCGAGCACGTGCTGGAGAGGAGACGCAGCGCAAGCTGGCGGAGGACGAATCGGAAAATGCACGGCTGGCGGAGACGGAGCAGCGCCGACTGGCCGAGGCCGAGGCGGCTGCCCGCGCCAAAGAGGAGCGAGAACGCAGGAAGGCCGAAGCGATCAACAAGTTCGTGACCAATGCACTGGTGTCCTCCGATCCGCACAAGGGCGGGGCACAGGGCTTCCTCGTGACCGACGCGATGGAGCAGGCCATCGAGTTGCTCGACGCAGGTGAGCTAAAGGACCAGCCGGAAACCGAGGCCGGCCTGCGGCTGACAATCGCGGAGATTCTCGACGGCAACGCACGCTCGGAGGAGGCGCTGCGGCTTGCCCGGCGAGCGTTGGGGCTCAACCAGGGGCTCCACCCCGGCGACCATCTCGACGTGGCGACGAGCCTGAACAGCGTGGCCGCTTTCCTGCGATCCCTGGGCCGCTCGGCGGAGGCGCTGCCCAAGTACGAAGCGGCGCTGGAGATGTGCCGGCGGCTCTTCGAGGGCGACCATCCCGACGTGGCCATGAGCCTGAACAACGTGGCGTCTTGCTTGAAGTCCCTGGGCCGCCCGGCCGAGGCGCTGCCCAAGCATGAGGCGGCGCTGGCAATGCGCCAACGGCTCTTCCCGGGCGACCATCCTGACGTGGCGACGAGCCTGAACAACGTGGGCACTTGCCTGCGAGCGCTGGGCCGTTCGGCCGAGGCGCTGCCCAAATACGAAGCGGCGCTGGAGATGTACCAGCGACTCTACGAGGGCGACCATCCCTACGTGGCGACGTGCCTGAACAACGTGGCCGCTTGCCTGGGACCCCTGGACCGCTCGGCCGAAGCGTTGCCCAAGTTCGAAGCGGCGCTGGAGATGCGCCTGCGGCTTTTTCAAGGCGACCATCCCGCCGTGGCGACTGGCCTGAACAACGTGGGCAACTGCTTGGATACGCTGGGCCGTTTGGCCGAGGCGTTACCCAAGCTTGAAGCGGCGCTGGGGATGCGCCAGCGGCTCTTCAAAGGCGACCATCCCAACGTGGCGACAAGCCTGAACAACGTGGGCACTTGCCTGCGAGCGCTGGGCCGTTCGGCTGAGGCGCTGGCCAAGTACGAAGCGGCGCTGGAGATGTTCCAGCGGCTCTTCGACGGCAGCCATCCCATCGTGGCGAGGGCCATGAACAACGTGGCCGTTTGCCTGAATTCGCTAGGCCGCTCGGCCGAGGCGCTGACCAAGTACGAAGCGGCGCTGGAGATGAACCGGCGCATCCTGCCACAAGGGCATCCGCGCACGCTCTATCCGCAGATCGGGCTGGCTCGGACCCTCGTGACGCTCGGCCGCCACGCCGAGGCTGAATTGCTGCTGCGCGACGCGGCCGAGCAGTGTGAGCAATCGGCAGCCAGCCGGCGACAGCATTGGCTACCCGTGCTTGTGGAGTCGGTTCGGCTCTACGACGCCTGGGACGCAGACGAGCCGGACCAGGGCTACGACGCCAAGGCCACCGAGTGGGGTGCGAAGCTCCAGGCTTGGCGCGCATCTACCCAGGCCGCGACGACACAGGCTGCACCATAATCAGGTCAGGCCGGCGCCGTTCGCATTGTCGTTACCGAAAACGTTGTCCGAGCGGATTCGGGCACGTGGCAGCGGACAGGGCCGGCGAATCGACCAAGCTGATCACGGTATGTTCCTCGGGAGAGGCCCGCAGAAGCTCCGGTCGGTACGGCAGGCGCACACGGCGGTCAGGACATTCTCACTCTCGGAATGGGGTGTGCTGGTCCAGCGATTCTTGCGCCGCATGACATGGGCCGTAATGCCCTACCGTGTAAGCTGTTATGCTGGATCCTGGCAACACGGGAGGCAGCATGGCCAAACACCAGTATCCGGCAGGAATCCCGCTACCCCGAGGCTGGCCGCGGCACGTCAAGTCGGCCGTGCTGCACGCCATCGCGCTGGGCCAATACGCGATGGCCTTTACACGCAGTTGGGCGGTCAACAGTCGGATCGCCCGCGTGCAACTCAAGGCCGAGAACGACCAGCTCCGACAGGAGGTGGCCCTGCTCACAGAGGAAATCCGCATCAAGGACGCGCGCATGAAGCGCGTCGACCCGCAGAAGCGGCCGCGCTACGTGCCGGCCGAACGCATGGCCATCCTTGAACTCCGTGCCGCTCGAGGCTGGTCCGCGCAGCAGACAGCCGAAGCCCTCCTCGTCACAGCAGCCACCATTCGCGATGACCGTGCGCGCCGCGAAGCTCGATGCACGTTGGGCTGATCGCAGACCGACCAATCCAGCCTTTACGATCCATGCGAGGCACGCCTCGTGCTGATGAGACGTCGTTCCGTGCCGAACTGAGCCGCACGATCAGTCGCGCAAAGGTCCTTGGACCAGCACACCCGGCGCAAGGGCTTTTTTGAATCTGCTCTAGCCAAGAGGGAACCAGCGGAAGGGTTCCTGGCTCCGATCAGGGGATTCGGTACGGCCTTCAGCCAGTCGAGCCCTTCGTGGGGGCGGCCTGCGGGACGACATCGGCCCGCAGATCGCCTTCCAGTTCGGTGAGTACCGCTCGCAAGGCCTTCTTCCAGCCGTTGACGAGGTCGGAGGGCTCGGCGCCGCTGATCGATGCCTGATGGCGGTACGTGCGGTCGAAAACCACCGTTGTCCGGGTGGCCCGCTCTGCGAGAACAAAAACCTGTAGTTCCAAAACCGCCGCCGGAGCCGACGGGTTCCTGTAGTCGCCGTACAGCGCGGTAACCACTCCCTCGAGCAGGAACTCGTTATCCGCTGCGCTGGTGCCGGGCAGTACCTTCCCGAACAACTGCGCGCCGCTCAGCCAAGCGATCGTCTGAGATGTCAACAGCGTGGCCGGCGGGGCAATGAACTCGCGGTAGTAGTCGGTCTCGAACTCTGAGTCGTCCTTCCGGTAGACGAACGCGCGCTCGTGATAGGGCGGCGCCACGCTGAACTCGCGCACGCGCAACGTGCTTTCGTCCAAGGATGTCGAGCCCGCGTGCTCCCGTTCGACCATCAGAGCGAATCGCTGCTTCGCAGGATACGGGCGGTTCATGCCGGCGCATCCGGCTGCAAACGACACGCAGCAGAGGGCAAGCACGAGTACGGATCGGAATCCCGGGTACGCCATGACTATTCTCCTGGTTTCTTTCGTGGCGGCGGATTGCCGAAGAGGACGCGCGACGGGTTGTCCTTGGCGTCAGTGCTCAAGGCGGCCAGGTTTTCGGAGATCGCCCGCAGATTCTGGATCAGGACCTCGAGATCCTGGCGCTCTTCCTGCAGCAGGTTGTGCAGTACCTGCAAGGTACGACGCGCGTGTGCCGCAGCCGGTGGCAACTGCTCCGATGTATCCGCGAGCCCCTGCACGATCGCGTCGATCCGCTTGTCGGCCAGCAGCGCGTCGACGCGCTCGGTGGCGCTCCGCAGATTCGCGATCACGGCCTTGACGTCCTCGTCGGACCCGTCCGTCAACTCGCGGATATCGGCGATGGCGCCACCGGCGTCGTCAATGGCCTTCTCCAATTCCGGCTTGCTGAGCAGCTCCTTGATCTTTTCGTTCGTACCGCGCAGCTCGTCGACCAATGCGATGGCCTTCTCCCGCACCACGGCGATCTGCAGATCGTTGATCTGCTTGTTGGTGTTGACCAGCAACGTGTTCAGGTTCTCGCTAATCCCTTTGACATCCACCTGCGCAAGGCTGTCTAGCGTGTTCTCCATGGACTTCATCATGGCACCGAACGCGCTCGGCGCCGATGGGATGTATAAGTGCTTCGGTGTCCACGCCAGCTCCAGGGGAGGATTCTCGACCGGATCCAGGAACTCCATGCTTAGAAAGGCCGTGCCCATCAACCCCGCCGACGCCAAGCGGACGCGGGCGCCATCCTGAACCGCCTTGTCCAACCTCGCGCGGAGTTCCTGCGGCGAGAGCCCTGGGAAGACCTCATAGTCGAGGCCGAAGCGGATGCGTACGAAACCGAAACTCCGGTCAGACGAATCGCCACGTTCGTAGACTTCCTGGACGAATGTGATGCGCTCGACATCGCCAACTGTGACACCCCGGAACTTGACTGGCGATCCGATGTTCAAACCCTCCATGGAATCCGAGAAGTAGGTCTCCACCTGGAATCGTTTCTCGAAGTACTCACCGACGCCAAGGTAGATGATGCCGACTAACAGGAGCAGGGTCCCCACGATGACGAACAGGCCCAACCTGAAGTAGCTGGCTTTAGCACTCATGACTCGTCTCCATCGCCCTTTGGCTTGGCGGTGTCAGCCGCCAACGAATGCTGCGCAGACTTTCCTGCGGACGGGTGTGCCCCAGAAGGATCACGGTTGAAAAACGCCCGAACCCACGCGTTGGGAGAGCTCTCGCGCAACTCCCGCGGGTTGCCCAGAGCGACCATAGTCTTGACCGCGGCATCCAACACGACCGCCCGGTCCGCGATCGCGAAGATGCTCGGCAGTTCGTGTCACACGATAACGAACGTGGTCTTCAGCAGCCGGGCCACTTGCAGGATCAGGTTGTCCAACTCAGCGGACGAGATCGGATCGAGGCCCGCCGACGGCTCGTCGAGGAACACGATCTGTGGATCCAGAGCGATAGCCCGTGCCAGCGCCGCCCGCTTTTTCATTCCGCCACTCAATTCCGCTGGCATTCGCTGGGCCGCGTCCTCCATACTCACCAGCTTCAGTTTTGACAGGGCGATTATGTCCATTGCATCGGAAGGCAGACTTGTGTACTCCTCAAGCGGCAGTCGGACGTTCTCGAGCGTCGTCATCGAGCCGAACAACGCTCCGCCCTGGTACGCCACCCCGATTTTCCGCAAGATCTCGATCAGCTCCGCCCCGGACGCCTGTGCAATGTCGTCGCCGTCGATGAGAATCCGTCCCCGCGCGGGCTGATACAGCCCGATCATGTGCTTGAGCAGGGTGCTCTTACCGCATCCCGATCCGCCGGCAATCAGAAACACCTCGCCGCGGGCGATCTCGAATGAGACGTTCTCCAGCACCGTTCGCCCCGCGTAGGCGGCGGCGAAGCTCTCCACGCGGATGATCGGCTCGCGCTCGGAGATGTCGGATGCCGTGGCCATTAGATCCCCAAGTAGAAGAAGACCGTTCCTAGTACACCGTCGGCAAGAATGATCAACACGATCCCGGCGACGACTGCTCGGGTCGTGGAGTCGCCTACTGCACCGGGGCCTTGCTGCGTGCGGAGCCCGCGCAGGCAGCCGACCGCTGCCACCAGAAACGCGAACACCACTGTCTTGAACAAGCTTCCGAGAAGATCGACGTAGTCGACGACGTTGAGCATGCGCTGGACGTAAATGCTCAGCGAATAGCCCATCGAGGCGAACACCACGTATCCACCGAACAGCCCGAACAGGATGGTGAAGATCGCGAGTACCGGTGTCATGAAGAGCGCTGCCAGCACCCGCGGAACGATGAGGAAGCCCATCGGCGCAAGACCCAGTGTGGTTAACGCGTCGAGTTCCTCGGTGACCTTCATGGTGCCCAGCTCGGCCGCGAATGCCGACCCGCTCCGGCCCGCCAGGAGGATGGCCGTGATCAGCGGACCCAGTTCACGGATGACCGCGGCCGACACGATGTCGGCTACGAAGAGGTTTGCATCCGCGCCGAATTTTCGTAGCGGCCCCGCAGTCTGAAACGCGATGATCGCTCCGATCATCCAACCCAGCAGCACCGCGACCGGCAGAGCGTTCACCCCCACCTTCTCCGCAATCGACCACACATCGCGCCAGCGTACCTGACCGGGATGGGTGACGGCCCAGACGAAGGCGACAACGAGTTCGCCGATGAACGCGATCATGTCACGCAGGTCAGCCAGAAAGGCCGCCGCCGCGGAGCCTACGTGCTCGATGAGTGACTGGCGCGGTGGCGGGGCGAGCTGCGCCCTCGTCGGATCCCCGAGCGTCGCCATTCGGAGGAGCGGCTCCAGCTCTGCGGACAGCCCCGTGATCTCCGCTCGACCGCCGTTGATTGCCGCGAGCCGCTGCAACTCGACCAGCAGGCCGATGCCCGCACCGTCGCAGTAGGACACACCAGAGGCATCGACTTGCACATCGGAGGCATTCGCCCTGCGCAGCGGCTCGACGATCCGAGTCCAACACGTCACGACCGTTTCAGCATCGAGCCCGCCCTTCAAAACGACGCGCGCGGCTCCCCCGGAGTCGGTGTCCAGTTGGGCGAATAGTGTCTTGTCTGTATCTGAGCCGTCTGCCATATTCCTCTTCCGCATCCGCCAGACTTGGCTCATCAAGTTAAGCTGCGCGAGCCATGTTAGCAACAATTGACAGACCCACATCCCCCAAAATGGGCTCCAAAACGGGGATTCTGGCGACCGATTGCAGAGGCTCACGGATGTGGCGGCGTGGCCTGCAGGAGGTTCAACGGCGGGTGAGAATGCCCAGATCCACGGCTCGGGGAAGGCGGTGTGTACGGCCGCCACCCTGTAGCTCACGAACACCCGGAGGTCGTTATCCGAATCATCCAGCGAAAGCCAGGCGTGGGACTCTTCCCGAGACCGAAGCCAGCGGCTGACCAGCGTGCTCTTGCCGCATCCGGCCGGCGCCGAGATCAAGGCCAACGACTCCTGCCGCCCCGCATCGAGCAGCTCCGTCAGCCGTCTGCGTTCATCGTCGGTGAAGCGGATCCGCTTACCCTTGAGCTTGCTCTTCAGGATCCGGTTCTCCTCCTGAATGTAGGCGATCACGTCTTGCTGTTGCCGGTTTATCCAGCCGGC
>SDBT01019338.1_pt1 | contig 10676 bp, 9 predicted proteins | sample 2277101 | NCBI WGS metagenome assembly SDBT01 (sample SAMN10404973, study PRJNA504765) | marine sediment metagenome | isolation source: marine sediment core GS10_PC15, 103 cmbsf | place: Arctic Ocean: Southern Knipovich Ridge | collected 2010
ACGGGCTCATCCGCAGCACCGCCGGTTCGGCGAGGTTTGAGAGCGACGGGGAGAAGCGAAGCGCGGTCCCCTCGTCGTAGAGCGTCCGATCGCACACCAGCCGTAGGGCGTACGCGTCGCGCGGCCGCTCCTCGGTCGGCGCCTCCGGTGGGGTGAAGGCGACGCTGTCGGCGTCTCGGTCCTGCCCGTCGACCGGAACGAGGACGCCCTCGGGACCCGCCGCGGCCAGCGCAGCGCCCAGCCCGGCGTGTGACGGCGCGAGTCGTTCGATCTCGTCGCGGGCATCCTCGACCGATTCGAGCCCGAGGTCGGCGTCGAGCAGGCGGGCAAGCTCGGCTGCGATCATCCAGTCGGAGCGAGCTGTTCCCGGCGGCGTGACGGCCTGGGCAACCGTCGTGACCCGGCCCTCGAGGTTGGTCGTGGTTCCGTCACACTCGCCGAAGCCTGCAGCGGGAAGGACCACCTCGGCCCTGCGGGCCGAATCGTGCAGGAACAGGTCGACAGCAACGACCCGACCCACCGCAGCGAGCGCCCGCTCGGCGAGGTCGCGGTCGGGAGAGTCGGCGAGCGGGTCCGCGCCAAGCAGGACCAGCACGTCGATGTCGCCGTCGGCGGCCGCCTGGAGCACGCCGCGGGCGTCGAGGCCGGCAGCCGAGGGGACAGTTGGCCACTCGGCGGAGAACCGCCCTCGCCCCTGATCGAGGGTCACGCGCCCGGGCAGCAGTCCCGGCGCCATCCCCATGTCGAGTGCCCCGTGGACGTTGCCTCGGCGCAACACGGTGAGAAAGCGAGCACCAGGGAGCCTGGCGCGAACAAGGGCAACGGCGTCGAGGGTGGCGGCAGCGGGCTCGGCGAGCGACGGCCGTCCGACAGCGATCGTTACGTCGGTGCCGGCGAGCAGGCGCGCCGCCTCCGCTACGTCGTCGGCGTCGCCGATCGCGTCGTTCGGTTCGCCGGACAGCACGGCATCGACGGCCGCCGCTGCGGTCCCCGGCACGTAGCGCACCGAGACCGCCGCCAGATCGCTGAGGCCCGTTGCGCCGGGCGTGACCTCGACGAGGCGGGCACCGTCGTTGACGATCGCATGACGGAGCCGCAGGTACAGGACCGGCAGCTCCTCCTTCGGGTCGGGGCCGAGCCACAGGATCGTCCCCCCGGGACGGCAGGCGTCGTCGATCGTGGCCCGAGGCAGCCCGAGGACTGCGTCGGCCGGGAGCCCGTCGTCGAGCTGGCAGTCGACGTTGTCGGTACCGAGGATGCCCTTGGCCAGCTTCGTCCATGCGTACGCGTGCTCGTTGGTGAGGCGGGCGCCGCCAAGCACGGCGATGCGGGTGGGGTTGTCGGCCGACGCCAGGGCCTTCGCAGCGACGGCGAGCGCGTCGGACCACGGCCGCTCGACCAGGTCCCCTGTCGGCTCGTGTCGCACGACCGGCTCGCCGAGACGCTCCTCGCTGTTGACGGCCTCGAATCCGAAGCGGCCCTTGTCGCAGAGCCAACCCCAGTTCACCGGGTCGACGTCGACCCCGAGGTAGCGGAGTACCTGGTTCCGCGACGACTGCACCGCGATCCGACAGCCAACCGAACAGGTCTGGCAGGTCGACTCGACCTCCTCGAGGTCCCATGGGCGGGCACGGAAGCGGTAGGGCGTGGCGGTCAGGGCACCGACCGGGCAGATCTGCACGGTGTTCCCGCTGAAGTAGGACGCGAAGGGATGGTCGGGGAAGGTGTTGACCTGGGTGTTCACCGCCCGGTCCATGAACGAGATGAGCGGGTCCCCGGCGACCTCGGCGGCGAACCGGGTGCAGCGGTCACAGAGGATGCAGCGCTCGCGGTCCAACAGAACGATGTCGCTGATCGCGATCGGCTTCTCGAAGTTCACCTTCTGCTCGACGAACCTGCTCTCGCCCGGGCCATAGGCCATCGTCTGGTCCTGGAGCGGGCACTCGCCGCCCTTGTCGCAGACCGGGCAGTCGAGGGGATGGTTGATCAGCAGGAACTCGAGGACCCCGTCCTGGGCCGCTTTGGTGGTAGCGGTCGTGGTGTCAACGACCATGTCGTCCGCGACCGGGATCATGCAGGCGGCCTCGAGAGAAGGCCCCCGGCCCGTGTCGATGTCGACCAGACACATGCGGCACATGCCGACCGACCGCATCCGCGGGTGGTAGCAGAACCTCGGGATGTAGACGCCGTGACGCTCGGCGGCCGCGATCACCATCTCGCCCGGCGTCGCGTCGATCTGTCTCCCGTTCACGGTGAGGGTGACCGTCGCTGCGACGTCGACCGCAGGCTCAGGCACGCACGGCCGCCTTACCCGCTGCGGGCATCGGCACCGCAACACCCGGCGGTGTTGCCCTCGCGATGTAGGCCTCGAACTCGGGGCGGAACCGCTCGAGGGACGATGCGATCGGCGAGACGGCCGACGGCCCGAGCGGGCATATCGTGGTCTGGCGGGGAGGCCAGGTGATCCCAGGGCTGATCTTGTCGCTCACGTCGAGCAGCAGATCGAGGTCGTCTGCACGACCGTGGCCGTCGACGATCCGCTGGAGGACCTTCTCAAGCCAATCGGTCCCCTCACGGCAGGGGGTGCACTTGCCGCAGGACTCCCTAGCGAAGAAGCGAACAAGTCGCAGGCAGACGCGGACCACGTCGGTTCCCTCGTCCATGACCACGATCGCGCCCGAGCCGAGCATGGACCCCGCCTCCTTGACCGCCGCGTCCTCGAGGGGGAGGTCGAGGTGCTCCTCGTAGAACCACGGCGCGGATGCTCCGCCGGGGATGAAGCACTTCAGCCCCTTCCCGTCGCGGATCCCGCCGCAGTACTCCGGCGCGTAGAGCAGGTCACGGAAGGTCGTCGTCCCGAACTCGACCTCGTAGACGCCTGGGCGCCGGACATGGCCGGACACCGCGAACATGCGCGTGCCGCGCGACCCGGCGTCGCCGAGTGCCTTGTAGGCGTCGGCGCCGTGCTTGGCGATCCAGGGGAGGTTGCAGACCGTCTCGACGTTGTTGACGATCGTCGGTCGGTCGTAGAGGCCCATGCTGGCAGGAAAGTAGGGAGGCTTGAGGCGGGGCATGCCGCGGTTTCCCTCGAGGCTCTCGATCAGGGCGGTCTCCTCACCGACGATGTAGGCGCCAGCGCCCGAGTGCAGCACGATGTCGACCGAGAGGTCGCTCCCGCACACGTCGCGCCCTACGTAGCCAGCCTCGTACGCCTCGTTGAGTGCGACGGCAAGCCGCTCCTGGGCGAGGGCCATCTCCCCGCGCACGTAGAGGAAGGCCTGGGCCAGACCGACGGAGTAGCAGGCGATCATCGTCCCCTCGATGACCGAGTGGGGGTCGCGCTCCATGAGCATCCGGTCCTTGTAGGTTCCGGGCTCGCTCTCGTCGCCGTTGACGACCATGTACCGGGGCCAGTCGTCCGCCGGGCAGAATCCCCACTTCACGCCTGCGGGGAACCCGGCACCGCCACGGCCGAGCAGGCTCGCCTCGCGGACTACGGAGTGGAGGTCGTCGGGCCGGCGGGCGAGAGCCGCGCGCAGGGCCTGGTACCCACCGGTTGCCTCGTATCGCTCGAGCGTGTGCGAGTCGTCGAAATCGAACCGCGAGGTGAGGATGCGTGGGACCTCCCGCGCCATCAGCCGCCACCTCCTGCGGGAATCCAAGCCGGCCTCGTCGCGTCGTCGGGAGCGACCGCCCCAGCGCGGCGGTCGTCGGGGATCTGCTGGCGGATGCGAGCGACCACGCCGTGCTCGGGGACCGAATCGCCCAGGCGGCCCTCCCGCAGATCGTCGACGAGACCGTCGAAGGAGTCCGCCGTGACCCGACCGAAGTACCGGTAGTTGACCTGTAGGCAGGGCGCCTCGGTGCAGGCGGCGATGCACTCGACGTCCTCGAGGGTGAACAGACCGTCGGCGGTGGTGCTGCCGGCCCGAATCCCGAGGTGACTCTCGGCGTGCGCAAGGAGATCCTCGGCACCGACCAGCTGGCAGGAGATGTTGGTGCAGACGTTGACCAGGTACCGGCCGACCGGTTCCCGCTTGAACATCTCATAGAAGCTGCACGTCCCGAGCACCTCGGCCGGGGTGACACCGACCAGGTCGGCGATGTGGACCATGGCGTCCTCGGTCACCCACCCGTCCTGGGACTGGGCGACGTGCAGCAGCGGGATCAGCGCCGACTTCGGGCGCGGGTAGCGGGACATGATCTCGCGGGCAAGACGTTCGTTGGCCGGGGTCAATCGCGCCATCAGCACTCTCCCCCGGGCGGCTTCCCGACGGGCTGCTTCCCCCCGGGACAAGTCATCGGTCGACCTCGCCCATGATCGGGTCGACCGAGCTGATGTTGGCCACGGCGTCGGCGATGAGGCCGCCGTGCATCATGTGCGGCAGGGTCTGCAGGTTCACGAAGCTAGGCGCCCGGATGTGCATGCGATGGGGCTTGGACGACCCGTCGGACACCAGGTAGCAGCCGAGCTCACCGCGTGGCGACTCGACCGCCGCGTATACCTCCCCCTCGGGCACCTTGAACCCCTCAGTGAAGATCTTGAAGTGGTGGATGAGCGCCTCCATGGACTCGTCGATGCGGGCGCGCGGCGGGGGTGTGACCTTCTTGTCCTGCACCCGGTAGTCGCCGAGTGGCATGCCGTCCACGACCTGCCTGACGATCCGGATCGACTCCCGGATCTCGGCGAGACGGATCGCATACCGGTCGAAGGAGTCGCCATAGGTGCCGACCACCACATCGAACTCCACCTCGTCGTACGCGAGGTACGGCATCTCCCGCCGCAGGTCCCATGCAACACCGGTCGACCGCAGGATCGGTCCGGTTGCACCGAGGGCGATCGCCTCGTCAGGGGTCAGGACACCGACACCCTGGAGCCGCTCCCTCCAGATGGGCTGGCCGGTCATCAGGTCGTCGTACTCGTCGAGCCGGGGTGGGATGAGATCGAGGAGCCGGAGGACGTCGGCCCGCCAACCGTCGGGCAGGTCGGCGGCCACGCCACCAGGCCGGATGTAGTTGTGGTTCATCCGCAGCCCGGTGATCGCCTCGAGGACCCGCAGGGTCTCCTCCCGCTCGCGCCAGCCGTACAGCATCATCGACACGGCCCCCAGGTCCATGCCGTTGGTTGCCATGAACAGGAGATGCGACGAGATCCGGTTCAGCTCGCACAGCAGCATCCGGATCCACACGGCGCGAGCAGGGACCTCGACGCCGAGGAGGGCCTCGGTGGCCTCGCAGAACACGAGCTCACAGAACAGCGGCGACGCGTAGTCCATCCGCGTGACGTTGGTCGGGCCCTGGAGATACGTCAGCTCCTCGCCGGTCTTCTCCATCCCGGTGTGGAGGTACCCGATGATGGGCTTGGTGCGCAGGACGGTCTCGCCCTCCAGCTCGAGCATCAGCCGCAGCACCCCGTGGGTACTCGGGTGCTGGGGACCCATGTTGATGATCATCGTGCGCTCGTCGTCGGGGGCCTCGCCGCTCAGCCCCGCGGCCTCGACCTCGGACAGCCGAAGCACCGCTCCCTGCTCGCGGAGCCGCTCGGTCGCTGTTGTCCGGGCGAGGTCGGCCATCTCCTGGCCGCCCTCGACGGTGGGTGTCGCGGTTGGGCGGTCGATCGCGCTCACCGGGCTGAGGGCGCGGCCTTGAACTGCACGGGAATGCTTCCGACGTCGTAGTCCTTCCGGAGCGGGTGGCCCTCCCAGTCCTCCGGCATCAGGATGCGAGTGAGGTCGGGGTGGCCGTCGAATCGCACCCCGAACATGTCGAAGGTCTCCCGCTCCATCGCCTCGGTGCCCGGATGGACCGAGAAGAGCGAGGGACAGGTCGGATCGTCCGCCGGAACCTGGACCCGGAGGCGCACGCGCTCCCTTGCCTCGTGTGAGATCACCGTGACGACCACCTCGAACCGCTCGGGGCCCACCCCGTCGGGGAGCTCAGCGCGACCTGGATGGCCCAGGTAGTCGACGCCGCAGACGTCGAGACACATCCGGTAGCCGTCGCGGGCCAGCGCCTCGACGACCTCGAGGAGGCGCCCGCGCTGGGGATGGAGCACGACCTGGCCCCCCGGCCGCGTGATCGGTACGTCGTACCTGGTGGACTCGGTGGCCACGGTCACCTCCGCTCTGTGAGGGTGACCCCGCCGGGCTGGTTGTCCGGCTGGCCGTCGCGCTGCTCGACGACGATCCCGGCGCCACGGCCGGGGCTGTCACGACGCTGGGTCAGCTCGCCATCGCGGATCATGCCGTGAAGGGTGAGGATGGCGTGCAGGAGCGTCTGGGGCCCTGGCGGGCACCCGGGCGCGTATACGTCGACAGGGACGACCTGGTCGACGCCCTGGACCAGTGCGTAGTTGTTGAACATCCCGCCGGTGGACGCGCACACGCCCATCGAGATGACCCACTTGGGCTCCATCATCTGGTCGTAGATCTGGCGGAGCACCGGGGCCATCTTCTGGCTGACCCGCCCGGCGACGATCATGAGGTCGGCCTGGCGCGGCGAACCCCGGAACACCTCCATCCCGTACCGGGCGAGGTCGTAGTGCGCCCCGCCGCTCGCCATCATCTCGAGGGCGCAGCAGGCAAGACCGAAGGTGACCGGCCAGCAACTCCTGGCCCGGGACCACTTGGCGAGCTCCTCGAGCCTGCCCGTGATGAAGTTGTGTTGCAGGCCCTCGAGCCCCTCGTCGAGCAGGCCTCGCTCTCCCTTGCCGGACCCGCTGATGCCGGCTGAGTCGCTCACGCCGCCGGACTCGCTGCCGCCGCCGGCTCCTCGCTGCCGAGCGGCTCGTCGGGTGGGGGCCGACCCTCGAGCCCGACCCGGCGTACGGTGGTCTCGGCGGTCCGCGCCGGACCGACCATCTCGCCATGCCCCAGACGCTTCGCAGGGCCCCAGTCGAGCGCACCGTTGCCGATCAGGTACACGAACGACTCGAAGACTGCGGCCGAGAACACGATGATCGCGACCAGGCCGAACACGCCGATCTCGCGGTGGATGACCGCATAGGGGAAGAAGAAGATGATCTCGATGTCGAAGACGATGAAGATCATCGCGACGAGGTAGAAGCGAACGGGGAACCGCGCCGGCGGATCCCGCTCCGGGACGATGCCGCACTCGTACGGCGCGAGCTTGGCGTCGGTTGGCCTGCGCGGGGCAAGCAGCCGCGACGCCGCGAAGCTGATGGCGGCGAACAGGACCGCTAGGACGAGGAGCGCGAAGACCGGCAGGTACTGTGCCATGGCTACGCCGTCAGCTCCCGTCTGCGGCGGCGGTAGCGGCGGCTCGGTGCGCCGCCGCCACCCTGTCCCGACGGTGCAGGACATTGGCCAGCACAGCGAACACGATGAGGCAACCGATCGTGAACAGCGCAGGCGGCAGGCGTCGGAAGCCCAGATCGCGTGTCATCACCACCGAGATGATCGGCTGGCTCTCGTCGACGACCGGAGGCGGCGGCGCCTCTCCCGGCCGGGTGGCCTGGGTCTCGACCCCTTGCACCTGGATCACCGCGTAATGCGTCGGGTGGGTGATCCGCAGCGTGTTGGTGACCCTGTTCGCGACCCGGTCCAAGATCCCGTCCCCCGCCCGGTCAGGCTTGCCACCGACCTCGAACGCGCCGACCGGCAGGTACTCGGTGGTCGCTGCGAACTGCCCCTGTTCGACCAGCACGGCGTCGACGGCCGCCAGAGCCTCGCCGCGCGACGGAGCATCCTCCGGCAGCTCCGTCCAGTCGGACAGGTCGCGCGCCGCGTCGGTGGCAGCGGCGTCGATGTCGCCGAAGACGATCTCGGTCACCTTCCACTCCGAAGCCTCGCCGACCGGGCCCTTCTGGTACATCCACCAGACTGCGCCGAGGATGGTCAGCCAGCCGAAGAGCCCGGCGAGCGCGAGAAGGAACCCGAGGCGGGCGCCCAGGTTGGTACCGAGCAGAAGGTAAACAGAGCCGCACAGGACGGCCACGGCGGCGGCGACGACGAGCGCCCCCCGGATCGTGGGATCCCAAGAGAGCGCGGCGAGGGTGACCGCGTTGGCCACCTCAGAGCCCCCGCTCGTACCGGACGACGGCGTCGATCTGGTCGGCGGTGTAGAGCCGCCCGAAGCCGGGCATCGCGCCGCTGCCTTGTCCCCCGGTTCCGTAGGCCTGCCCGCGCACGGAGCCTTCGGTGACGAACACGATGTGGCTGCCGATGTCGGGGAACTGACGGACCTCGGACCCGCCCGTGAGGTTCGGCCCGAGCGCGCCGCCGCCCTCGACGTCGGGCTCTCCGTAGGACCAGCCAAGCGTGTGGCATCGACCGCACGAGTAGGCGCCGCCGGCGAAGCTGGAGGTGAGGCCCATGTTGTAGAGCGCCTCGCCCTCGCTCTCGAACTCGCCGTCGTCGAGCGAGCGCTCCAGCTCCATCGTCACCTCCTCCATGGCCGTCTCTGAAGGGATCTGGATGCTGGTCAAGTAGGCGATGAGGTTGTCGATCTGCTGTTCGTTGAGCGGCCCGCCGCCCTCGAGTCCCCACGCTGGCATCGGCGAGAAACCCCGTCCGAAGACTAGGATCTCCCGGACCTCCTCCTCCGAGTAGCGCAGCAACACGGTGTTGAGCGCCGGCGCCTTCCACTCCACCTGGGCGATGAAGTCGCCGTCGGCGGCGGTGAGCGTGTGCGGCGCTACGCCGCCGACGCCCTCAGGCCCGTGGCACCCTGCGCAGTTGAGACCGCCGGCTTCGGTGGTGGCGAACAACTCCGCGCCCCGATCGATCGCCCGATCCTCGAAGCCCTGCTCGGCTCCGCTCTGGCGCCCAGGCTCGCCGAGCCAGTAGAGCGGCAGACCGATCGCAACCACGATCATGGTGAGGAGCCCCCACAGCAGCGCCCGGTCGAGCACCCTCCCCTCGAGGTCCCCGTCGGGGTAGTACTCCTTGCGGTTCGGCGCCAGCTCGATCTCCGAGCCGAGCTCGGGCCTGGCTCGTCTGGTGTTGAAGATCCAGTAGGCGACGAAGCCGAGGACGACGACGACGGCGATGACGACGCCGACGTTGCGCTGGGTGTTGGCCAGGACCACATGGTTGAGATCGGGGCTCATCGGCGTGGCTGCCACTCCCGGCGTTCAGCCATGTCACCCCTCGGCCGAGCCGAGGCAGTGTGGCCCCTCGGCCTCCTGGCCGGTGGTGTTGACACCGATCGGCGGTCCCGGGATCACAACGCCTGTGTCGGCGAAGAACGCGTTGTCCTCGACCGACATGGCGAAGCGGTCCATGCCGCGGGGCGCTGGGCCGCCCTTCTTCTCGCCGGCCTGGTTGTACTGCGATCCGTGACAGGGGCACTCGAACCACTGGGAAGTCTCGCATTCCGGCACCCGGCAGCCGAGGTGCGGGCACTTCTGGAACAGGGCGACCAGGCCAACCTCCATACCGGCCAGCTCGGGCTCGGAGTACACGGCCTGCGCCTTCGAGAGTGCCGTCTCGGGGTACTCGGTCACCCACATCTTCCCCTCAGGCACGTAAAGGAAGCCGTTCCCGTCCCGGATTCGGGCCTTCACGTCGGGGATCGCGCCGACCCGGATCTTCGACCCGAACCCGCCGGTTGCGCTCGGCCAGATGAACGCGAGCGAGGCGGCACCGAAGGCGGCCAGCCCGAGGCCGAAGAAGTTGACGATGCTGCGGTTGAGGAACTGACGCCGGGTCACGCCAATGGTCTCGGGGTCGGGTGGGACGTAGGTTGCCGGCGGTTTGGCCTTGTCGACCAACGCCACGCCTGCGCCGACGCGCCGCCCCTGTCGGGCCGAGCGCTCCACGTCGCGGCCGGTGGGAGCCGGCTCGGCATCGGCAGCCAGCGCTTCGGAGCGGCTGCGGTCGGCTCGGCGGGTCTCTCTGCTCAGCCTGCCGACAGCGTCGTCGGTGTCGCGACGGCGCGTCGACGCCTGCAGTACCAGCGCGCCGAGCACGACCAGCACAGGGACGGCGACGGCGAGAACTACCAGGGTGCTCATGTGGGGGGCGCCTCCTTCGGCGAGGTCGCGACGTCGATCACAGGTCGAAGAAGATCCCGTCGATCCACGGGAATACGAAGTTGAATCCGGGGCCACGGAAGAACGAGCCGATGATGACCAGCACCGCCCAGAACATCAGGAACATGGTGAAGATCGAGATGACGAACTTCCGGTCCTCGGGCCTGTGGCTCGGGTTCTTGTCCATGAACGGCGCGAAGATCAGTGCGAAGATCGCGATGCCTGGGATGAGCACGCCCGCGACCATCGGGTGGAACATCGTGAGCATCTCCTGAAGGCCGAGGAAGTACCACGGCGCCTTCGACGGGTTCGGCGTCTGGTTCAGGTTGGCCAGCTCGAGCAGCGGGGCGTTGACGAAGATCGAGAAGATCAGGGTGAACCCCGTGATCGCGAGCGCTGCGACGAACTCGATCACCAGCAGGTGGGGCCAGACATGCACCTTGTCGACGGGGGTGGCGCGCACATCCTGGATCGAGCCGGACTTGACGACGGTGAGCAGCCGCTGGGTGTTTCCGCCTGGGCCGGTCATGACCTCGACGGGCGGGGCCGCGGTGGCCACCGCCGCTGCCGCCGGCTGGGCCGCGGCGGGGGTGGTTCGCTGGAGCAGGTGAGCGGGGATGCGATCGGCGTCGCCGGGACCGGCCTGGGCAGCTGGTTCGGCGGGGGCAGCGGGCGCAGCGGG
>SDBT01019339.1_pt1 | contig 10675 bp, 7 predicted proteins | sample 2277101 | NCBI WGS metagenome assembly SDBT01 (sample SAMN10404973, study PRJNA504765) | marine sediment metagenome | isolation source: marine sediment core GS10_PC15, 103 cmbsf | place: Arctic Ocean: Southern Knipovich Ridge | collected 2010
AAAATGGCCACTGTAATCCCTCTACTTTTCCTGTAGTATCACCTGTAAATACTACGTGGTGTACTACTTCAGCATGTACAAACGTATTAGTTGCACCTAACGACAAGAGGGGGTTTATTACCGGCAACCCACCTGACGGAGTTTTGGGAGTTCAAATATTTAATTCTCCTTCAAATAATACACCTATATGGCAAGGATCCGTTACTAATAACTCAACTATTAATTATAATAGTGACACAAATACAGCAACCTATAATGACGGAAGTACAGTTCAAGATTGCACATCCCCCAAGCCACCCCACAAATCACCTCCTGAGATTGGAGGAATCTCTGAGGAAACTTGGATATATATAGGTATTGGAGGTGCAATCTTTCTCATAATCCTCTTTTTAATATTAGCATTTAGACGAAAATGATTACATTTGTTTCTAATTAAGTGATTAGAAACTACCCCATCATAAAGTTTGCATTACAAACTTCAAGCGCTTTCTCTGGTTACGACTACTTCCTTCTTCTTGTAAAAAATAAAATTATAAATAGAAAGAAGAATCCAACTAACATATATACCCATATAGGCATTCCAAAATACACTTTGGTTAAAAATGCTTTTCCTTCATCACCCCAATCACGTTCGGAAGGGGTAGTAGATGGTGTTTCTATAAGTGTAGCTTTACATCTACCTCTGCACCCGTTCCAATATCGTTTACTATTTTGTTCTAACGAGAGTGGTAGGTTAGTTATCTCTAACGGTCTACATTCACCCCCTACACATGTGTAACCATTGGTAGAAGTACATTTGTTTCCTCCGCCACAAGTTGGATCTGCAACCCATTTATGTCCTTGAAACGAAGAGTGCACGGAGGTACACTTACCATTAACACATCCAAAGGTGTGAGAACATACATCATTGCACTGTGAATCAAGATATGTAAGTCCCGTAGGAGTGTTCCCAACTACCGGTGTACACAATCCACTATCACAGTGATACAGATCAGGAGCTAACAAATTATCTAGTGGAGGTGGAATATCGGATGTATACATCATGTTAGTGATTAGTGTCAAGGTAAATCAATCTTTTATGTATTTATTCTTTAGGTTACACTTCTTTTATAGCTAGATATAAAAAAGGGTAAAGCACTTACAGCTTTGGAGCTACGATCTCGTGCAAAGAAGTATATATCTCAGTGAATATATTTCTTATTTTAACCAGAGGTGATACTTTTTCTCTACCCTTTCAGTATCATCAAGGCTTCCAACCTAAACGTATCAAATATTTTCCTTCTTTAGTTTTAGGGTCAAAGATCTGCATCATTCGTGAGATAAGAGTTAGTTTCCTGGTTAACTCTCGCCTTAATTGTCTTTCACCATCATCGTCGTATATGTAATCATCAAGACCTTCGTCATAACCATCAATATCTTTGTCATTGTAGTTATTATAAGGTTTCCAGCCTAAACGTATCAAATATTTACCTTCATCAGTCTTAGGATCGAAAATTTGAATTCCTTTTGAGAGAAGATCTAATTCCCAATCTAACTCAAATCTTAATCGTCTATTTTCGCCAGACGTGCGTCGTGGAAGATGAATTGAATTACCATATTCATCTTCATGATCGTAATCGATATCAGAACAGTTATCACTCTGATTGGGAGACTTAAGAGATCCCCATATCAACAGTGAGATGTTTTTATCTTCATCAAACTCATTTTCAAGTTTACAGATCCGTTTCAAAAGTTTGTTGATTGTTTTAACACTAATTTGACAAGTTAGAAGTGTAGTGCGTTCCATCATAGCCTATCACAGTAGATCAGTGATAGTATCGTTTTCGCAAGATCATATAATTTTTTACTTTATTTTTACAACCCTTTTTTTAAACTAACTAGATGGATACACTGCTTAGAGTATGGGATTTGTGTTTCTATTTACCATTTGATAGCCAATTATCAATAGCTGTATTTACTGAAGTTTTTACACAAAACAGTCTATGAATTAAGTATGCTACTATAAATAGAATAACTAATACCACCCAATAATTATACTTTTGTTTAGACTGTTTATTAGTATAACGAACAATTAGATATGCTAATATCATCGTTAGTATTACATCAACCACTGCTATATTAAATATACGAATAGAATGGATACCTTCGTTAGGCTTTCCTAATATATTTTTATACCTACACAATCCAGACATCCTTATAATAGAGTATGTATAATCTTATCTAAGTTTAACGATATAATTATCATATACACCCAATATTAATATACACCCAAATTCAACTAGATGGTGGTAAAAAAGTTGATTTTGCAGATCTAGAAAGGAGTCAAGTGTACTGCACTTTTAAAACCATGAATGCTGTATTGTATGGAGTAAACTAGATATGTGTAGCAACTATAAAAGTGCTCTCAGTTGTAAGTACCTTAAAAATATGATTTTACTCTGTTAAAAACAGCGTGATATTGTATTATTCCACTTGTGATCAGTTTACAGAAAACTTACCAAGTGTGTAATCTTAAGGAAAAGTTGATTATTCTTTATACTAACTAGTGTAAAGAATTTTATTTTACTACAGTTAACGACTTTAATCCGATTCCTAACTCTGTAGACGTGTTACAATATCCTCAAATGTGGTATCAGGGGTGATGTGCATTACAGGAACTGTGGAATCGTGATCTTGCGCCTTCACACTCCATCCATTATCCTCTCCCATAACCAGAAATATATCTGTACGAACGTAGTATCCCTCACACAGTCCCCCAAACTTAGGATTGCCTGCAGAGTCCCATATATTAAGTGTGATAGGCGGCTGTAGATCACGTCTAACAGCGCGAACTTCTACGCCCCTAGTAGGAAGATACTCGTCACTTTGAGTAGAGATACCTAGCATTCTCTTGACCCAACGAGTCTTACCAGTCCTGGCATCTCCAACCAGCATAACCTTATACTTCCTGGTCGTGAGGCGAATAGAGCTCGAAGTTAGCGGATAGAATTGAGTACGAGCCATATCGTAGTTGTTTCAAGTGATGAAAGCACTTTAAGTCGATCGAATAATCTTAGAATTCATTTTTATCGGCTCTCTTATACAAAAAGGGCATTTCTTGTGTAGCATTTCGATGGGATGTTAGTTTGGAGGGACACACACCCATTTGTTCTCACTGATAGTTTCGATTGATGGACGTAGCTTAGGATTTGTGTTTAACATACTTTCTATAAGCGCTCTAATGTTTGTATCTATACCGTTCGAATATTCTACTACTTCACTTCTCTTATAAGGATTACCAAATGGCAATATTCCTTCAAGCAACACATACAAGAGACTCCCCAAACTCCAAATATCTACCTCTTTTCCACAATAAGGAATACCTTTAAGCAGTTCTGGAGCAGCATAATCAGGAGTTCCACAAAACCTAGTTAAAAATACATTGTCCTGTATTTTTGTTGCATATCCAAAATCAATGATTTTAACATTCCAAACTCCATCAACAACTATATTTTCAGGTTTGATATCTCTATGTACGATACCATTGCTATGCAAATATAGTATTCCCTTAACTATCTGTCTAAATATTTTGCATGCTATCTCTGATGATGGAACTCCAATATCAGTAACTAAACTAAAAAGATCATATTCCAACCGTGGAAATGCAATCCATGGAAAAGAATACTGTAAATTATAGGTAACAACCGATATTATGTTAGGATGGGGTGGAATTTCGTCTAAAATAGTGATTTCGTTTCGAAATTCATGGATAGTTTTTTCATTGGCAACTCCCATTTTTATAACGATATTGTTGTTGTAATGTGTGTGTCTAATCTTTTTTGTATTACAACCACTACTAAAAGTTGTGTATCCAGAATTTATCAAGGTTGTCTCTCCTGTGATTATCCTGTTACCAATATGAATACTCACACCGTTTTGTCCAGTTATACACGCTAATTTCTCTATTTTTGAGCTTACAGTGCTTAAAGCTTCTGACATCTTTTTAAAATTAGACATTTTACAGATAGTTTAACTTACCAGTAGTTACCTCAAAAAGATATTAAAATTCTTTTGTAATCTACATACATCTGTTTTAGAGTCGTTTAAGACTAAGATTTTATAATCAACACCTGTTTTAGAGTCGTTTAAGACTAAGATTTTATGATTAACATCTGTTTTAGAGTCGTTTTAGGGTAACATTTTCTGTTTGAAATCTTATTTTTAAGGTAACTTCATAAAGAGAAATGGCTAGCCCAGGACCGCCATAATTAGTGAAGAGCAACGACACCACCGTAACATATGTTATGTGTTACATGTTAGTTACTATAACGATTCTATTCCGATTTGGAATAGAAACGTTTCCAGTAACTGGCGACTGAAAATACATGAAAATTTGAAATGAAAAAGTGAAACAGCTAAGCTAAAGCTATTTAGCTCAGACATAATTAAAATTATTTACATTCTAAAGAAGAAACAGAAAAAAGAGTGAACTATTACTTACTAGTTTATCCGGTGCTCTCAATTGAGAGCACTGGAAGAGGGATGTAGGTATGACACCTAAATCTTGGACAGTATTAAGAGGGGTTGTTCCACGTGGTGTTAAAAAGCTTCCTTATTCCTTGCGTATAAACTATTTGTGAGTGTGTTAAAATGTTGATTGCAAATGAATACTCCTTTCTTTCTATTAGCTAGCGTAAATTAAAAACAATCTAAACATTACTTAGACACCTATATATCTCTCTTGCACTAAATCCGAAAGCAAACATGGCAAAAGGTTCCTTTCTTTTGGTTACTCTACTTATTTCTGTCGCTGTGATTGGTAATGCCACCTCTTTAAACGATGGTGGCGAGATTTTCGCTGCGTATCCACTCACCGGTCTAACGATTGACGAAGTAGATCGTACCCTTTCCGGAGGATCGCGTATTGATCGTCGTGGTGGAGATCCACTCACGGAATCGGTTACTTCGAACTTGTTCGATACATCGATCACCATACTTATCCCAGACTTTACGGCCGCCGCTGTCATCGCGCTGCCTAGTCCGCATTGGGATCATATTGAATCGGGAAGTGCTGATTCATCACGAGTTCGGCGTACGCACTGGACTAAACATGGAATTCGACGTCGTGAGAACGCAGCACGTGCGTGGGACGATGATAACGCTGAGTGGGCTAAGCTTATGGACTCTCCTGATCCTCCAGAATTTGTAGAACTTCGCGAACGTGTACGTGTACAACGCGCACAGCGTATTGAGCGTCACGAGATGGTTACCGATGGTAATACACGTCCAACAATGGCTATCACACTCGACTTGGTGAGGGAACACCTGCAATCTTCTTCGTTCGACGTGGGACTCATCGATCCGAAAACCATGAAAAAACGTAGCTTCAACACCGACCGCGTTCTAGCATCGCTTGATTGTACGTATCATGGCGTTGTTCGTGGCTTTGGCATTGAAGAGACGTCGGTGGCCGTGATGATGAACTGTCTCGACGCTCCTGGAGAGTTCTCGGCTTCAATTGATGTGCAGGGGGTTGGCTCGTTCAGCATTGAGCCGATTGAAAGTGTAGCACATTTCGCATCAGTGTCACAGGCGGACGCAGACGAAACTGAACATCGATTTAATCAGCGTACCGAGGTGTATGCACACGCACTTGGTGTTGTTGCGCACCGTGTAATATTTGAGCCACACACTGTTGATGAAATTGAACGTCGCGCACTCGGAGACGAAATGCGTCGTCAGTCAACGGCGTATTCTCCTCCAACGTCGTTTTCTCCTCCAACATCGAGCGCCTATGCACCTCCCTCTAGTGCACCAACATCAACAAACTCACCGACTCATGCGCCTACTCACTCACCGACGTCTACTGATGCACCAACTAATGCGCCAACATCTACTGGTGCGCCAACGTCAACGGATAGTCCGACACCGTCTGCTCCTCCGCCAACTTCTGCACCCACAAGCACATCTCCACCAACAATAAGTCCAACGTTTATGAATACGACGAACATGACAAACACGACTTCGCCGACACCTGCACCGTCTACGGATATATGTGTTGTGGACATTCAACCCGGTCTTGTTGTAACGCTCAATACAACGAGGGGTATCCGAGCGGTGGGACGGGTTCCAATGCGCTACATGCTGCTAGCAGTCACCAGTGTGCGCGCTATGTGGACCAACATCCGATGGGGACCAGCGGATCCATCGATGACCATGAGCCTGTGTGGTTTGTTCTTTAGCCATGGAGATTACCCTTGGGTTACCAAACCCACGAAAGTGTCAGCGGAAAAGAACCTAGTAGAACGTTTCTCCGAGTGGCTCGAGGGTAACGGCGAGGGTGTCGAGCCCGGTGACGGCAAGAATCATGATGGTATCAGTAATTGTCTTGAAAGTATGGGCCTAATTCCATGGGGTAATGATTGGGGAACCAAGTCATTGGGCGAGTCGCAAAATCCCGACAAGGAAGCGTGGACGTGCGACGATCCCGGTACGTGGTGGCCTCAAGCTCGGTTTTGGGCGCGTGCCGGTACTAACCAATTTACAACTAAACTCCAGGCAGTAACTGTTCTAGCAGCCAACATCGCTCATGGTATTGGACACAACATTGCTTTGCGACACGACAACCGGCGTGGGTGCAACGCCGGAACGAGAAGGGTTATGACCAAGACACCCGGAGCCTTCATAACTCGATTCAGCGACGTCCGTGATTGTGAATCTAGAATTACAAATCCGGGGAGGCACTCGGCGTCATGGATGCAGTGGTGGATCGACAACTCACCGAACTGCCGATCGTGTAACAATGGTGCGTTCAAACCAAGCGTATGTGGAGATGGGAAGCTGGCGTTTGACGAAGAGTGTGAATCGGACACCGTGTGCTGTACCAGATCGTGCCAGATCGCACTGGAGTGCGATGATGCTTCGAGACCAAATGATTGCTGCGGCACGAACTGCAGGTTCGACGCTTCTGCAACGTGTACGGCCTCGTCGCCGTGCATGATTCCAACATGTTCGTCACACGGATGCGTGCAAACACCCAAACGAACAAAAACAACTTGTGGATTTGGTAAGGCATGTGATAAGTGGGGGGAATGTGTGGACTTCGTTCTTCCAGGACTGCCATAATTAGTGAATAATACACTTCTTAACGATAATCGTTCTAGCCTAGAAGCGTTTCCAGTTGCTAGCGATTGAAAGTACCTAAAAATTTAAAGTAGAAAAGTAAAACACCTTCTAAGCTAAAGCTATTTAGCTCAGACACAATTAAACTTATTTACGTTCTAAAGAAGAAACAGAAAAGAGTAAACTATTAACTCAACGTACTTTCCGGTCATAAGATTGGAAAGTATTTTAGTTGCAAGTACTGAAAGCAGTAGAATCTCCTCCAATAAAACATAAAAATCCTTATTTCTGCGTATGAACTATCTGTAACTCTGTAAAAATGTTGGTTGCAAATGAATATTCCTTTCTTTTTATTAGCGTAAATTAAAACAATATAAACATATTTAGACACGCATATACATCTTTCCGCACTAAATCCAAGAGCAACCATGGCAAAAGGTTCCTTTCTTTTGGTTACTCTCCTTATCGGTATCACTGTAATTGGTAGTGTCGTCGCTTCAAACAATAATGGTGAAGTCTTCGCCGCCTACCCGCTCATCGGACCTACCGTTGCCCAAGTAAACAACGCCCTGGGCATCAGCACAAACCCCAAGCTCCTGACCGGAGATTCGCTTGTAGCGGGAAGCCCTACCCTGCAATTCGACGATGCTTCCATCACCATACTCGTGCCAGATTACACGGCTGCATCTATCATTGCGATATCGAGTTCGCATTGGGGGCACATTGAAAAAGACACCACAGACGCGTCTCGTGTGCGCCGTACACACTGGTCTGCGCTCGGCGTGGAACGACGCCAGGATGCAGCGCATGCATGGGAGGACGACAATGCTGCGTGGGCAGATCTCATGGATTCCTCGCCTGAATTGCCAGAGTTTGTTGAGTTGGGTAAGCTCACGCGCGCACAGCGCGTGAATCGCATCAAACAACACGAAGTGATCACAGATGGTGATACACATCCGAGGATGGCGATTACGCTCGATCTGAAACGCGAATACTTGCAGGGCCCCACGTTTGATATGGGCATCCTTGACCCACGCACTAAAGGCGTGCGTAGTTTTAATACCGATCGCGTGCGTTCGTCCCTTGATTGCACATACCAGGGCGTTGTGCGTGGATTCACGCCGGACGAAACGGTGGCGGTTGTGATGATGGGCTGCTTCGACGCCCCCGGCGAGGTCTCTGGTATCATTGACGTGCGCGGGGTGGGCACATTCCACCTCGACCCGTTTGACAGTGTGGCGCACTTTGCGCCGGTGGGGCGTGCACCAGAGGACGCAACCGAGCGCAAGTTCCACATGGGCGCCGATGTGCATGCACGTGCACTTGGTGTTGTTGCGCACCACATCACGTTTGATCCACGGAGCGAGAACAAGGAGGAAGAGCAAGAGGTGCAACGTCGTGGTGCAGAGTTGGAGAACATGAGGCGCCAGACTTCTCCCCCGACGTCGTTCTCGCCGCCAACGTCGTTCTCTCCGCCAACGTCGTTCTCACCGCCAACGTCGTTCTCACCGCCAACGTCGAGTGCATACACACCGCCTTCGCACGCGCCAACGTCGATCTCTCCGCCAACGTCGAGTGCATACACGCCGCCTTCGCACGCGCCTACGCACGCGCCTACCTCAACAGATGCACCGACCTCAACAGACGCACCGACAGACGCTCCTACCGATGCGCCGACAGACGCTCCTACCGATGCGCCGACGGACGCTCCGACCCATGCACCGACCTCCACTGACGCACCTACGTCGACAGACGCACCGACCTCAACCGACGCACCGACGCTGCCCCCGGTAACACCGACACCGTTCCCAACGCCGCCCCCGACACCAGCCGAGACACCGGCTCCGTCAACGATCAGCCCGACGCCCTCTTCCCCGCCGACACACGCGCCAACACCGGCACCGATAGGCTCCAACTGTACAGTGGACATCCAGCCGGGCCTCGTTGTGACGCTCAATACGACCAAGGGTATCCGGGCGGCGGGGCGCGTGCCGATGCGCTACATGCTGCTGACGGTCACCAAGGTGCGAGCGATGTGGACCAACATCAATTGGGCCCCTCAGAACCCCAAAATGACAATGAGTCTGTGCGGGCTGTTCTTCTCGCACGGAGACTACCCGTGGGTCGACCCTGCCAAACAGAAGCAATCGGCGGACAAGGACTTGGTTGCACGCTTTACCGATTGGCTCAAGGGGAACGGCGAGGATGTCGCGCCCGGCGATGGCAAGAGCAACGACGGTATCAGCAACTGCGTCGAGAGCATGGGACTCGTCCCGTGGGGCAAGGATTGGGGCACCAAGTCGTTGGGCGAGTCGGTCAACCCCGACAACGAGGCGTGGACGTGCAACAACGCCGGTAGTTGGTGGGCGCAGGCGCGCTTCTGGGCGCGTGCGGGCACCAACCAGTTCACCAACAAACTCCAAGACGAAAGCGTGCTGGCGGCGAATATCGCTCACGGCATCGGACACAACATCGCACTGCGCGACGACACCCGACGTGGATGTGCCGCGGGAACAACGAAGGTTATGACCAAGAAGCCTGGATTCTTCATCACGTCGTTCAGCGACATTGACGATTGTCAACATAGGGACCCTGGCAGGCACTCCGCGTCGTGGATGCAGTGGTGGATCACCCAGTCGCCAAACTGTCGCTCATGTAACAATGGTGCGTTTCCGGCAAGTATGTGTGGCGACGGGAAGCTATCGTTCGATGAGGAGTGCGACTCGAACTCGGCGTGCTGCATCGCGTGCACGGTTGCGCTCGAGTGCGACGACGCGTCGCGCTCTAACGATTGTTGCGGTTCGAACTGTAAGTTCAACGCCACCGGGACGTGCACGGCGACGTCGGTGTGCATGGTGCCAACGTGCTCGTCGCATGGGTGTATCCAAACGCCCAAACTCGAGTTGACAGGATGCGGGTTCGGCAAGGCGTGCGACAAGTGGGGTGAGTGTGTCGCGTTTACACTTCCGTAAACGACGTACCAGTCCACACAAAGACGAGGACAGGAAGAGAGCCGGATGGTGGGATAATGAAAGTAAGAGACAGATAACCCTAAATAGGATTTAGGTGCACTTCGTGAACGATGCATGCACGTCCCGGTTGCGTTGAATTTTGTCCTTATATGACCGTCATAATTAGTGAAGAGCATATTTCTTAACGATAATAACCATTCTTGAAAATTGGATCAGAAGCGTTTCCAGTTGCTAGCGATTGAAAGTGCCTAGAAATTTAAAGTAAAAAAGTAAAACACCTTCTAAGCTAAAGCTATTTAGCTCAGACACAATTAAACTTATTTACGTTCTAAAGAAGAAACAAAAAATAATGAAAGTGGAAAAGAGTAAACTATTAACTCAACGTACTTTCCGGTCTTAAGATTGGGAAGCACTTTCAGTTGCAAGTACTGGAAGAGGTATGGCACCTAAATCCCGAACCACATCTAAAACGATATCTAAAGGGATTGCTTCACGTGGTGTTAAAAAAGTCTCGACTAGTCAACGAAAAAAAGTTAGTAAAGATGTTGATGATAGTGTAGTAGTATCTCCTCCAATAAAACGTAAAAAAACGGGAAAAAAAC
>SDBT01019340.1_pt1 | contig 10675 bp, 9 predicted proteins | sample 2277101 | NCBI WGS metagenome assembly SDBT01 (sample SAMN10404973, study PRJNA504765) | marine sediment metagenome | isolation source: marine sediment core GS10_PC15, 103 cmbsf | place: Arctic Ocean: Southern Knipovich Ridge | collected 2010
CATTGAAGGTATCTGGCAGGGATCTCTAAAAGTCTCCGGTATAGAGCTGAGAATTGTGTTTAAGATTTCCCAAGGACCAGAGGGCATACTTACCGCTACCATGGATAGCCCTGACCAGGGAGCAAAGGACATACCTGTAGATAAAGTTATTTTTGAAAATGGTAACCTGCGTCTGGAAATTAAGGTTGCTATGGGTGTTTTTGAAGGAAAGCTGAGGGATGACAACTTGAGCATCGAAGGAGAGTGGAAGCAAAGCGGGCAGTCGTTTCCCCTTGTACTCAAGCGTGTTGATGAAGTTGTCGAACTCCTACGACCACAGGAACCCAAGAAACCTTATCCCTACCAGGAAGAAGAAGTTGTCTATGAGAACAAGAAGGCAGCAGTTAAGCTGGCTGGCACTTTGACTATTCCTGGCCAGGAAGGTCCATTTCCGGCTGTACTGCTCATCTCGGGTTCTGGTCCCCAGGATAGAGACGAAACCCTGCTTGGCCATCATCCCTTTCTGGTACTGGCAGATTATCTTACGCGCCAAGGTATTGCCGTTCTCCGGGTAGATGATCGGGGAGTCGGTAAGTCAACTGGTGATTTTGCTCAGGCTACAAGTAAAGATTTTGCCAGTGATGCTCTGGCTGGTGTAGAATATCTGAAGAGCCGTAAAGAGATTGACCCAAAGAAGATTGGTCTCATTGGACACAGCGAAGGAGGGATAATTGCACCTATGCTGGCAGTTCAATCTTCAGATGTTGCCTTCATTATATTAATGGCAGGAACAGCTCTAACCGGAGAGGAGATTCTCTATTTGCAGGCCGCGCTGATTGCCAGAGCAGAAGGGGCAAGCGATGAGGCTATTGCCAAGAACCGCTCCCTGCAAGAACAAATGTTTACTATAGTGAAGCAGGAGAAGGATAACGCTGTCGCCCAAAAAAGACTGCGTGCCATACTGGAAGATGTGATATCAGAACTCCAGCTCAGTGAAAAAGAGAAAGAGACAGCTGAGGCTAACGCTGAAGCCGAAATCCAGCGGGTGTTGTCTCCCTGGTTTCGCTACTTTTTAACCTATGACCCCAGGCCAACTTTGATGCAGGTGAAATGCCCGGTGCTCGCCATTAATGGCCAGAAAGACCTCCAGGTGCCACCCAAAGAGAATCTGGCTGCCATCGAGGAAGCACTGAAACTTGCAGGCAATAATAACTACACCATAAAGGAGCTACCGGGTCTCAATCATCTCTTCCAGACAGCTGAGACTGGTTCTCTCTCTGAATACGCAAAGATTGAAGAAACCATCTCACCCATCGCCTTAAAGATAATGAGCGATTGGATACTGGAACAAACCCAAGACAAAAGTATCTCTGACTGTGGCTGCCCATAAGCCCTCACCTCATTGAATTGGCTAAGAATAGACTGTCGGCCGAAGCTTCATACTTCAAAATATCTAAAAAGGAAACCTATAGGTGGTGAGCTCAAGATCATCTCTCATTTCAATTATTTCTTCCTGCAGTTTTTTGTTTAATGCAATACCTTTCTTCTCTCTTTCCAACCAGGCAAGGTGTTCCTTCTCCCCGGCGGTATAAATCCTGTTTTCCCCCGGCATTTTTTTTGAAGCACGCAGAGCCCTTAGAATATTACCTGCTGTTTTCTTAAAGGACTTCAAATCTATGAAAAAGGGGATATTAATTGCTATAAAAAAATGTCCAAGATGGTAAGGAACCCTTCTCCCACCGTCTACCCCTGAAAGCATTTTCAAGAAACTTCCTCCCTGAAGAGCAGAGCAAAAAATTTCTACTATAACAGCATAGCCATAACCTTTATAACCGCTACCCTCTTCCCCAATGCCACCGAGAGGTGTAAGAGCCGCCTTCCCCGTCTGCAACTCTTTCAGAATCTGGTGAGTATCTGTTCTCGTCTTTCCGCTTTCGTCTATGACCCAACCCCTGGGGATTTCTTTTTCCTCCCTATCATATACTTCAATTTTCCCGCGTTGAGTGATCGAGGTAGCACAATCAAGAACAAAGGGAAATTCCTCATCCGTAGGAATTCCAAAAGTGAGAGGATTTGTCCCCAACATATTTTCGACGCCGAAAGTTGGCGCAATGGATGGCCTGGCATTGGTTCCGGTAATTCCAATCATACCTGCTTCTACAGCCATCATTGCATAGTACCCGGCAATGCCATAATGAGTAGAATTTCTCACAGCAACCATTCCCATACCCAATTTCTTAGCCTTTTCAATAGCCATACCCATAGCCTTTTTAGAGATTACTTGCCCCATCCCGTTATGTCCGTCAACTACAGCTGTGCTAGCTTCCTCTTTTACAATTTCAAAATGAGTAATAGGAAACTGAATTCCTGCTTTAATTCTATCATAATATATTGGCTTTAAGCGATTAATGCCGTGAGAATCTATTCCTCTTTTATCTGCAGTAATAAGAACATCCGCGCAGACGTCTGCATCTTCTTCAGCAACTCCTAGCCCTTTGAAAACATCAACCATAAATTTTTCCATAATATCAAAGCTAATCCAGACAATATTTTCACCCATTTACTTGTCTCCTTTTGTCCTGCTGCATATTATTGGTGCTTCTTGAAGTACAGGGATTTACATATGCACCGAAGGACATTCCTTAAAAGCAGTGAATAGTCGTTAGTGAATAGTGAATCGCAAACAAGGAAGTAAATGATTACAGGGTTTGATTAACAATTCACGATTTACGAAATACGATTCACCAGGCCCAGTGATGGAGGGCAATCGTCCCGAGGTTTTCCAGACTCTTCTTTTAGATACCCTATCTTCTGAGAAGGATTTGATATGCGGATAAACTCCACTTTCAAACTTCAATTACTCCCATTTTACAGTCTAATTAACACCCATCTATTTATGCTTTGACACTCCCCCAACTTCTTCACATCATATAATTATCAAAGGCTAAAGACAACACGGCGTCTACAAGGTCTGCAAATCACCCTCGAATTTTTGATTACCAGCAAAAAATAGCTACTTGCTCTTTTTCGTTTTGGAATCGAATAAGCCGTAATCAATGAACCTGTTAATCAATTTAATGCAATGGCGACAGATATTGAGGTAAATCCGGAGATGTTACGAGTTTATTTATCTGACGGAATAATTATGAGTGTGCCCGTCGAATGCTTTCTTAAACTCAGAGATGCTTCACAAAAAGAGAGAAACAATTGGCGTATCATTGCTGGTGGTATTGGCACTCATTGGGAAGATATTGATGAGGATTTATCTATCGTTGGTTTGCTGCAATTATAAATAACAAATCGCCAGACATTGGATAACATGTCCGAGTAGATGGCGCAATAGCGCTGCTCTCCCTGCTTAATTTAGCCAAAATCTTTCTCTTCACTTATATCTTATCTTCCAGTTTAAATATCTTCAGGGGATTTTGATAAAAAAGCATTTGGGAAATCTCTTTTGCTTTTTCAAGGTCAAAAACTCCCTCTTTGACCTTTCTTGCCAAAGCCTTACTTACATTAACTCGTGCCAAGTACTGATGGCCATATACTGCATCGATGAAACAATAATCTCCCCCAAACGCGCTTATTTTATTAAAGGGAACTGAATCTATCCACTCGGCCAGGGCATTTATAGACGCGGTTGGCGATATTATGTGAGCCCAACACATATTTATATATACATTCGGGAATGTCTTAGCTAGGACTGACAAAACCTGTTGGTAGGGATAGCCAATATGGAAAATATCAAAATCTACATCGGGATATTCTAAGAATAAATTTGACAAAAGAGAAGGATCGCTGTGATAAATTATGTTTCCACTTCCCTCCTGGAGGCCAGTATGAAATTGAAAAGTCAGATTTCTCTTATTGGCCAGACCCAAAATGAAATGCATCATATAATTTTGGAAATTCTCGCCCACCCCCACCGTAAATACCTGATTTGCCGGCTCTCTTAAATGTTTAGCTTTGAATATCTGATTAAATTCATTTTCGGCTTCGTTCTTGCTGGCTCTTTCGTATTTTAGAGTGCGCTCATAAGCCAATGCGCTTTTTAGTGCTATAGCTCCTGATTCCAAAGCTTTGTCTAACATTAGTTTGCAGGCTTCCAACCAATCGTCCAGAGAACAAATTCTAATGTCAGATTGCCTCTCGACTTCTTTGATCTCAGCGCCATTCTTAGGATAAATAAAATTGTCTAAACGATATACACTTCTAAAAAAAGATTGGTCACATTCCAAGTTACTATCTAGACTATCTAATAAACTTACCTTTATTTTTGATTTTTCTTTGAGAACCTTTCTGAAATGTCCCGGTTTTAATGATTCTAGAAAAGCTTGGTTTAACTGTTCGATAGTAGATATACATATTTTCTCAACCCCGTATAGAGCTTTGACAGAAATATCCAAAGCTCTTCCGTATCCGGTATATCTGGCAATCTCCCAGTATGGTTCAACGAGGTTCCATCGATCGATGAGGGAAAGCTTATTATTGATTACTTTTTCATAATCATCAATTCCCAGTCCGGCAGAAATTAGATCTCGGTCGAAATAGTGAGTTAAATATTCTTTTAGGACATCCGTATCCTTTTCCCTTGCACTTTCACAATATGGAAGATGCTCATGAGTATCAATTATCTCTAAGCCTTTCACGTAACTAAATATTTCTTTAAATGTCTTAGTCATTTCCTTTCTTCCTTTTGAATTTCTTTGCCGTATGTTGATATTGCCCTACACTTTTCCATATACTTTATCCCAGTTTAGGCGAACTAAGCTGTTTTGTGGCGAAAACTCATTCTATATCACAGGCATCGATGGGGGTCATCCTTTTAGAAAAGCTCTCTTTAAGACTTGATGCATTCATAACATCGCTTAAGAAGAGGGCTGAAATAATGAGGAGAAGACCGGCTTAATCTCTGGTATTCTTTTCTCCTGATGTGCTTAATGAGTTTTCTCTATTATGTATCGAAAAGAAGTTTTAGTCAAATTCAACTGCCTTATTTTTCACTTTTTACTAGATTCTTTCAAAGAAAAGAAGTTTGAATTACCGAAAATAGGTTAAACCTGATGAACCCAGAGTTCTTGTAAGGGCTGTATTGGTTTTGCACGCGAAAGAATATATCCTCGTCTCTGACTAGACGCTCAAGAGTCATAAGGGACAACAGCAGATGTTTCGACTTTTCTCTTAGTAGCACTTAGGCTGCTTATATACGACTTTGCCCATAAGAAAGCCACCACTGCTCCAATGGTGTTACCCGTCACTATACCAAGCCATACTCCCATTAAACCCATCTCCAGGATGAAAGCAAATAGGGCAATAAACAGAAGTGTCAATAGGACGGTACGAATAATTGTTACTATTAGAGCGTTTATTCCCTTGCCCATACCCTGGAATATAGAAGAAGAAAACATACCAAAGGCTGTTGCTGGATAAAAAAAGCACATTATCCTGAGAAAAACCATAAGATCACTGGCGATTCGACTTGCACCTTGGGCCCGGGTAAACAGCGCCGTAATGTAAGGAGCCAGGAAAAAGACGGCAATACCTACTACCACCTCAATAATAATACCTATCTTTAAAGCATGCATAAAGGCCATATTGATTTTCTTAAAAGCACCTTGACCAAAAGCAGCGCCGCTGACAGAGACAACGGCGGTAGCGATACCAAGAAGGGGAAGTATGGCAATGGTCGCCACTCTCCATCCGGTGACATAAATTGCCACCGCATCAGTGCCACCAACACGAACCAGAATAAGATTAATCACTAACATGGTAAATGACATAGAGAGTTGCTGGGCTGAGGCAGGCAAACCCACTCTAAAAATATCTCTTACAATCTCCCTGTTGAAGCGAAATTTACGGAAGATAAACGAGACGTAATTGTCCTTTTTAAGGAAGAGCCAATTAAACAGCAAAAGGGATGTAATGAATAAAGATAAAATGGTAGCCCAGGCAGCGCCGGCAACACCAAGCCCAAATGTATATATGAAGATAGGGTCCAGCACAATATTGATTACAGCTCCCAGTACCATAGCAAACATAGCTCTTTTTACGCTTCCCTCACTACGAAGTATGGCGTTTGCTATGTTCACGAAGAATATGATAAGGGTACCGGCGAACATTATCCTGCCATAGGATACTGCCATAGCAAGGGTCCTGCCGGCCCCCAATAAGATGAATATTCTCTCAGCAAAAATAAACAACGGGATGCCAAGAGAGACTGCCGCCAAGAACATCATGACAATAGTATGAACCGCAACATTGTCTGCTCCTGCCCTATCCTTCGCTCCTATTCTGCGGGATATGGCAGAGCCGCCGCCTAATCCTATCCCCGTCGCCATAGCCATAGTCATAAAGAAAAAGGGGAAGAAAAAACCTACCGCGGACAAGGCATCTGCACCCAGCCCGGAGACCCATATAGCATCAACAAAATTGTATATCGTTTGCACCGACATGGCTACAATCATAGGCAAGGCGAGCTTGATGATAGCTCTTTTGGGGTCGCCCAATAGAGTTTTGACACCCTCAGTCTGTATTTCAGGGGAAGATGTATTTGCCATTTTTAGGGTTTTCTTCTAGAAATTCCTGTTGAACCTCGACCGGCACTTCTGGGTCGATGAGAAATCTGCTGCATTCTCTTAAATATTTTCTTTCGGTTTAGCTTCCTTATAGGAAATCGCCTTTGATAATTTTTCTGAGCCATTGAAATCGCCTCCTTATTTGTGTTCATTGTTCATAGTTCATTGTTCATAGTTCATTGTTCATTGACTAAAAATCTCTGGCTATGAACCTTATTTTTCTATCGATGAACTATGAACTAATATATTTTCCCAGGATATCCCAGGAACCTTCTAATTCATACTCTTTGATAAAACGCTCCATCTCCTGCGCTACCTTAGCCTGAGCAATAAGAATATCATCAGGATGACTGCGCAGAGAAGATTCATAAGCCTGTCTAATGGAAGTTCCGATATTGATTTTGCTAATGCCGTTTTGAATAGCCTGCATCATTGAGGACCTCTGAATACCTGAGCCTCCGTGTAAAACAAGAGGAATCCTAGTTACCTCAACCATCTTTTTAAGGTACTCTATATCCAGACGGGCAGAAATCTTCTTTTCATCTTTAGCCACACCACTTATTGCTCCATGAACATTTCCTATAGCTACTGAAAGCCAATCCACCCCTGTCTCTTTCACAAAACGCTCAGCCTCTCTAATTCCGGTAAATCCCTTTTTAGTAACGAAAAGCTCCTCGTAAGGAGGAATAGGACCATCTTCATGACCAAAGACAGCTCCCAACTCGGCCTCCACCGGCACATTACTATTATGGGCAAGTTCTACTACTTTTCTAGTAGCAGAAATGTTTTCTTCCAGGGTCAATCTTGACCCATCAACCATAACTGAGTCAAATTCAACCTCCAGGCCCAATTTTATAAGGTATTCCCAGTCCACCCTTTTCCCATCCTCGTCAATTACCGGGACATGGTCTAAATGTAAGCGAGTGAATGTTCGCTCTCCCAGAGCATGATATCTTTCGGCAACCTTCTGAAAACTACCCGCACCAAACTTCTCCACGTCTGGCCGAGCAACCTCCACCAATCCAAAGGTGCGATGCTTTTTAAGGCTCTCTATGATAGGTTCAATCATAGGTACGTAGGCAACATTGAAGGCAGGAATCAAAATTCCCTGCCGGTATGCTTGCTTCATAATCTCATCAACAGAACTCTTTTCTTGTATCATCAGGTCTTCTCCTTTCTAGTTTGTATTATAACCGAGGACTATACTGCTAGTCCAGTTTTTCTAAGAATTTTCTCTTTTCCGTCATTGTTCGTAGTTCGTTGTTCATTGACTAAGAATCTCGTAAATATTCAGTGAAGTACGTTCCTTCTTGTCACTGCGAGACTGCTGAAGGTAGACGCGGCAATCTCAGGTTTTGCCTTTTTCACTATACGCTAGTTTTAAGGGTTACATATTTTATGAGGACAATATCCATTCTCTAAAGCTTCATTTCTGGTCTTAAAATAGACACGATTGCCAGGAATTACCTTGTGAGCTCTTTTGCAGCCCGGGTAATGAAAGACATATGAAGTTCTACTGGCTAGATAATAAGGCTCATCTGCTATCTCTCTGGCCACAAGAGTGTTCTCTTCCTCATATAGTTCGTAATTTAGAGGGATTAGAAGTTTCTTCTGAACTCTCTTGCTCAAAGAATTTAGCGGCACAAAAAGGTGTGGTTGCATTTCTTTGCGCGAGGGAATCTTCAGCATTTCTGAATAAGGCCCCGTCACCAACGCACCGATTTTACCGGAACCATCTTTGGCCAGTCTTGCCCAGGCTGGTTTTCCTGCCTCACTACAAACACGATACCTATGAAAATCACCTAATTCAGTACAAAGAAGAAGGCTTCTTATGAGAACAGGCTTTCCTCCCACTAAAAGGTCAGAATGTCCCAGAGACTTCCAAATCATCTTATTATTTACTAATTGTATTTCTGTGCAGTATTTCCTTCAAATTTCTCTTGGGTACGTGGAGCACTCTCTTTTCATCCTTCCAGTACTTAACAGAATCTCGCCAAGGTTCTTCTAAAGGACTCTCTTTAGGATAACCCAGGGCTACTACTAAATCGATTATATATCTAGGAGGAATATTCAAGTTCTTCCTTAATGCTTTCCTATCAATAGCTCCTAAACAGCAAGAACCAATACCCTCTTCAAGGGCTGTCAAAGTTATATTCTCTGCAGCAAAGCCAACATCATGTTGGTATCCTTCGGTGAGAATATCTCTATTAATAAGGATAATGATATAAGCCCTGGGTACTTCGAGCTCCGCTGGCCTCCCATCTGTAATATATCCAGCCCACTTCAAAGTGGCAAAAACCTTATCCAAAAGATCTTCTTCATCAATCATTAGATACTCACAGGGCTGTAAATTCGCTGCAGAAGGAGCAAGTCTGGCTGCATTTACGCACCTTTCCAGTGCCTGATAGGAAACTCTCTTGTTTTCAAAACGCCTGATAGTTCTCCGCCTTACTATAGTTCCATACACTCCCATTTGACCCTCCCTATTATTCATCCGTAGCAATCTCCTCAGGACAATTCCTCTCTGTCTCTATTATCGTTGCTAGTTGCTCGTATCTCGTAATAAAAAGCCTTAAAACACATAATACAATGCTATTCACGGAATACGATTCACTGTTTTTTCCCATACCTCTTCATAGATCTTTAGATCCTTCTCTGAGAAAAGAACAAAGCGCACTTCTTCAAAGGTGTATCCCTTAAGAAAATCTCGCACTGTACAAAGAGCAATGCCAGCAGCACGTTCAATAGGAAAACCATAGGCACCTGTACTAATAGAAGGAAAGGAAAGAGACCGAATACCCTTATCTTTAGCCAGGGAAAGGCTATTTTTATAGGCATTATGCAGTAACATGTCTTCCTTACGTTTTCCTTCTGACCAGACTGGGCCAACAGTATGAATAACATACTTAGCCTTAAGATTTCCTCCCGTAGTAATAACTGCCTCCCCGGTAGGACACCCTGCTTGCTTTGCCCGAATTCTCTTGCATTCTTCCAGGATAGTCGGACCGCCAGCCCGATGAATTGCCCCGTCCACTCCCCCTCCTCCCAGAAGAGTGGTATTGGCAGCATTGACTATTGCCTCTGTCTCTTGTTCAGTTATATCTCCTTGAATTAAGGTAAGCTCGGTTTTATTTACCTTTGTCTGCATCATATATCCTATTGACAAACTTTTTTCTTTGCCTTAAATTCTTCTTCGGAAATGATTCCCTTGTCTTTGAGTTGAGCCAATTTCTCTAAATCATCTATTATGCCATTCTTCCCCGCCGTTTTACTCATAAGCACGCTTTTAAAAATGGCTGTTATATTCAAAGCATCATCTAAAGCGTTATGGTGCTGTCCTACTAATTCCTTGTTTAAAATCCTTAATGCTTTCCTCATACCTACCTCTTTTTTTAACCCCCATTTCAAGGCAAAAAGATTCTTTATGTTTATATGAGTCCTTCCAAAAAGATAAGGTCTCTTGTGCAAATCACTCATCTCCTTAAAGTGTCTCCTATCATAATCACCATAACTGGCCCAGGTATAGTTCCTAAGATGAGGAAATCTTTCTTTTATCATATCATAAACTTGAGAAAAATTTCTTTCTCCTTCCAGTTCCTCCGGAGTAATTCCTGTTAACTCAGTACAAAACTGACTTACTTTCGAATACTGAGGTTTGATGTTGTAACCAGCCTTTGAAGAAATACTTTCCGATACTAAATCAAACTCTACTATCCCCACCTGGATAATCTCACTTATCTGTCCATCAGGTGGTTTCTCCTCCCAACAGGTAGCCTCTACATCTACTATGTAAACTCTATCTAGTTTTCTGGCCATCTCTTTTCTTTCTAAGTATGTTTCGAAGGTAAGCTCGGTTTTATTTGCCTTTGCCTGCATCATCTGGCTCAAATCTTTTAGATATTATTTTCTCAAAGCCCCTCTGGGTGGGCCGATAATATTTCCTATTCTCTAATTCTTCCGGCAAGAACGTCTGTTTTACTTTAGCCTGAGGAAAGCTATGAGGATACTTATAGTCCTTGCCATAACCCAGTTCTTTCATTAAAGGAGTAACTGGATTTCGAAGATGCAAAGGTACCGGTAGATTTAATGTCTTTTTTACATCTTCTTTGGCTGTTAGAAGACCA
>SDBT01019341.1_pt1 | contig 10675 bp, 7 predicted proteins | sample 2277101 | NCBI WGS metagenome assembly SDBT01 (sample SAMN10404973, study PRJNA504765) | marine sediment metagenome | isolation source: marine sediment core GS10_PC15, 103 cmbsf | place: Arctic Ocean: Southern Knipovich Ridge | collected 2010
GCCAGTGGTGCCGGTGGCTTCCTTCTGGAGCACTCTAACGCCATGATAAAGCTTAACGAAGATGGCTCAGCTACCCTCACGGTAAGCCCCTGTGAAATCGGTCAGGGTATCTTGGGTGTTCTCAGTCAAATTGCGGCTGATGCCATGGGACTGCGTTATGAGGACATCCGTGTGGTCACCGGAGATACTGATGTCACCCTGTTTGACATCGGTACCCATGCCAGTCGCTCGACCTATGTCATCGGAAATGCGGTAGTTGATGCCGGCCGGAAGGTTAAAAAGCAGGTACTGGAGCTCGCAGCCAAGAAACTGAAGATTTCGGCTGATAAGCTGGATGTCAAGGAAGGGCAAGTCTATGTTAAGGCAGAACCCGATAAGAACGTCCGTGTAGCTGAAATAGCGCATGATGCTATATATAATTATGACCTAACTGGCACGCATATCGCTGCCACGGGCTCATTTCAATCTGGCACTCACAGCCCCAATTTTCAGGCCGGCTTTGCCGAGGTAGAAGTAGATACTGAGACTGGAGTGATAAAAATAATAAAATATGTAGTTGCTCATGATATTGGCCGAGCAATAAACCCCCAGACTGTGGAAGGTCAGCTCCAGGGTGGGGCCACCCAAGGAATCGGTTTTGCCTTGAGTGAAGATTTTGTTGTTGATAAGAGCACGGGGCAAACATTATCCGATAGCTTTGCTACATATAAGATTCCTTCAACCAGCGACATGCCAGAGATTGATGTAATACTGGTAGAGGAGCCAGTTCCTTCGGGTCCTTTTGGAGCAAAGGGTGTAGGCGAACCAGGCTTGATTAACGTGGCTCCATCCATAGCTAACGCTGTATATGATGCCATAGGTATTAGGATACACTCATTGCCGATGAGCCCAGAGAAGCTCCTTGAAGCATTAAAGACAAAAAATAGAACTGTTTGAGCAATATACTAAGTTTGTATCCGTACTCCAAACTACGTTAGATAGGATCAGAGAGGCAAGCAAAACGTAATAAGTAACAATGCATCTTAAAGTGCAATGTGAAACTAGAAGCTGCTTGAAGCTGAAACTGCCATGTACCCCTCCTTAAAAACAAAAAAACCCTGAGCCAAATTTAGCTCAGGGTTTTCCATCCCACAAAGCCCTTATCCTCGAGGGTCTCTAAACTGCCGGCAGGTCTTCTGGCTCCTAGATCGTCCTACTCCTTGAAGCCTTCCCATCTTGCTTCAGCAAGAAAGTGGCTATTATCTCAAGTTTCGTCCCCAGTTACAGCGGCGGGACCGCATCCGAATTTCACGGACTTCCCTTTTAAGCTCCTGTTTCAGAGCGCCGACAGTCAAACTATTCAGTTGTCAATAGTAGTGTATGAAATTGCTTAGTGCTTGTCAGCCAAGGTGGGTGTGAACCACAGGATTACCTCCTATCTAACCCCCAAATCCTAAAGAATGCCATCACGCACACGCACTAATTTTCCTGGCGACTCTATATAGAGCTTTGAAACAGTTTATCCCCTCTTCATAACCTAGAATAACTGAGTAGCCCCTTTAATTCCTTCCTCTTTTAAAATAAAGTGCTGAATTCTCTCTGTAGCTGTCTTGGGCAGGGAATCCCTAAAGACCACATGCCTTGGTCTCATAAACTTAGCTAGATTCTTCTCCGACCATTCGTGAAACTCCTCAAGCGTTAGCATGTCTCCCTTCTTTACCACTATATGGGCGACAATTTCATCTTCTTTCGAAGCCTCTTTTTCCGGAGGCCTGTACGCAGTTACAGCCGACTCGGCAACCTTAGGATGCTGATTAATCAAATGCTCAGTATAGTCTATGGAAACCATTTCACCACGCACCCTGAGGGCATCTTTTCTCCGCCCAGCAAAATGCAAGTGTCCACGCTCGTCTAGATATCCAAGGTCCCCTGTATAAAGGTCATCACCCCTCAGAGTTCTAGCTGAAGCTTCAGGATTATTATAGTAGCCCTGCATGTGAATACCACACTTGCATCTGACCATTATCTCACCGGTTTCCCCTACAGGCAGGGGTTTTTCATTTTCATCCAAAATGAATACTTTAGCATAGGGCAGCGGTACACCATCTGAACCCGGGACAATGTCATCCAGCGGGACTTGAGTTACACCGGGGTACTCCGTCAAGCCATAACAGCTCTGGAATGTAATGTGCGGCCACCTGGCTTTGATTTCGTTGTACACTCCTCCAATGGTGCCCATTACAGCTATTCTTGCCTTTTTCTCAAAATCAGACTCGGGGAGCTTCAACAGGTTTAGCGGCATAGTACCTGTCCAGTCAGCCTTTGTTATCTTATATTTGATTACGTTTTCCCAAAATGTCTCAGCGTGGAACCTCTCATCTACCACCATAGCAGCCTTGAAGTATATTGTGCCCTTCATAATAAGGTCAGCCCAAGCATGGAAAAAGGGTAACGGCACATGCGTACGGTCATCACTTGTAAGTCCCCTTCCCGCTTCAAGACGTATGCTGTATCGGATATTGGAGTTATGGGTATGTATCACTCCTTTAGGAAAGCCAGTTGTGCCTGAGGTATATAGTAAGTAACATACATCATCTGGTTTTGCCGTGCTTTTATATTCTGCTGACTTTCCTTTTGCCTCTTCATCTACCTCCTCAATGGACATGATTTGGATTGGCTTTTCTACTTTTCCTACTGCTTCTTCAAGTCGCTCTCGATACCGTGATGACACAATTGCATAAGCACTGTCAGAAACGTCAATAATATGTCGCAGACCTTCACCGACAAGAAACGAGTTGACAGGGACCCATATAGCTCCCATATTAGTTACCGCGTAAGATACATGGAGTAATTCCGGAGAGTTTTCTGACATGATAGCAACTTTATCACCCTTGGTAACGCCCTTCTCCTCAAGTAGATTGGATACCCTATTTGTTTGGGCTTGAAATTCACCATAGGTTTCCTTAACCCCGCGGGAAGGGAATTCAAAAAAGATTTTGTCCTTCGCGGTCCTACAGGCTTCATCCAGCAGGGTTGCTGTAGTAAAATTAATGTCTCTTAAATCTATTGTTTCCACTAAGTTACCCCCTTTTCAGTTGCCAAAAACACAAATGGCACTATCTCAAAAAAATGAATACCCTCATTGGAAAAACGCTGGCTTCATAAGTTTAGGTAGAAACAGCGCAATTTCAGGAAAAGCTATCAAGATAGCTAGCGAGTAGCGTTTTCAACGCTGTTTGGCAAGTTCTGGTCTAATCATATTCCTGTCAATTGATATTGTCAATGGTGTTGACAACCGAGCTTCACTGGTGATATAATCACCCGCGGGAGCAATGAGCAGGGTGCCTCATTGCGAGTCGAAACAGGCAATTCCAATCAGGATATTGCTAAAATAAAATTTTAAGGAGGGTTAGACAATGGGAAAACTACCGGTACCTGAAAAGTGGGACCACGAAACTGATGTTTTGATAGTGGGAGGAGGGACAGCTGGACTGCCGGCGGGAATAGCCGTAACTGAAGCAGGATCAAAAGCAACTGTCCTTGAATTAACAACGCTTTGCGGTGGTAGTGGTAATCTGATTTTTGGTTTACTTTCTGTTGGTGGTACTTCTGCGCAGAAAAAACTGGGGATTGACGATTCACCAGAGTTCCTTTACAAGGATGGGGTAGAAATTGCTTGTGGTTCACCTGAACTATGGAGAGTATATGCGGACAATGCAGTTGACACCTTTGAATGGTTAATGAAAATAGGTGTGACTATGGAGATGGAGAATCTTATAGATTCTCCAGGGCACAGGAAGAAAAGAGGTCATATCTTTGACGGACCTTCATCCATGCGAACTATAGAAAAAGAAGCCAGGAGTAAGGGTGTAGAGATACTGTTTGGGCACAGAGCAACAAGGTTAATTATAGACCCTCAAACAGAAAAGGTTATAGGACTCAAGGTTAGCGTAAAAGACAAGACGAAGAATTTCAGGGCTAAAAAAGCCGTCATTTTGGCTACCGGGGGGTTCGGTCGTAATAAAGAAATGGTAAGGGAGTATGGTGCTCGTTACCTTGTTTGCCCTCCGTCGTGTGCCCCTGGACATCTTGGGGATGGGCTCAAAATGGCCATGGAGTTAGGGGCAGCTACAAAGGATATCGGAGACGCAGTGGTACCATCTTTTCCGGGAGATGCTGAGACACTTGGGGATTCACCCCTCATATTTATATTCCAAGGGGCTTTAGCCGTAAACGTACATGGCAAGAGGTTCTACGATGAAGCCTGCCCTCTTGGCTATTATGGTCATTTCACAGAGGTTGGCATGGACCAACCGGGTGGAGATTTTTGGGTGATATACGACGAAAAAATAAGAACGCAACCGGATATACAGCCTTGGCTGAAGAAACACTACATCGAGGTCAAAGCTGATACTCTTGAAGAGTTAGCCAAGAAACTGGGAATAGACCCGAAGGGATTCCAGGGGACCATAGACAAATATAATAGTGATTTGGACTCCGAAGGCTATGACACAGTGTTTGGCAAAAAGACTATGACTTTTGAGTGGGGGAGTCCCGTGCTAATAAGTACACCTCCATTTTACGGTATTAAATGTGTCACAACGACATCTTCCTTTAAAGGAGGATTAAAGGTTAATACCAGGAGTCAGGTACTGAATCAGTACAACGAGGTGATACCTGGCTTATACGCTGCTGGTGAAGTAACCGGAGGTCTTTTTACTAGACAGACCTATATGGGCGGTACAATGTGGCCCTCGTCGATGACTTTCGGTCGATTAGCTGGTAGAAATGCGGTTCTAGAATCGCCCTAGAGTTAGCCATAATGCTAATGTTAGAGCGGGTTAGCCATAATGCTGATGTCAGAAAGGGTTAGCCATAATGCTAATGTTAGAGCGGGTTAGCCATAATGCTGATGTTAGAAAGGGTTAGCTATAATGCTGATGCTAGAGCGGTTTCAACAGATTCTTCCTGAGATAGCACGGATTAAGAGAGTTGCCGAGGATGGGGAGACAGTCTACTGGGAGGCCTATGATGAATCAGGGGCGTTGATAGGGTTTGCCTTCTATCTTGAGGTGCCTGAGAGCCAGCCTGATCTGCCAGATATCGAAGAATTCGATAAATACGAGGTCTTGGGGATAGTGAACCTGGAACTTAAGATTGTTACCCTGGATATAGCTCCCCATCCTGACGGCCCGAAGGATATGTGGGCTGGGGCGGTCGTAGAGTCCAAGTTCAAAGAACAGTTCCTGGAGTTATCTGCGGAAGAGGTCAAGCTGTCGCCTGAGGGGAAAATAGATGCGGTTGCTGAGGGTACAATTTCTTCGACTCTGGTTACCAATGCTATAAGAGGGAAATTAGACGAGATAAGCGAGGGGGCAGCAGGCGCACCCTAGAACCGTCCTGGTTTGTAAAATTTAAGAACTAAACGAGAGTGTGCTGGGCTTAGAATCTGTGAAATATTCTGAGCGAACAGTAGTGTCCCCTTTTTTCTCGATGCGCAAAAAAGAGTTCTTGCAGCCTGCCTGAGGATGAGACAGTGCGTTACATGGTAAAGTGCGGACGCAGTATGATGGGGACCTTTGTAACAATAACTGTGGAACATCCCGATGTAGCTGAAGGTAAAGCGATAATAAATAGCGCTCTTGATGAGATGTGCCGAATTGAGGGGTTGATGAGCCTCTACAAGGAAAGCAGCGAGGTGAGCGTACTCAACAGGAATGGTTCTTACCAAGGAGCAAGCACAGATACAATAGAGGTTATCAAGAGGTCAAATTACTGTTTCGAGTTAAGTGATGGAGCCTGGGATATAACTATCTTGCCCCTCCTGAAACTTTGGACAGACAGAGCGCATGAGAATATGATTCCTACAGATGCGGGAATTAGTGAGGCATTGGAGTTCGTCAATTACAGGAACATTATCACCGAAGGTAACAATATTAGGTTCAAGAAGGCTGGCATGGGTGTCACCTTAGCCGGAATTGCCAAAGGATACGCTATTGATAAGGCCATTGAAACTCTGAGTCAGTGTGGCATTGAGTGTGCATTGGTAAATGCGGGTGGTGATATAAGGGTTGTGGGGAGGAAAGCTGACACCACACCATGGAGAGTTGGTGTGCGAAATCCAAAAAATAGAGGGCAGTTTGCTGCTGTAGTTGAACTGCATAATCAAGCTGTTACGACCAGTGGAACCTATAATAGGTATTTCAATGACATTATAGATGTCAGAACCGGGAAACCTGCCAGGGAAATAGTAAGCTCCAATGTAATTACCGACAGAGCAATCGATGCTGATGCCTTGTCGACATGCCTATTTGTATTGGGGGTGGAAAGAGGCATGAAGGTAATCGAAGATTTGGGCATAGCCGCGTTAGTCATAACAAGACCGGGAGAAATCTTCAAATCGGACCGTTGGCGTCAAGAATCGTGACTTTTTACGTGGGGGAAACAAAAGATGGACTTTAAACTTACTGAAGAAGAGGAAAGATTTAGGCAGGAGGTTCGTGATTTCATAGTTAAGGAGTTGCCTCCGGATTGGACTGGCCCTCCGTGGATAGCGGAACCGGAGAAGGAGACTGAAGAGTCCTGGCAATTCGCCAGGGATTTCACCTACAAGCTACTGGTTGAGAAGAAATGGCTAATCATGCAATGGCCTGAAGAATATGGTGGTCAGGGTGCTTCACCTACGTATCTAGATATCTTAAATGACGAGATAGCTTATTGGAGAGCACCGATGGTAGATTGTTATGGTCCGTACATGGTAGGTCCTACCCTGATTAATTTCGGGACTGAAGAGCAAAAGAAGGAGCACCTACCAAGGATCCTAAGTGGGAAGGTGCTCTGGACTCAAGGCTTCAGCGAACCAGATGCCGGCTCTGACCTCGCCTCGGTGAAGACTACGGCTAAAGAAGAGGCAGACTGCTTTGTTATTAACGGGCAAAAGACATGGAGTAGCATAGCACACCATGCCGACTGGATGTTTGTGCTTGCCAGGACAGACCCCCAAGCCCCAAAAAAACATGAAGGGCTGAGCTTGTTCTATCTTGACATGAAAACCCCGGGTATCTCATTCTCGCCTTTGGTAAACATCGCTCGCAACCATACCTTTAATGACGTTTTCTTTGATAATGTGCGGGTGCCCAAGAAGAACCTGGTAGGTGAAAAGAATCGCGGTTGGACTATAACAATAGCAACCCTGGACTATGAGCGGACTTGGGGAATAACCAAAGTTGGAGGCGCCAGGCGGTGGCTTGAGGAATTGACGCAATTCGTCAATGACAAGAAACGCCGTGGTGAAATTATACCTGATGAAGCTATACTTAGAGACCGCCTGGCACAATTGGCAGTCGATGTTGAGGTATGGCGGTTGCTCGCCTACCGTATGGTTCACATGTTAGGCAAAGGCCGTCTCTCTAGCCATGAAGCAGCTATTCAATATGTATTCGGCAATGAATTTACAAGACGTCTTCACAGAGTTGGCATGCAGATATTGGGTCTATACGGACAATTAGGTATGGAATCTAAGTGGGCGCCACTAAAGGGGATGATGGAACGTGATTACCTGTACTCTCCAGCTTTTACGCTGGGTGGCGGGACCAGTGAGATTCAAAGAAATATCATTGCCCTGAGAGGACTGGGGCTGCCCAGGGGCTGATGTGAAGCTTAATGACTAGAAGATAAGGGAGAAGAGGCATGAATCTTGATTTCAGTGAAGACCAGGAGATGCTGAAAAGGGCAGCTCGGCAATTCCTTGATGTTGAATGTCCCAGGTCTCCATTTGTGAGAGACATGGAACTGGATGAGAAGGGATACACTCCTGACCTGTGGCACAAGATGGCAGAAGTTGGCTGGATGGGAATAGCTTTCCCGGAAGAATATGATGGGGCAGGATGTAAGTTTCTGGACTTAGTCGTGCTCCTTGAGGAGATGGGGCGTGCCTGCCTGCCTGGCCCTTTCCTGTCAACAATCCTTTGTGGTCTTTCTATCCTCTGGGCAGGCACGGAGGAACAGAAACGGGCATTGTTGCCTAAGATTACCTCGGGAGAGGTGGTATTAACCCTGGCTTTAACCGAGCCCTCCGCCAGATACGCAGCTGATGCTATCGGTCTTCAAGCTAAACTTAATGGAGACAACCTTATTATTACTGGCACAAAGATGTTTGTTTCTGATGCTCATGTAGCTGACTACTTGCTGTGCGTGGCCAGAACAGACAGTGGGGCTACGCCTGAGGAAGGTATTACTCTCATTCTCACAGACGCTAAGAGTGCGGGGATTACGTGTCTGTCCTTAGAGGATACTATAGCAGGTGATAAGCTGTTCAGGGTGGAATTCAACAATGTAAAAGTGCCCAAGAGCAGTATCATCGGCGAGCTTAATAAAGGATGGCCACTGGTGGAGAGGATTATGGCCCATGGTGCAGTCTCCGAATGCGCCAGGATGATGGGGGGTGCCAAGCGGGTTCTTGAGATGAGCGTAAGCTATGCTAAGGAGAGGGTACAGTTTAACAAACCCATTGGCAGCTTTCAAGCTATTCAGCATAATCTTGCCAACATGTTTATGGATGTTGATGGCTGTCATTTTATTACCTACCAGGCAGCCTGGAGACTGAGTGAGGGACTTCCTTGTACCAAGGAGGTGTCCATAGCCAAAGCCTGGGTTAGTGATGCTTACCATAGGATTTGTGTGACGGGGCATCAAGTTCATGGCGGCATTGGCTTTGTTGAAGACCATGATATGGGACTTTACTACCGACGGGCTAAGGCGCAAGAGTTAAGCTTTGGCGATGCTGATTTCCATCGTAGAATAGTGGAAGGCGAAATAGGTCTCATATAAAGAATCAGCCTGGACTTCTCAGTGAAGTAGGTGGATCTGAATCTGCCAATCCCAATGAGTGGAGCCCTGACACTCGGGTCTTGAATTCCAGGGAGTCTTGGGGGCTGAGGTGATTTATAGACTTGGAGGAGAGAGCCTTTAGTCAGTACTTAAGAACGCCGATGGTATGATAGGTAGCATAAGCCCGGGTTTCATCAACATAATATAATCGGGCGATGTGGTAACAATTGATATTGTATGAGCTGCCTATTTGGAGTCTACTTATTGTTGCTGTCATAAGTATATGGTGGGCAGACAACCGACGCAGTGGGCAGCACCCTACATAAATCGTCCACATAGTCACGATGGAAGGAGGGTTTAACCGGCAAGAACGGCAACTGCGCAGCTGCGACAGTAAAAAGGTAACCGCTGACCGCTTAATTCACATAACATTAATAATATAAATTAGATAAGGAGGGACTACAAATGGCTGTAGAATATGCCAAGAAGCTGGGGTCTGGAGGCATGAGATGCGACTATACAGAAGGGATTATCAACGCTGACCGGATGAGGCAGGAGAGGAAAATCAAGACTCAAGCAGCTCTGAAGAAAAATGGCATTGCAGTGGCTTTGCTGTTCAGGCCTGAGAATATTCGATATGCGTCCAGCATTGCGTACCTAGATTTTATCGACCGGCTTAATTATTGTTTGGCCTTTGCTGAGCATGACCCGATCTATTTTGCAACATGGGGGAATCCTCTTGGAGATTGTCCCTGGATTAAGCCTGAGCAACGGAGGCTCTCTCATCAGTGGGCACAACAAGCTCCAGGGCCAGATGCAGTTCGAGAAACGACAAAGACGTTTGCTGACGGAATCAAAGACGAACTGAAGCAAAAGGGCTTAGAGGGAGAGAAACTTGGGATCGACGATATCGATGAGGCGGGCAGGCAAGCATTAGTGGATGCTGGAATAGAGCTTGTTAATGCCATGCCGGTAATGCTGGAGGCGAGGGCGGTAAAGACCCAGGATGAAATAAATTGTCTCCATATGCTTTCAGTTATAGTAGATGCAACTCACTATGCCATGTACGAAGCTTTAAAGCCAGGCCTTCGTGAACGGGATATAGCAGCGATCGGGGCTTCGACGCTTTACAGGCTTGGAGGGGAAGCCGTCTGGACAGCGCTAGTGGTGAGTGCCGGTGGTGCGATACATGGCTTCAATACCGACAAGATAATACAATCGGGCGATGTGGTAACAATTGATATTGCTCGAGCTAGCTACATGGGATATAACTCCTGCTGTTATCGCAATTATAAGGTGGGCACCGAACCGACAGAGACAGAGAAGGATTTGCACAAGCGAAGTTACGAGCGAATGTATAAAGTCATAGATGCCATTAAACCGGGAATAACCACGGCAGACATGGCAAATCTCTGGATACCTGCTGCGGAGAAAGGTTGGCCTTCAGAAGAGTATATGTGGTGCGACGACCTGGCACATGGCCTTGGCCTTTCGCTTTACGAATACCCCATTGCTAACAGGTTGTGGTCTCTGAAATACCCCCAGGTCATAGAAAAGGGCATGACAATGGCTGTTGAAGCAATGGAGTTTCATCCAAAGGTTGGCAGAACCAAATTGGAAGAGATGATAGTTGTGACCGACAATGGCTGTGAGATCTTCACCAAGACGCCAGTCAAAGGCATGATAATAGCGAACCCTATATCCATAGCTAAGGTATAAGTGGAGCTGCATTTGGGGGAAAGCAGTGAATGAAATGGGGCATAATGTTGCCAAGAATAAATTCGAAAGGGGGTAGTCTTGCCTACAAAGTACTTGGATGATTTTGAAGTTGGTGGAAGGTCGGTGACTCCAGCAATTACGATAACTG
>SDBT01019343.1_pt1 | contig 10674 bp, 11 predicted proteins | sample 2277101 | NCBI WGS metagenome assembly SDBT01 (sample SAMN10404973, study PRJNA504765) | marine sediment metagenome | isolation source: marine sediment core GS10_PC15, 103 cmbsf | place: Arctic Ocean: Southern Knipovich Ridge | collected 2010
CGCGGTCCATGATATCCGACACCAATTCAGGCGGTGTTTTCTCCAACACCCGCTTGACCATATTAACGATATCCACCAAGCTATCCTGCAGTGCGTCAACAATATCTTCAGTTCTAACGGTTACAGAACAAGGTAAACCACTCACCTGATCCTGCCCCTGAACCTCAAGGGTGAGATTATCTTCTTCTTTTACAGCAGCCCCCACTCGCATTTTGATTACCTCTGCGGTAGCTTTACTTAGAATAACTCCGTAATTCTTGCGGATGAAGCTGATGATTTCCTCATCCATTTTCTGCCCGCCAGTCCGATCTAATTCTGAGGAGATGATACTGTTCATAGTCAAGACTGCCGCCTGGTTCGTACCGCCCCCCAGGCAAATAACCATGTTACCCGAAGGTGGAGAAATTGGCAGATCAATGCCCAACGCTGCGGCGAGTGGTTGTTGGATAAGGTATATCTCCCTGCTCCCCGCACCTATTCCCGCTTCGTGCACGGCTCGGCTTTCCACACTTGTGATATTACACGGAACCGTGATCATTAATTTAGGTCTGAACAGGACCATAGACCCACAAATTTTCTGAACCAGGTATCTTAATAAATTTTCGGTGATCTCATACTCGGCAATGACCCCATGCTTGATTGGGTTGATAACCTCAATATCTTCATGAACGCGGCCGAACATATCTTTTGCAGCCTGACCCCACTCAATCATCTTCCATTCATCAATCAAAATGGCGACCGTGGTAGGTTGATGCAGCACTACCTCCCGGCCCTCAACAATTACAATGAAATTTGTGCCTAGATCTATTCCTAATTCTCGTGTCAGACTTGCCATATAAAAACGATCCTTCTAGATAATAACTTCAAAATTTTAGCATAAAGATAGGTTATTTTGGTTATTTAGAGAAATATTTCAATGCCAATCGCAATTTTTCTTCTAGTTCATCCGGAGCATCTTTCGGAATTGATTGTATACTGGCCTGGGCTTCAACGACGCTGTACCCTAACCCCACCAATGCTTCCACTAATTCAAAACCTATATTTCCAGTTTGGTCGAATTGCATCTCTTTAAGCATGGGTTCCAACTTGTCGTGAAGATATATGATAATTTTCTGCGCAGTTTTATTCCCTATCCCGGGTACACGGACAAATTGCTGGAAATCCTTTAAATGGACTGCCTGGTAGACATCATTAATATTATGGAAAGAAAGAACAGATAAAGCTGCCTTTGGCCCCACTCCATTCACCTTGATCAAGCTGCGAAACATGTCTCGTTCTTTGATATCCGTAAACCCATACAGATTGATGTCATTTTCTCGCAAGATAAGGTCTGTATGGAGCTGCACAATTTCTCCCATCTCAATTGCTGATGACACAGAGTTAGTTGTCCACACTTTCAATCCAATTCCCCCCGTTTGGAGAATCAAAAATAAATCTCCCTTTCCAACCACTTTTCCTTTTATAATCTCGATCATCTTTTCATCTCTCAGCGTATATTACGAATTAATATGAGTAATACACACAATATTCAGCGAATCCACACTTCCCGACATGGGAATTGTAACTAAAATTTCACACATTTTAAAAATTTCTTTGCCTTTCGCTTTGTGTTCGTTTCCCGTTTAGAATCTGAAATTAGAACATCAGGATTATCAATAATCCTTTCAAGTGAAAAACCTATCCGTAGTGCTTCCCTGATCAATCGTAAACCCGTCATGTAAAACTGACCGGACCTTTCGCGCTCTTTTCCTTGATGGAACTTTCGGATAAATTTCTTTTTTTATTGCTCGTCCTTGAATAAATTTCACGGCAGAAGATCCTTTTGTAGCGCAAGCATTTTTCGGCTGTGAATATGGCATATGGCAACAGCTAATGCATCAGCCGCGTCATCGGGTTTAGGAATTTCCTCCAAGTTCAAGAGCATTTTAACCATTTGCTGAACCTGTTTTTTTGACGCTTTACCATAACCAACAACTGCCTGCTTTATTTCTACAGGGTTATATTCACTAATCGAAAGTCCTGCCTCAGCAAGTGATAGCATCGCTACGCCACGAGCTTCCCCAACTGAAATTGCTGTCCGAACATTGCGCTGAAAATAAAGCCTCTCCACAGCACCCGTTTCAAGTTTATAGAGAGATAGGATCTTATTTAATTGAGAAAATATTTTTCTTAATCGTATTTCCTGTTTATCGGTTGAATCCGTCCGAATCACTCCAAAATCAATCACTTGCAAAGACTGGTCCGGTAGTTCTTCAACAATACCGTATCCAGTCAATGCTGTGCCGGGGTCAATTCCGATCACAGCCATTATTTATGCTACCTCGAGCTCCTTTAAAGCATCTTCACTGATATTCAAATTAGAAAAAACGGCCTGGACATCATCCAACCCTTCCAACTCTTCAAGGATCCGCATCACCTTTAAAGTTTTATCAGTATCTATTGATATTTCCTGGTTGGGAAGATATTGAAGATCAGCCTCTTCCGTTTCTATTCCAGCAGACTTCAACTGATCGCTTAAAGTTTTAAAAGCGTCGACCGGAGCTAAGATTTCGATTGTTTCTTCATCAGATGTGACATCATCAGCGCCGCCTTCAACTGCCAATTCAAAAATCTTATCAAAATCCTTTCCCGCTGCATCTATCGCAAAATAGGCCACATGCCTGAATTGCCAGGAAACAGATCCCACTTCCGCCATATTTCCACCCCCATGGGTTAAAGTATGCCGAAGTTCAGCTACTGTTCTATTACGGTTTTCTGTAAGGCAATCGATCATGACCGCGATGCCATTTGAAGCATACCCTTCGTATGTGATGCGTTCAATGTTCCCTTCGCTTTTATCTTCCCCTGTACCGCGCTTGATCGCACGCTCAATATTATCTTTTGGCATGTTCTCTTTTCTAGCGCGATCGACCGATAGCCGTAATTTGAAATTTGAATTTAAATCACCCCCACCTTCTCGTGCCGTTATAGAAATCTCCCTGGCTAATCGCGTAAACAATTGACCGCGTTTTGCGTCAGCTACCCCTTTCTTACGTTTGATGGTAGACCACTTTGAATGACCCGACATACCAAGGCTCCTTTTTTACGTAAAATTTTACAATAATTTATTATACCATCCGTGTATTTCCCCGTTATTTCTTCAAATCCTGCCGTAAATCTTTCGCGACTGAATTCTTCAATTTTCCAATGCTTTCGATCTCAATCTCAATCACATCACCTTGCTCTAATTTTCCCACACCGGCCGGTGTTCCAGTCAGGATAAGATCACCAGGGTTTAGTGTCATGATTGAGGAAATATAAACTACGAGTTGGGGAACATTGAAAACCATTTCTCTCGTGGATGCCATCTGGCGAATTTCATCATTCACACGGGTTGTGATAAGGACATCCGACACATCTATGTCTGTCTCGATCCATGGACCAATCGGGCAGAAAGAATCAAATCCTTTAGCCCGCGTCCACTGCTCATCGCTGCGCTGCAGATCTCTCGCGGTGACGTCATTGGCAATCGTATATCCTAGAATAAAATCCTCTATTCTGCGGATATCAATCCATCTTCCACTCCTGCCAATCACAACTGCTAATTCTGCCTCATATTCAACCTGTTTTGATTGAGGCGGCAGAAGGATTTGTTCGTCTAATCCAATTACGGAAGAAGGCGGTTTAAGAAAGAGCAGTGGTGTGTCGGGAACTTTTACATCATGTTCTTTCGCGTGTTCCGGATAATTGCGCCCCACCGCGATGATCTTTCCCGGCAGTACGGGCGCGTGCAGCTTCATGTCTGATAACGGCACAACCGCATCCATGCGACGATAAGGGCCAAAAGGCGGCGCGCTTAAGGGCCCAACCTTATCATTAATAATCCACCCGTATTGCGGTTCTTGATTGTGCTGGGAATAACGAATGATCTGCATTTAATTCACTTTTGTTTAATTCCAGTTATAATTATAAGATTGGGCGGATAGCTCAGTTGGTTAGAGCGCATCTCTTACACAGATGAGGTCGCAGGTTCGAGCCCTGTTCCGCCCACTTAAAGCCTCATCTCCCCCCTATTTCGATAGAGATTGAGTACTAAGGTTCAAAAACAAAAGAACTGGAGGACTCATCTATGGAACTTAAGAAATCTCTTCAAGGACTAATTATATCTCGTTCAGCAGACGGTGTTAGCCCACACACTATTACTGTTTATAAGTATGGAGTTAACAAACTTATTCGATATTTAAATAATCCTGAAATCTCAAAAATTACTAAAAACGACTTACAGAAATTCTTTATTTATTTGCGTCAAGAAGAAAATCTAGCTGAATCCTCAATTAGAAATGTTTGGAGAGCGATTAGGGTTCTCTTTACGTGGATTGAAAATGAATTGGATATTAAGTGTCCTGATTACAATATTACTTACCCTAAAGCAACCTCAAAGCATATAGAACCATTCAAGAGTGATGACATTAAGAGATTGCTTTCAGCATGTAATTACTCAAAAAGGGCAGCTTCAAAGAACAGGCAGACATATCGAATGAAACGCCCCACAGCCCAAAGAGATAAAGCCATAATTCTCACCTTGCTTGATACAGGTTTACGAGTAAGCGAATTGGCAAGATTGACAATTTCCGACATAGATTTAGAGACTGGACAAATTACTGTTGAGCCTATTGGTTCAGGATTAAAGAGCAAGCCAAGAACAGTATTCATTGGGAAACAGTCAAAAAGCACTCTGTGGCGTTATCTAACAGGCAGGGATTTAGAACCAGGTGATTTTGTATTCACATCTAAGCTGAACAGACCCATGGACAGGCATTCGATTCGAAAGGTTTTAGGCTACCTGGGTGATAAGGCAGAGGTTCAGAATGTCTATCCGCATAGGTTCAGACATACATTCGCAATTCAATATCTCAGAAATGCTGGGGATATCTATACTCTTCAAAGAATCCTTGGGCATTCTTCTTTGGAAATGGTGAAGAGGTATTTAGCAATAGCGAAAGCGGATTGTAAGAGAGCACACAGGAAAGCTAGTCCTGTGGATAATTGGAAGTTATAATTTGAATGAAACTTAATATGTTTACTCTAAAAAATCTATTTCGTTAAATAATTTTGTAGAATTACCCCAATAATCACACCAATAATTGTAAATACACCAGGAATTATATATTCCTTGTTTTTCTCAAAAAATGCCTTGTCTTCTCTAGCCAATTTTAAGATTAACCTAGCGTTACTTCTACGCTTATAGAGAACATTTCTGAAAACAACGATAATAGCACAAATTGCAAAAATTCCCACATATATCAATACAAACAGGTTACGAGGTGAAAATAGTTTTTCATCTTCGTGAAAAAACTCAATTATTGAACGCAATGGTATTAATAAGGTAAAAAGAACATAGGGTAATTGATTAAGTAATTTATTCTTTTTAGATATATATCTTTTAACTGACGTTTCTACTTCTTGAAGCAATCCTTTGGAAAAGATAGAATCATTATTAATATAAATACTTGTTTTTTCTTCAAATACCAAGGCCATACGTGTATTTTCAAAAACTAGGTGGTAAAAAATTCTTACATAGGAATAAAATTTCTCATCCAAGCTATCGATATCATCCAAATCGTCTAAAATATAGTCTCCAATTGTTATTCCCTTACTTTTAATCTCTTTATTATCAAAGTTCTCTTCTATTTTGTTAATCAATTTTAATAAATCGTCCTTATATAACTCTACAGGTCCGTAATACTCAAGAATTGATTTCGTCTTTTTTTTCATTTTTTCTCCAGCGCTTGTTCTTTATGAACCCAACAAGTTACAAATCAGGGCTATTGGACTTATTCTATAATAGGGTTAGGTTTTACGCTTAGTATCTTACTAATAACTATACATTAATTTAGAGCGTGCAGGATGGTTTATGGAAAACTATTATGACCATGTTGGAACATGTTCAATTGAATTTAATTAATAAAAGTAAACAAAATGGCTAGGGAATTAATAGAAACCGACGTACAAACTTTTTTTTATTGGCTTCGAAGAAATCTATTTCTCCTAATGCAACCATATAAGGAAACTAATCCCACGTATTTTCACAGGTTGGAATTTGCATTTAATATACTTCCAGATGCCATTGAATACAAGAATTTCTATATAGAATTTGGTGGAATCTCCATCAAGCTTAGTCCACTCTCAAGTAATTTGACAGAAGTCTTCATCAACAATATGAGGCAAGAAGATAATGAATATTTTGAACGCCTTAGTACTAACCTAGATTCGCATCCTCTTCGAATAAATAATCCGCAAATTTTTACCGAACCAGATTCAACAGACCCAAATGAATGGTTTCTATATCGTGAAAAAACAGGAATTTCTTTAAAATATATATCCGAGAAAGTCAGCTTGTCTTATGGTTACGTACGAACTCTTCATGCAAATTGGATAAAAGAAAGGTAAAAATCCTGACATAATCCCTTACACAATCTAACATAACTGTCATTCTAGATATTTTGCTCTTGAAATAGTATTGGGTGTATGAAAACACTCAATTTTTTATTTAAATCGAAAGGATGTCAATATGAATAGAGTAAGAAAAAGTGCTCCCGGCGGTAACCGGGAGCGGGTAAATGGTAAGCCTTCTTCGCGAAAAAAAGTACCCACCAATTCAAATAATAGCACGAAAAAGAAAGAGATACAACCTGTTCTAAATCATAAAGGATGGGTGATTGGTTATATATTTGGAAATAAATTTTTCAAGCATGTATTAGGTAGTAAACACATGCTCAGAAAGCCCCCAGGATGGGCAAATGACATTTCCATCATTGAAACACTCAAAGAAAATAAAGTCCAAAACATTGAAATTCATGATGACGAAACTGGGATTGTTTATTCCTCAACTCTAGAAAACCTTCTAGAACATGGTTTTAAATTTGACCGTGGGTTTGGAGGGCAAATTTGTTTACCACTAAAGTATTGGAAAATCTGCGAAAAAGAAACTCCCACTCAGCCCAACTTACAACTTGATTTCTTGACTGGGATATCTAGTGGCTGATTTCAATGCTTCAATCCAACAGATGAAAATTAATTTAGATAAATTGGGTATCGATACACTCCCTCTTGCTCCTAACTCAAAATCACCAGTTGCAGGTATGTATGATTGGCAAAACCGCCCACCAGAAGAATTATGGGTGCATGCAAAGCCAGACTCAAATATAGGAGTCAGGTGTGGTGGAGATATTAATCTTGTTGTCTTAGATTGTGATGACAAAAATATAGCTGGGACTTCTGACAACATTTGCCAATTATTTGAAGTTGAAGGTTATCCATATGATGAATTACTGATTGTGCAGACTGCGTCAGGAATCGGGAGACATTTTTATGGGATTATGAATGAATCGCCAAAACAAAATATCTACTTAATTGATGAATCCATTGGTTCAGGGGAAATAAGATGTGGAATTGGTTCTTATGTAGTCGCACCCCCAAGTAGAGTGGAAAATGGCAGTTCATACCAATTTATTAATGGTGATTTCGCGAACATCCCTATTCTAGATTTAGATTTTGTTATTGGCAAGATTGCCAAAAAAAAGGCTGCAGAAACAAGTGTGGTTTTCAGAGAGTCGAGGAGAAGATTAGAGAGACCCAAATTGACACCTCGTGCCCAAAGGCTTTTAACCAAACCATTTAAGAAAGGTGAATATAAAACAAGGTCTGAAGCCGAATTTGCTTTGATAATTTCATTAATAAACAGGGGATTTTCCTATGAAGAAATAAAACAACATTTTATTAAATCTAAATTTCCTGGAAAATTTGCGAGAAGATATCATAGAAACAAGATTACTGCCCTACGAAACCTAGAAAAGGAATATAAAAGAGCACTTAATCGTGCAAGAAATCATGAGTCAGAAGGACGAATAAGGGGGAGAAATGCCTACTTCTGGGCAGTCAATAGACCCTGGGAGGGGCGGACAGGCTCCTCCGATAGAACCGTCTTCATAGCATTAGCAAATATTGCCTTCCGAAGTGGAAAGATAAAATTTGGTGCTTCAAGCAGAGAGGTTGGAGAATTATCTGGAGTTAATAAGAATACAGCTAGTAAGGCACTAAAAAGATTATTTGATGCTGGATTCATTAAATGTTCTAAACTGACAATACCCTATATATATTGGTTTACATCCCTAGTAGTACAAAGCAATACATTCTTTCTTCTTCCTCCCCCTGTGGGGGAATGTATGAAACTTGAGAATCATGATTCCTTCCGTTGGGGAGCTCTAAATAAATCAGGGTATGAAATATATTTCAACCTTTCACAAAAACCTATGACAGTCAACGAATTGGTTGAGGTTACTGGTAGATGTAAACGAACAATCGAAATAAAGCTAAAGAAAATGAATAGGACAATAAACCCTCTTACTAGAGAGGTATTTAGTATGGTTGAGAAGGTAGATAATGTCTGGCATCTATGCGATGACATTGACCTAAATGAAATAGCAAAAATACTTGGTTCCTTTAGTGCACTTGCTTGGCAAAAACTCCAACATCAAAAAGATAGGGAATCATATATCTTTCGACCATCAAGGCGCAGAAATTGATTTTGCGAATTTTCATCGCTCGACATCATCCGATACCACAACCAAAAAGCAAAAGAACGCTGGCACGTACCCCACCCCCTCCAATAGACGTTTACGTCTATACATTAGTTAACTAAAACAAGACCATGAACTGTGTATGTACCTACTTATCTGCACCATAGCCACATCGCTAACATGTGGCAATGGCTGTTTAATTTCCATCTCTTATGATGGCGATAAGTCATTCCGCTTGTAACTTATTATGAAAGCTGCAATACAAGCAATAACATGCAGACTTCCAACACGTTACAATGCTCATGACATATCGCTTTATAGAAATAAAAAATATTGTCTTTTAGATTTTCTATTGTTTATCAATAGGAGATATCCCCCAAAGGATTGATTTCTTATCTGGATATACTTTTTATCAATCAGACTACATGGTTCCCACAACGCAGTCTTATAGAAAGCTTCTAACCGCTTCGCTCAATCTTTCGATAAGAAGCCTTGTAGAAACCATTTATTCAAAGATGTGCATCAATAATATTTAGTTATTTCTTTAACTAGGATTTTTTAATCTAAGACTTTAGAAAAGAATTCTTTATCCCACTCTGGTAGATTACTCGAAATTTCATCTTGCAATGCCCGTAAGTCAGATTTCTTTGATTTTTCTACTGTTCTTAAAGCCATTCCTTTTGGTAATTTCGAGCTTTCATCAATAACAACCTTTGGACCCCTAATTATTCCAAAAAGAGAACCTAAAAGCTTCATGTCTCCTCCATTTTTCTTATCCATATTTTTTTATTATAATCAATTATTATTAGAATAATAATAACAATTATTGAAGTCCAATTAATTTGAATGTGGCTTCGACGATTTCCGCATGCCTTTTTGCGATAACTGTAAATTCTTGTTTCCTAAATTTATTATATGCATTTTCTTCCACTGTATCAAATGCAAGTATACCAATAACTTCTTCTTCATTTGGAAAATGAATAGGTATTGCTAGTATTGCAGTTAATTTTTTTGTCTTAAATAATTGCGATTTTGTCAGACCCCAATGATGAATTTCCCCAGGAATCATTTTTTCAACATTTGCTACTATACCTTCATTTAGTGCCCAACTCTGTCCAACAACACCATTCCCTTTCTTGAAAGTTATATGTCTCTCTGGTGAATTATTATCAAAGTCTGAAGAAGTAAAGAAAATTCTCAACTTATTTCTTTTCTTATCAGTATAAAAAACACAAGACCTAATATCAATCTTTAACTCGCGCATGACCATTTTATTTGCATTATCTAGCGTTTCAGTTACAATACGGTCAATTATTTGAGCTTTATGTAATTGGGGGATAACTCGGCTAACAATTTTGTAAATAATATATATCACGATACCCGCTATCAACGCAAGCCCTAAGGCTGAAAGAATTTTCTCGCCTGTAAATATTTTTTCTAATGAAGCAATTATTTCATTCATTTTTTATCTCATTACCGATAATTCAAAGCAATTCTACTACGCAAAGATAACAATAGAATCCAATAAAATATGTCAAGAAAATATAGCTGAACCTTACCCATAATTTTCGCGTCAACCCACGTATTTCATTTCGGAAGAAATAAACAACCGAATCTCTTCTCAGCCCCATTCGTGCTTGAATAGAATAAATAAAATATGATACTGAATATATAATTATAAGAGCAAAAAATACAATCAACAGAGACCTTTTTTCGATTGTTATATTATCTGAATTGCTCTCGAAACTTAATAATAAACCTCCCATTAATGAAACACAGATAAATGACATATCTGTTCCAAATGATTGCAACATTGGTGAAAATGTTTTCCAAAATTTACGGTGCAAGGATATTTGAACGACAGTCTTCAATAGTATCTTAGTTAGTAAAAAAACAAATGGAAGGTAATTAGGATTATTAAAAAAGAAATCCCAGATATCTATCCAGGAAATTTGTAGTATGTAAAAGAAATCTATAAATCTATAATTCTGCAATGACCTGCCCCCAATAGTTGTACCAGTTCTTATGTTACACCAACTGGCTGAGGTTGTGAAGAATGTGCTATGAATACCGCTGGTGTTGGGGGCCTATATCCTAACGCGCTGTGTGGTCTAAT
>SDBT01019344.1_pt1 | contig 10674 bp, 13 predicted proteins | sample 2277101 | NCBI WGS metagenome assembly SDBT01 (sample SAMN10404973, study PRJNA504765) | marine sediment metagenome | isolation source: marine sediment core GS10_PC15, 103 cmbsf | place: Arctic Ocean: Southern Knipovich Ridge | collected 2010
TTTTTAAAAGGAGTTGCATAGATGATAAGTATAGAAATAGTCAGCCAAACCATCGCATATTTGTTTATGGCCTCGATAATCTGGCTCTGTTTCGCCGTCCCTGTTATATTCGAGATATTGTCGAGGGATAGCACGTTGCGTTACACCGGCAATCAATATCAGGTTTTTAAAAAGTAACCGTCCCACGTGGAACATAATGTTACAAAAGGAGACTTAAATGGCATACGGTGGTATGAAGCGACCGACCAAGAAGATGGCTAAGGGGATGGTCAAGAAGAAGACCAAGAAACCTACGGTTAAGAGCAAAAGGCGGGGGTATTAATGAACAACATTGACGAATTAGCCGCGGCATCGGATTTAAGCGAAGCCGCAGTAAGCCAAGCGATACACCAATTGTTTAAGATGAGAGGGTTGTCGAATAAGCAGGAAGAGGCTGTCCATATATTTTTAGTGTGCAGCGGAGGGGCTGTTCTGGAGGCTACTAATGCCACAGAGAAAATAGTCAAGGCTTTCAACGAAACATCCAGTGAGGTCGAGGTCAGCATCAATTATGTCGGCTTTTTGGATGTATTTGCATGGTTTATCACCGATGGCACACATTTAGTGTTCACTCCGGGAGCTTGATGGATGAAAAGCCGAGAACCTATTTTAGTTTTTTTGATATTAGTAATGCCTCTGGCTTGGATATTAACTATTGCATTTTTTGAAGAATTATGAAAAACGCTCTTACAAAACAGAAAATCAAGATAAAGAAGCACCGCCTCGCGTCTTTACTGGAAAAAAGGGATGAAATCGCCGCCCAGCAAAAACAGTACAAGATGGACAACAAGATAGAGTTCTTCGACGGCACAGACAGATTTTATAAGGGAACTGCGCGGGATGGTGATTTATTCGGCCCGAACCCTCCTCAAGCCAAGATTTTGCAAGCATGGGAGAACCCTATGTACAAAACCTTTACTATTTGCGGCGGCAATAGGTTGGGCAAAACTGCGATATTGACAATAATAGCCATCTGCTATATGGCTGGATATTGGCTCTGGAACGGTAAACGCATCCCAATTAAACACCAAATGCCTAGAAGAATCAGGTATATAGGGCAAGATTGGGAAAAACATGTCAAAGGTGTCGTGGTACCGTGCTTTGAGGAGTGGTGGCCTAAACGCCGCAAGTTAACGACTAAAAACAATCAGGTCGGTGTCAAAGCTCTTTGGACAGACGTTGAAACTGGTTCCACGCTTGAAATAATGTCCTCTCAGCAGGACTCAGGCCAGCACGAAGGGTGGGACGGCGATTTGATTCCTTTCGATGAACCGCCTCCCAGAGATATATATATCGCTAACGCCCGTGGCCTTGTCGATAGGGAGGGGAGGGAAATATTCGGGGCGACATTACTCAAGGAAGCGTGGGTTGACAGGGATGTAATCAAAAAGAGAGATAAAGACGGCAAGCCCGATATGTCTGTTTTTAACGTTCACGGCGATGCTTATGAGAACGTGGGGTACGGGGTTACGTTAGAAGGTGTGGAGCAGTTCAAGAACAAGTTAAATGAGGACGAGATTCAGGCCAGAATCTACGGTAAGCCCTCTTACATGAGCGGCCTTGTCTACCCCACCTTTAACCGCCAGACGCATCTTAAAAAGAGATTCAAGGTTCCCCTTAACTGGATAGTGGATGTGGCTATTGACGTTCATCCTCGCAAGAAGCAGGCAATCTCTTTCATAGCGACCTCCCCCAAACAGGAAAAGTACCTAATCCATGAAATCTGGGAACATGGCGACGGACAGTGGATAGGCGAAGAAGTTGTGCGGCTTATGAATAAACATAAATACCGAGCAGGAAGATTTGTAATCGACCCGCTTGCAAAAGGCGACCAGAACAATGAAAACACGGTTTTTGACAAGGTGTCCAATACGTTATTCCAGCACGGGTATATCTTGGAAACGGGGTCAAAAGATAAATCCTCCGGCATAATCGCCGTGAAGACCTATCTGATGGGAGCTAATAATGAACCTTCTCTATACATGTTCGACGACCTAAGCCGTGTAGTGTATGAAATAGAAGGCTATATGTACGATGATAAGGGCGAACCGAAGAAAATAGATGACGATATGCTGGAGAACTTGCGGAGGCTTCTACTTTTAGATACAATGTACACCGAAATGGAAGACGAGGAAGAATTTGCGGAAGTAGGTATTGGCAGGGATGACACTGGTGGATATTAGATGAAGATTGAAAAGATATTAGAATTCACTGGCAACATGGCTGAGAAAATGAGCGACGATGAGCTATCCAAAATAGCCGAACGCGCCATGAGCATGTACGAAAATGACCGTGATTCCAGAGCAGATTACATAAAAAAGAACAAGGAAGCCTCCGAGCTTGCCCAGCAGATAGCCAAAGACAAAACCTTCCCGTGGCCTAACGCCGCGAATATAAAATATCCTCTGCTTGCTACAGGCACAATCCAGTTCGCCTCCAGAACGTCAGGGACGATTCTTACAGGCAAAGATATAGTTAAGGCAAAGATAACCGGAGACGACCCGCAAGGAGAGAAAAGAAAAAGAGGCGACCGCATAGGCGAACACATGACCTATCAGGTCTTGGAAGAAATGCCTGAATGGGAACCTGGGCATGACAGGCTTTTCCATGTTATGCCGGTTGCGGGGTCAGCCTTTAAAAAGACTTGGTTTGAACCTTCGCTCGGTAGGAACGTATCTAAACTAATAAATCTTGATGACATTGTTGTTAACTTAAACGCCGACCCGGAAGACACTCCCGATACGACTTCCCATATAAAAGAATTCACCCGCAACGAGGTGCTAGAGAGAATAAACGGCGACCTTTATGTTGATATAAAAGAAATCACCGATGTTCCCGAAAAGGACGATGAGGATGAGAAACATATATTCATTGAACAACACGGGCTTTTTGATTTGGACGGGGACGGATATAAAGAGCCGTATATAGTCACGCTGTTTGAAGAATCCAGGAAAGTAGCGCGTATCGTAAGAAGGTTCGACGCTGACAGTATGCTAATGAACGGTAATAAGGTCGTGAAAATAACAGCCGATGAATACTTTACAAAATACGACTTCATGCCTTCGTTTAATAACACTTATTACGGGACTGGATTCGGGGCGATACTTGGGCCGCTTAACAATGTCGTTAATACCCTTATAAACCAACTGGCGGATGCCGGTACTATTACAAATCTTGGTGGCGGGTTTATCGCAAACTCCGCAAGAATCCCCGGTGGCAGGACAGGATTTGTTCCCGGTGAATATAAAAAAGTTGACATAAGGGGCGAGGATATACGAAAAGCTATCCTTCCACTTACAGGTGCGCAACCGTCGCAAGTTACGTTCATGTTACTGGAGATGCTGTTGGGGGCTGGTGAAAAACTTGCTTCCACTACCGATGTAATGACCGGTCAAACTCCGGGGCCGAACGTAGCTGCCGCGACGGTAATGGCACTTATCGAGCAAGGCCAGCAGGTTCTTTCCTCAATCCAAAGACGTATACACAGGAGCATGAAAGCCGAATTTAAAAAGCTATACATGCTAAACCGCAAATTTTTGGAACCGAAATCTTATTTCAAGGTTCTTGACAATCCCAGAGTGATTCATAAAACAGACTACGAATTTGACGACACCGATGTCCAACCGGTAAGCGACCCGTCCGTAGTGAGTGAAGCTCATAAATTAGCAAAAGCTGAGGCACTATTCCAAACAAGAAATGAACCCGGCGCGAATCATCAAGAGATAATGCGGAGATATTACGAGGCGTTGGGACTTCCAGATATTGAATCGTTATTCGCGGAGCCTAAAGGCCCACCGCCTGAATTGATGTTAGAGATAGAGAAGTTGAAGTTGAAGAGGAGAGAACTCGATATCAAGGATACAGAGGTACAGGCGAAATTGGAGAAAATGGAGAGCGAGATGATATTGAATCTTGCGAAAGCCGAAGCTCAAGAGGCTGGTCAACAAATAGAAGAATACAAGCAAGAGCTTGAACAGATTAAACTTTCAATGGAAGTGGAGAAGACTTTAGATGAAAGAAGAAGAGTTTCAGGAGTGGAGGGAGCACCCGGTAACGGTACAAGTCCTGCGGCACCTCAAACACCGCAAGCAGGCGGTGGCGGATTACCTAGTGGCGGGGGGTTGTCTTAGTGAATCATCCGATGAGACAGCGATGAATATTGCCAAGCAAGTAGGCCAAGCCAGGGGATTAGACGAAATTATAAACTTAGCGTTTGAGGACATTAATGAATAAAAGCGGAATAGCACCGGCAGGCCACAGGGTTTTAATCAAGCCGGAAAAAATAGAGGAAATCACAAAGGGCGGGATAGTTATCCCCCAAGACGCGCAAGACCAAGAACAGTTTGCAGTTGAAAACGGCGAAGTAATAGAGATAGGCAAAGAAGCGTGGAGTCTCGATACCCATAAAGGCAAGTGGGCTAAGGTAGGCGATAAGATAGCGTTTGCGCGATACGGTGGCAAAGTGATGGAAGGTAAGGACGGGGAACATTACCGTCTCATGAACGACGAAGATATTTTAGCAGTATTGGAGAAATAGAGATGGCAGAGGTAGAAGAAAAAAAAGAAACCAAAGACACTGAACTTAAAGTAGCGGGGTTTGATGCACCCGAAGAAGCTAACGTAGAGGAAGAAGTTACAGAGATTGATCCTTACGACAAAAAAGCTAGGGACATGGGCTGGGTTCCCGAAGGCGATTACGAAGGTGATAAGGACGAATGGATAGATGCTAAAGAGTTCGTCAAGCGAGAACCACTGTTTAAAAAAATAAAAGACAAGAGCACCCGTATAAAAACTCTTGAACGCCAAATGGACAAACAAGGAACCGCTATGAAAGAAATGGCTTCCCATATAAACGATGTTGATTCCATTGCAAGAGACAGGGCGATACGGGAACTGAAAAAGGAATACAAAACAGCCGTCCGTGACGAAGATGAGGTTAAGGCCAGCGAAATCGACAAGGAAATGGATAAGTTGCGCGAACCCCGCCCGGCACCGGAAGTACAAGCCGAGATACCCGAACAGACCCCAGAATTTGTAACATGGGTTGACAAGAACGATTGGTACAGGCAAGATACTGATATGAAAGATTTTGCAGACGCGGCAGGACAGGTATTGACCGGTCGTGGCGTGTATGGTGACGAGATGATGAATAAAGTCACGGAACAGGTAAAGAAGGCCTACCCTGACAAATTCACCAATCCCCGTAGGACGGAACCATCCGCTGTGGAAGGAGTCAAGGGGAAAGCCCCTACCAAGACAAAATACGGCAGGAGCGATTTATCACCCGACCAAAAACTGGTTCACGATGCTTTTGTAACGGAAGGCATGAAAAGCGAGACATACATAGGCCAGATGGTCGAGCGCGGACAGTTGGGGAGTAAATAGACATGGCACGAAAAAGTAGAGCCGAAATTTTAGCTGAAAAACGAGCAAGGCGCAAACCTCTCACGGGCGACGACATACTGAAAATGAAGGAAGAAGACAAGAGAAAAGGATACCGATATAGATTCGTAAACGACCATGAGGGTCGTGTCCAGAGATTTGAAGATGCAGGATGGGACGCTGTAGGGGGAACTGTACAGACAAAAACCCCCCAGGCAGGAGATTCATCCCAAATGGGTACGGTAGTGAGAACGTCGGTAGGCGGCGGCAGACACGCAGTTTTGATGCGTATAGAGCAAGAGCTTTACGATGAAGACCAAAAAGTCAAACAAGATAACATCGATAAGACGGCGAACGAAATAGACAAATTCCTAAAGCAGGACACCAGTACTGATGCCTCACTTCCTGTGGAGGTGGGCAAATGAACGGAGTAATTAAATGGCTAATGTTGACAGACCCAATGGGTTTAAGCCTGCCAAAAGCCTTATTAGTGCGGACTGGACGGCTCTTATTCGGGTGCTTCAAGGCTCGGATAGGTCATCGGACACAACCAATAACCACGGCGATATATATGTAGGCGACCCTTTAAAGTATTCGAGCGGGAAACTTCTTGCTGCTAACAGCGGAGACACCATCATAGGTGTTTGCGTTGGCGTAGGAACCGTCCCCGACCACGGAGACGGCATACCTGCCGTTCTCGCAGACCTTTCGCAAGCACACCTCCCACATACCGATACGACAGGTTTTGTGTGGTTTGTCCCGAAAGAACAGATGTTGTTTGAGATTCAGACAGCGACAGACATTGACTTGGTTCCCGGTTCGACGGCTGATATTACTGTCACCGCCGCTACCGCCCACGGTTCAAGAACAACTGGAATATCCAGTTGCGAATTAGTGGTTGCAAGCAACAATGACATAACCGTTTTCGAAGACGACACTCGTTCTGATAACGACGTAACTTTAATCAACGCCAGACATCTGGTTCAGATAACTTAGGAGGATGACATGGGCGTTATAACAAGAGCGGCGTTAGCGGAAATGTTGTGGCCGGGATTGTACGGTGTTTACGGACAATCGTACAGCGAATATCCGGCAGAATGGAAGGAACTTGTCGAGACAAAAAGTTCCTATAAGGCTTTCGAGAAAATGATAGGCTTTGTGGGGATGGGACTTGTCCCGAAGAAACCGGAAGGTAAATCAACGACTTTCGATGATTTCAAGCAAGGATTTAAAACCGAACTTACCCATGACGGGTATGCGTTGGGGTACATTCTTACTCACGAGGAGATTCAAGATAATCTCTATATGGGCAAGAATCCTTACGCGGCGGTTGTATCCATAGCAGGTGAAAGAGCGCAGACGTTGGCGTTTTCTTTCCAGCAGACCAAAGAGGTCGTAGTAGCTAATCTCTATAACAGAGCGTTTAGCAGCTCTTACACTTCCGGCGACGGCAAGAGCCTTTGTAATACTGCCCATCCGAATAAATCAGGTGGAACGTGGAGCAATAGGTCTGCTACCGACGCGGACTTGTCGGAATTTGCGCTAGAGCAAATGGCAATAGACATTGGCGGATTTACGAACGACAGAGGTTTGACCATAAAAGTCACTCCTCAAAAGCTCATAATCCCCCGTCAATTGGAGTTTGAAGCGGCACGGATTTTAAAATCCATCCTGCAAAACGACACGGCGAACAACGCCACAAACGCATTAAGGTCACTCGGTACAGTCCCGAAGACCGCTGTGAATCATTACCTTACCGACCCCGACGCATGGTTCTTAAAGAACGATGTAAGGATGGGTATGTGTCTGTTCCAGCGGGAAAAGATGGACTTCTCAAACGAGACAGCTTTCGATACCAAGAACATGAAGTTCATGGGATATGAAAGATATGTCGCAGGTTGGGGCGACCCACGCGATGTGATGGGCAACCCCGGAGCATAGCGCAAACAATTTAGAATATACCTGAGCAGGTGAATAAAATGGCTGGTAGGGGTCTTGCCGACCCCTACTGCCTTTAAAAAGGTGGCTAAAAATGGGCGGATTCACAAATTTTCCGGGCGGGATAACCAGCATGGGAGTTCCAATGTTAGGCAACGGCGTACCCGCGTCGTTCGGTAACTACTGGTTTGTCAATTCAGACAGTGGTTCTGACGGCAATACAGGTAAAAGCACAAGCAAGGCTTTCGCTACGATAGGCAAAGCCATCAGTAAAGCGACAACGAATAACCACGACGTGATTATGTTGTCGGGCAACGCGGCTCATGTGCAGACCGACCAAATATCTCTTACCAAAGGCCGCTTGCATTTTGTAGGTCTTGGCGGCGGAAGTAGGTATTACGGTCAGCGCACCCGCATAACAATGGGTGTTACGACTGGCACGGCAGTGGCTGTTATCCAGAATACTGGTGTTGGCAACACGTTTACCAATATAAAGTTCGACAGCGCGGACACTCTTTCCACGAGCGTCTATGCGTTCGCGGAAGGTGGAGAGTACACGCAGTTTACAAGCTGTGAGTTCTACAAAAGCACCGACCTTGACCAGGATGCTGCGGCAGAACTCTTAATGAACGGAGACTCTTCATACTTCTTGCACTGCACGTTTGGCTCGAATGCCAATGCGGTAAGCGCAACTGGCGCGAGGCCGTGTGTTCTGCTTACTGTTGGTACGATTAGTGGCAAGGCGTGTAGGGATTCGACATTCGAGGACTGTCTATTTTGGCGGCAAGCTGACGGCGGAACCGCCAACTCCTTCGTTCATTCGGCAGGTGCGGCAGATGTCGAGAGGATGTTGCTGTTTAAGAACTGTCTGTTTTACGCGGACGTTACATCGAGTTCGACTCCCGCGGTTGCTCTTTCAGCGGCGGCTACCCTTACGGTAGGCAGGATTGTCCTGATGAACAGCTACGAAGTAGGTTGTACTGCCCTTGCGACTGCAACTGGTATATGGTCTGCCAATGCGACTCTCGCTGCGGCGGGTGGGTCGGCTTTACAGGCGACATAAGGTTTTAACAATATGGGCGGGATAAAACCCGCCCTTTTAAAAAGGATTTAATATGTCAGGTCAGGCAGTAGCATTATTTAATGCACAAACGGCGGTTGATGCCATGACGAGTGCCAGTTATCACATGTCTCATGTGAAAAGCCACCACACCGTCCAATCAGTTTATACGGAGAGTGCAGGGACTCTAACGGCACTAGTGATGGTTTTGGAAGGAAGCCTCGATAACAGGGGTGTTACGGACGCTAACGCCACATGGGTAACGATGGCGACAAGCACTTGGGATGGCGGCGAAATAACGGCATTGGCGGCTACGTTTGTTGTACCTGACCAGCCTTTTAAAAGAGTGCGGGTGAGAGTAACAACGCTTACGGGTGAAGGCTCCGGCGATACGCTTACCACCAAGTATATTCAGGGAGCAATCTAATGGCAAAAGTACACGGGAAAGATAAGAATATGGAAGTTGTGCTTGTCAGGGAAGGCGATGAAGTAAGCGCGGTTGTTCTTAAAGACAAGATTGTCAACGTAGACCGCGTTGTATTTAAGGATAAGGAAGTTCCCGTTCCTGTATTCAAGGAATATGAAGTCCCGAAACCTGTTTTCAAGGAAGTGATAGTTGAAGTCAAAAAGTATGTCGTAAAAGAGGTTGAGGTTATCGTTGAAAAACCTAAATATGTAGAGAAAATCATCGAAGTCCCCAAATATGTGGACAAGATAATCGTTAACCCAATTATCAAGGACGTAAAAGTGGCTAACGCTGTCATTGAGGATAAGGTAATCGAGAGAGCGGTATTTGAAAACGTAAAAGTTTCAAAACCTGTATTCGTGGAAAAAATTGTTGAAGTCCCTAAGTATGTGAACAAAGAAGTCATAAACCCCATATTCCGAGAAAAGATAATTACGGTAGACCGTGTAGTTGACAAAATAACGGGAGAGTAGATGCCCGGAATAACCATATTTGCTCCTCTTGATAATGTAGGAGCAGTAACGGATGTACCAAAAGTATCTGTTACTGATTCGGCGGCGACCAGTCTCAGTATAACTATCGGCAAAAAGGGTGTCGATATGATGAATGTGGGAACAGATGAATGCTGGTTCGGCGGTTCAACAGTTGACCCTGCCAACAGTCGCGGGATTAAACTATTGCCGAACGCGGTAATAACTGTCAGGGAAACAACAAACGATTTTCAGATATATTTCAAATGCGCTTCTGGACTATCAACCACTATCGGAGTAGTTGAGTACGATTAAATGAAAATAACACAAGGAAGTGCGCCAGTAATACCTGGTACAGGAGCAAGCAATCTAGGCAAAGCCGAGGATGCAGTACACGCAGACGGTGACGTAGGGGTAATGTCCCTTGCCGTTAGAAACGATGTATTAGCACCTCTCGCTGGGACGGATGGTGATTACTCGCCATTACAAGTTGATGCGCTAGGCTCACTTTACACTACGACAACCGACAACAATAAAGTTTCGACAGTAAATTCTACAGCAGTGACACTTGCTAATGATGAAGTCTTTATAGGCACAAGTGAAGATATTACAATGTTCGCATCCGTGTCTATTCAGGTATTCGCTTCCCATGCAAGTGCGACAGACGGACTAAGTATTGAGTTTTCCACTGATGGCACTAACTGGGACGAAAAACATTTAGCCACAGTTGCGGCGGCGGCTTCAAGTGAAGCTATCTTACCGGCCCATGCTAAATTTTTCAGAATTATCTATACAAATGGTGGAATAACACAGACTGCATTCAGATTACAGACCATTTTTCATGTTCAGCCTCTAACTGGGAATACTCATGCGCTAGACAGTAACGCGGCGGCTGATGCTGTAGCTCCGCTTGGTCGCTCTGTTATATTGGCTCAAGCGGCTGGGTCGGGTGAGTTCATTCCTGTTCAGGCTACTGCTGGAGGCAACTATAAGGTTTCGATAGAAGAAGCCGACACCTCTGCTTCCGGTCTTGCAAAAGCGATAGACAATGCCGCGGGTGCAACTGACACCGGTGTTGCGATGCTTGCGAAGCACGTTTCTAATGCCACGCACCTTCTTACAGCCGAAGATGATTACGACGTTCTCCATATAGACGACTTGGGCGGTCTGCAAGTCCGTCCTGAACAGCACAACATTTTCGATGAGATGGATGTCACTACGGGCTGGACGGCGTTAGGTAACGACACGATAAATCTCGCCACAACAAAAAAACATGTTCTAGGGACGGACGCATTAACATTCGATAAAACTAATGGTGC
>SDBT01019345.1_pt1 | contig 10673 bp, 11 predicted proteins | sample 2277101 | NCBI WGS metagenome assembly SDBT01 (sample SAMN10404973, study PRJNA504765) | marine sediment metagenome | isolation source: marine sediment core GS10_PC15, 103 cmbsf | place: Arctic Ocean: Southern Knipovich Ridge | collected 2010
GCGTGAACCTTTAATTTCAGTCACTGGCGTCACACCAGCCGCTAACACCAATTCGTGAAATTCAGCGAGGTCTTCTTGCTGGCTACTACCTGGGAAATCGATGTGAACGATAACAGCGCGCTCACCACCGGTGGCGCGCTCGAAAAGATTACTTATTGTGGTCTGGCTCAGGTGCTGGCTCCTCTTTAGCTTTATTGTTGAACCCTTCTAATACGATCTGGCGGCTTGGCACGATAGTAGAAATCGCATGTTTATAGACGATTTGGCTCATATTATTTTTTAGCAATACAACAAACTGATCATACGCATCAATCTGTCCTTGGAGCTTAATACCATTAACCAGATAGACGGAAACTGGCACTTGTTCTTTACGTAATGCATCGAGAAACGGTTCTTGAAGCGGCTGTCCTTTAGCCATGAGACTCTCCTTGTTATTATTAAAACGCTCCATTGTAGCATGTTAAACCGATGCATCAAAGGGGTCAGGTCGCAACTTGTGATCTGACCTCATTTAGATTTGGCCAACTGCGTAGCCATGTTAGCTGGCGTTTGGCTAATTGACGGGTTGCGATAATCGCTTTTTCACGCATTGTCGCCTCATCAACTTTACCGTCCAAATATTCCCAGACTTGTCGATAACCAACGGCACGTATTGCAGGTAGGTCTGGGTGTATATCTTCTCGTTGATATAATTTTTCCACTTCTTCAATAAACCCTTGCGCCAACATTTGATCAAAGCGTTTTTCTATTCGTTGATGAAGTAATTGTCGGTCTTCAGGAATCAGTGCAATATTTTCAAATTCATACGGCAGGGCTGGACTGTTAGCTGGCCCTGAAAATTCACTGATGGGCTTCCCCGTTAAGTCATACACTTCTAATGCACGTTGGATTCGTTGTGCATCATTGGGATTAATCTTTTCTGCGGCAGTTGGGTCAATTTGTTTTAAGCGCTCATGTAATACTGGCCAACCTAATTGTTCGGCTTCTTTTTCTATCGCTTTTCGTGTATTTGCATCGGCAGCCGGCAAGTCCGCCAAACCAAATTGGATTGCACGAAAATACAACATGGTGCCACCGACTAATAATGGTGTTTTATTTTTTTTAAATATATCTTCTATTTCTCGCTGCGCATCTTGATAAAACTGCCCTGCTGAATAAGGTTGGGACGGATCACAAATATTAATTAATCGATGCGGTGCTAATTTAAGCTCTTCTTTTGTAGGCTTTGCCGTACCAATATCCATGCCACGATAGACCAATGCTGAATCGACGCTGATAATTTCATAGGGATGTTTTTTCACGAGCTCAATGGCTAACGCTGTTTTCCCTGAGCCAGTTGGACCCATGATGCAAGTGACTTTTTTCATATTTCATCTGCCAAGGCATGGTGCCGTGCTTTTATTTTCCAAGAACCCCACAATAACAAAACCCCAATCATTTTACTTAAAAACATAATTAACCAAGGCAACCAATGCGCGCGACCAATCATATAAACAAAAATATAGCTATCGATCGGCGAACTCAAACAGGCTGACCATAAAATACGTTTTGACAGAGGTTTTTTAGTAAATGTATACACCAGCCAATCAACTGTCTCGCCAATAATAAATGCGGTAACACTGGCCGCGGCAATGACTGGATCTGCTAATAAAAAACTTAGCAATGCGCCAATTAACATCGCAACGATCACATAATGTTTGATTTCACGCTGAGCAAAATCACGTAGCACATAAATCACGCCGACGGTAATATCCGCTGGCGAGACTGGCTGACCTAGAATCTGTACGAACGGTAAATAGCTAAACAGCATATTGACGAACACGATTAATATGATGTAGGTGAGTGTGGCCTTGTAAGGCATGTGGCGAAGATTAAACATAAGGCGTATACTTTGCCAAAATTTATCTAATAAAACAACATAGAAGAGCTAAATGAGCCGAAAAATTCAAACAGGCGATGCATTGCTCATAGTCGATATGCAAAATGATTTCCTGCCTGGCGGCTCACTTGCAGCTCCCGAAGCGGATCAAGTAATACCAGTTATTAATGACTGGATTGCTGCAGCACAAGAAGCGGGTGTACCCATTATTGCATCGCGCGACTGGCATACTGCAGATCATTGTAGCTTTGTACCGCAGGGCGGGCCTTGGCCGCCGCATTGCGTGAAACACACGCATGGCGCCATGTTGCATGAAGATCTAAACCTACCTGAAGATATGATTTTAATTAGCAAAACCGCAACTGACTTTCATCCGTATTCTGCCTTTCAAGGTCATACTGAAGATGGGCATACGCTGGTAGAAAAGCTTGCAGAGCTCAAGGTAAAACGGTTATGGATAGTGGGATTAGTTCTAGATCTTTGCGTCTATAAAAGCGGACTCGATGCGGATAAATATGGGTTTGCCTACCACATCGTACTCCCAGCCACGCGAGCGATTGATAAGGATGCAGGAGAAAGCGCCATTGCGGATATGCTTGCGCATAATGGCGTTATCGAACAAGACGCAGCGCCTTAAAGGTCAAGCACGACCACCTTTGCCGGCTGCTTTTGCACCTGATGCCCGAAACTTTCTGGCTCAGCATGTTTAATGACCAAATGATAATGTCCAGGTTTATCCATAGACTCACGAAATACGCAGTCGATATCTGCAGTGGATTCTCCTTAATTTGTGCAGATCCTAACCTAGACGAAGAGTCGAATGCTTAACAGAACATTAAGGTTTGCGAATCGAGCAAGATTGCCCTATTATGCTCATTTTATCATTGACGTAGGAGCACCCCATGCCTATCAAAAACACCCCTGATCGCTATGGCACGGTGGCCAGATATTTGCATTGGCTGATAGTCTTAGGCATTACTATCATGTTGATTATTGGCTTTTTTCATGATTATATCGATGATAAAGCCCTGCGCAGCACCTTTATGCGCTTTCATATGTCGCTGGGCATCGTGATTCTTGTGTTGATGGTACTCAGGCTGCTTTGGGCATTAACTAATCACAAACCTGCTCCCATACCCAATATTCCACGCTGGCAACAAATAGCCTCGAAGGCGGCTCATGGTTTGCTTTATCTGACACTTATCTTAATGCCGATTTCTGGCTGGGTAATGGTCAATGCTCATGGGGGTTCACCAGGTTTCTTTGGATTATTTAAGCTACCGACTCTTGTATCGGCTAATAAAGCCTTTGCCAGTTTCATGTCTGACGTACATACCTTTTTGGCATGGGCAATTATTGTCTTAGTTGCTATCCACCTGATTGCCATTATTAAGCATTTGGTGGTTGATAAACATAATTTATTAAAGCGTATGGTTTAGAGGGAGTCGAACATGGATTATCACGTCTTCAAAGATATGATCAACAAATATTTCTTTAAACATGCTGGTGGCGACGAGCGGCCCGTGTATTTTGATATTGATAAAACGTATCCGAGTTTAAATCAAGTCACCGAAAGTTTTTCTACGATTCGCGATGAATTTGACAAATTTTATGCTCAGCGTACTTTGCCTAATTACCATGACATTGACCCTGGTGAAAAAGAAATTTCTGATGCGACAGAACATAACTGGAAAGTATTTTTACTGTATTTAACTGGCAGGCAAACCGATGTAGCTAAAGAGTGCTGTCCAAAAACATTAGAAATCTTATCGAAAATTCCAAATTTAATGCAGGCTTTTTTCTCTGTAATGGATCCAAAGAAATCTGTACCACTACATGAAGGACCTTATTTAGGTTACTTGCGTTATCACTTAGGGATACGCACACCCAAAAATAACCCTCCAAGCATCATTGTAAAAGGTCAGCCTTATACCTGGGAAGCCAGTAAAGCAGTATTATTCGACGACAGCTGGCCACACGAAGTCATCAACGAAAGCGAAGAACCACGTGCCGTATTAATCGTCGACGTACTACGCCCGATGCCCGCCCTGCCCACACTAATCAACAAAATCATGACGAACGTAGTCGCCAAACACACCTACGGCCGCGCCGTCATCAAACGCGTCAAAAACCACTCCTAAAAAGGGGTCAGACCTTAACTCGTAACTCAAGAAGGCCATAACTACCTAGTTATGGCGTTCTTGAGTTACGAGTTAAGGTCTGACCCCTTTAACACAACGATCGATCGATAGATTTCCCTTATCGATTTCAATGATACATCTTTTTATTATTTTACCTACAGCCACGTGAGAGATGTTTTGAAACTCTGCTGCAATGTCAGCAAGGCTAAAGTCAAAATGTTTTTTACATATGTATATGGCCACCATGCGAGGGACATTTTCCTTACTCCGCGATAGTCCATACATACTAGATTTTGGCACATCATAGAAATCAGCAATGTCATTGACAATTTGTGAAATAGCATAGGATTTTTTTAGCTTATTTATTTCATACACATGGCTAGCTGGCATATCATGGCTCAAGGTGGACAAAATTTTTCCTTCAAATAGTTTAGAGCCAAGTATCGGCGCGGTATTTTTCCTACTGTAAAATTGTCTCAGCTGTTGTCGATTGCCTAACTCCACAAAACCTCGATATCCTCCAAGCTTTTTGAGGCTCAGCCGCTCCTTGAATTGATTGAGTATATTATTAGTGAATAACCACTCCGGTTTTTCTCTATGCCCAATATAATCCTTGTAACTCGACCAATGATATTCCTCTGCCTTATCTACCAAATTTGCTTCTACTGGATTGAGGTGAATATATCTGCTAACAATCAGCTGATACCCATCGTCATCAACAAGGATTGATTTATAGCGTCCGCGAAACAAAGGTCCATCTCTAACTTCATCACGGTTAAAAGCTTGGGTATAAGCTCCATTAATATGTTGCATCGCTCGGGATAAATTTGCATCTGGAGTGCGGACAAGGAGATGATAATGGTTCCCCATCAAACAATAAGCGTGAACCTCTAGATTGAACATATCAGCAGCTTCAGACAAGAGATATAAAAAATAATATCGTTGATTGTCAGCATTGAAAATGTTCTGGTGATTCGCGCCACGGTTCATCACGTGGTACCAGGCGTTATGATAAATAATTCGAAGTGGTCTACTCATGTTACCGAGGCTATCAGTACACAAACATGGTTTCAATACCGTAGTTGAAAGGGGTCAGACCTTAACTCGTAACTCAAGAACGCCATAACTAGGTAGTTACGACGTTCTTGAGTTACGAGTTAAGGTCTGACCCCTTTAGCGGCCGCGGAGGAAGAGTTTGTCTAGCTCGGGCATGCTGAGCTGTGTCCAGGTTGGGCGGCCGTGGTTGCATTGCGCGCTGTTCTCTGTAGTTTCCATTTGTCTTAGGATGGCATTCATTTCTGGGACTGTTAAATGGCGGTTGGCGCGAACTGCATTTCTACAAGCAATATTACCTAGCAGCTCATTTAAGTTTTCTTGCATGCGCTTGCTGGCACCGTGCGTGTTAAGGTCTGCAATCACATCACGTAATAATTGTTCTATATTGCTACGCTGCAATAAAACCGGCACTTTGCGTACAATAATAGACTGCTCGCCTAAAGCTTCTATTTCAAAACCGATTTGATAAAATAAATCAAGACTATCTTCAACTTCTGCAACTTCTTTTTGCGTAAGCTCTAAAGTCAATGGCACTAATAAGGATTGTGTGGCAATTCCATCAGCCTGCATTTGCTTTTTCATTTTTTCATAGACAATGCGCTCATCCGCAGCATGCATATCAACTATAATTAATCCCTGCTCGTTTTCAGCCAAAATGTATATACCTTTTAATTGAGCAATGGCAAAACCTAGCGGCGGTGATATTGGCTCTTCTTCAGTTACCATTTCTGGCTCTTCTCGCATGGCTGAATACGCAGCCATATGCTCACGGACTTCTTGCGCTTTAGGCCTTGCTGTGCCACGAAACATTTCGTAATTTAAAGGCTCAGGTTGTCGTCGAGAAACTGGCGCCAGGATAGCAGCCTTATCCACAGGTGCTGCAAGCTCATCTGTCGACGGCCTTAATTCTTCCAGTGCATTATGCAAAGCATGGAAAGTAAAATCATGTACTAATCGCCCATCTCTAAAACGCACTTCGTGTTTAGTTGGGTGCACATTTACGTCAACCAAGCCAGGCTCAATATCAAAAAATAACACATAAACCGGATAACGATTATTGTATAAAACATCATGATATGCCTGTCGCACAGCGTGATTTAAGGTTTTATCACGCACCACTCTGCCATTGATGAAAAAGTATTGCATATCCATTTGACTGCGCGAAAAGGTTGGCAATGAAATCCAGCCGCGCAATGCAAGACCCGATGCTTGAGTCTCTATATACACAGCATTTTGCAGAAAACTGACCCCACATAAATCTGCCACACGCTTTTCTTTATTTTCAATCGATTGTGCTGGCACCAACTGATGAACTATTTTTTGATTATGCTTTAAAGTAAACCCAACCTCAAAATGACTTAAAGCGACACGCTTAACAATCTCCTCCAAATGACTGAATTCAGTTTTTTCAGCACGGAGAAATTTACGTCGCGCTGGTGTGTTGAAAAATAAATCACGTATTTCAATTGTGGTGCCAGGCATATGTACAACTGGCTGTGACTTAATTTCCGGCTCACGACCTTCGGTGATTATTTGCCAACCATTTTCATCATTTTGTGTGCGAGAACTCAACGTCAAACGTGAAACAGAACTAATACTCGCCAAAGCTTCACCGCGAAAACCTAAAGTTTGTACTTGCATTAAATCATCAAGGCTCGTAATTTTACTGGTTGCATGCCGACTCAATGCCAACTGTAATTCATCTTTAGCAATACCACAGCCATTATCGCGAATACGAATTAATTGCACACCACCTTTTTCAATATCAATTTCAATTTTTGTTGCACCAGCATCAATGGCATTTTCTAATAATTCTTTTACGACCGATGCCGGGCGTTCAACCACTTCACCGGCTGCAATTTGGTTAGCTAATTGTTGATCGAGTAATTTAATTTTCATGGCTATCCTGCATTCATTGGTATTCGCAACACCTGACCGGTACGCAACTGTGCACTAGCTAAATGATTCGCTTGGCGCAAAGTTGCAATATTTAAATCATAGCGCCGCGCTATACCATTTAATGTATCACCGCGCGCAACAACATAATTTAAAGCTTGGCGTTTCTCAGCTGCCAATAATGTGCCCGCGGGCGGGTGCTGCAAGAAATAACCTTTAATACCTAGCATCAACGCTCGTGCCAATCGATTTTGATATCTTGGTGAGATTAATTGGCGCTCTTCTTTCGGGTTAGATATAAAACCCGATTCAACCAGCAGCGATGGAATATCCGGTGACTTCAATACAACAAATGCCGCTTGCTCAACTGTATTATGATGCAATAAAGTAATTTTACTTAATTGTCGCAAAATCGAACGGCCTATTTGTAAGCTCACACTGATAGTATGGTTTTGAGATAAATTAATCAGCACTGAGCGCAGCATATTATCTTTATCACCCAAATCAACACCACCCATTAATTCTGATTTATTTTCTTTTTCAGCCAACCAACGTGCCGCTTCACTGGTAGCACCTCGTTCTGATAAGGCATAAACGGATGCACCACTAGCCCGGCTATTTTTAAAAGCATCCGCGTGAATGGCTACAAACATATCTGCTTTATCTTTGCGCGCAATCGCTAACCGACCACGCAAAGTAAGATAGTAATTACCTTTACGAGTCAGCTCAGCTTTAAATCCTGGCTGCTGATTTATCATGCGTCGTAAATCTTTAGCAATAGCTAACACAATGGTTTTCTCATGATGCCCACCTGGCCCGGTGGCGCCAGGATCTTTTCCGCCGTGTCCAGGATCGATGACCACAACAACATCACGCAATGATTTAGGTCTGGCTTGCGGCACAGTAGCAACGGGTTTTGTCGGTGTTTTTATGATTACGGGTACTTTCTCAGCCATCGGCTCAACATCGACTTTGCTGAGTACTGGCCTACCACCGCGAGGACTAAACATATCCACCACGAGTCGATAACCCAATTTACCTTCTGGCGCTAGCGTAAACACATGGCTGGTTACACTGTGTTTAAGGTCAAATACGATACGATAATAGCGAACACCGTGCGAACTGCTACGCAAATCTTTGACGGGAGTCTTGGATAAATTGACACGTTTAAGATTAGCGACGACGCGTCCTTTTTCAATATCAAGCACAAATCGATCAGGTCGTGATAAATGAAAATCACGATATTTCACAGGCCCAGTTGCATCAAAAACAAAACGCGTACGCTCACCTTGGGTAGCAACGCGAAGTTTTGTTAATTTGATCGTTTGCGCGAATGCACTGTGCATCAACAAAGAACACAATATAAAAATGGCAACTGATAAGTAACGGTTTCGATTCATACTCATGCTAAATAACTTAAGGTGGCCCTTCTTCCATGCTTAAAACCAGCCAGTGTACAAGTGATATCCGCTGTAGGCAACATGCCAATGCCATGTTCCGGCCATTCAATCAGCGCGATACTGTCTTGCTTAAAATAATCGCTAGCACCAATATACTCCAGCTCACCCGGATCAGCGATGCGATATAAGTCAAAATGATAAATGTGCAACCCATTGATTTCATAAGGTTCAACCACTGTATAGGTCGGGCTTTTGATCGGACCCGTGACACCTAAACCACGCAGGTAGCCGCGTACCAAGGTGGTTTTGCCGGCACCCAAATCGCCTTCAAGATAAATGACACGAGGAGGTTTTATGAGTTGAGCGAGTTTTTTGCCAAGATCTAAGGTTGCCTGTTCGTTTGCTAGGTTGATGGTTAACATGCTGATGCCATGTATTGGTGACAAAATTTCACGAAGTCGTATTTCATGGGTTAACCAGCTCTTGGATATGTGGCATTAAATCCAGCGCTAACATGCCCCTTTCACCGTGAGTGGCTGCAGCAATATCTGCCGCCATAGCATGAATTTGTACGCCTGTAGATGCTGCGGTGGCAAGATCCAGTTTTTGTGCAATGAGTCCGCCAATGATACCACTTAACACATCGCCCATACCGCCAGTCGCCATACCCGGATTTCCCGCCACACAGACTTGTGGTAATTTGTCAGCTACTTGCACGATGCTACCCGAACCTTTTAATACGATCACTCCTTTGTATTTTTGTTGTAATTGCTTGGCGGCTTGATAACGATCAGCTTGAATGGCTTTGCTATCGCTAGATAATAAGCGCCCCGCTTCGCCAGGATGCGGAGTGAGTATCGAATCACTGACTTTTTGCGAATTTGCTGCCAATAAATTTAATGCATCGGCATCGATCACTTTGGGCAGCTCTGATTGCAAAACCTTATCGAACAAAGCCTGAGCCCACTCGTCTTTGCCCAAACCAGGTCCAACGACCAAAACAGTTGCCCTGTTGAGCAAATCATCCAAATCATCTGGCTTTTCAACGGCTTTACACATCACTTCAGGGCAGCTGCCAGCCATAGCCGTAATATGCTCTTTTCGTGTTGCGACGGTGACTAAGCCTGCACCCACACGCCCTGCCGCTTCAGCAGCCATTCTGACTGCACCTGGCATGCCTGTATTACCACCGATAATGAGCACATGACCAAAGTCACCTTTATGTGCATCACGCGAACGCGGTGATAAATTTAGGTCGATAACGACTTCCTCAATGACCAAAGCAGCAGGTGGCACTTCAATAAAGGCGGCTACTGGCAAATCCAAATCACAGACGATTAACTCGCCACAATATGCCGGCCCATGTGCGGTAACCAATCCTCGCTTCATGCCGATAAATGTCACTGTTAAATCTGCCTCAACAGCACGACCACAAACATCACCCGTGTCTGCATTTAATCCTGAAGGCACATCAATAGCCAACACCAACGCAGTTGCTTGGTTGATCGCCTGAACGACGAATGCGTACTCTGCACGCACCTCACCTTTAATACCAATGCCCAATAGCGCATCAACCAAGATATCAGCATCCAGCGGTTGTTGCGGGTCAAACGGTTTAATGTCTACACCTATGGCTTGGCAAGCTAAGGCCTGATCCAAGGCCACACTCGATAAATCTTGCAGCTGGCCCAAATGGCGCACACTCACATTAAAACCTGCTTGTGTCGCCAAACGTGCCAACACATAACCATCACCAGCATTATTGCCTTTTCCGCACAGCACCATAATATTCTTTAGACTTGCCCAAGCATGACGCATCGCTTGAAATGCCGCCACCCCAGCCGTTTCCATCAACTTTTTTTCGGCTATTTTAAATTTATTTTTAGCCAGGTTTTCTATCTCGCGGATTTGCGAAATGCTATAAAGATCAGACAGCTTGTTTGACATAGTAAATAACAACTTAACTATTTTAATAGAAGCCTCATCATACTACATATTGCAAAGAAAAATCGAAGCTTATAAAATGCAATGGATCAGCTTCCCATTCAAATTACGCAAGCAGGCATCAATTTGTTTGCGACCAAACACACCACCGGTGATCTTGGATTCCAATGTCAGAAATCGCACTAAAACAACTTGCCATCAACATCAAACACTGGGGCCAACAACTTGGCTTTCAACAAGTTGCCATTACCGACACGGATCTTAGCCATGTAGAACCCGAGCTCAAAGCGTGGCTTGCAAAAAACTACCATGGCAGCATGAATTATATGGCGCAAAATATCGACAAGCGCCTGCATC
>SDBT01019346.1_pt1 | contig 10673 bp, 10 predicted proteins | sample 2277101 | NCBI WGS metagenome assembly SDBT01 (sample SAMN10404973, study PRJNA504765) | marine sediment metagenome | isolation source: marine sediment core GS10_PC15, 103 cmbsf | place: Arctic Ocean: Southern Knipovich Ridge | collected 2010
AAAAAAATAAACAATCGTAAGATTTTTAAAATTTAATTAATGATTAAATTCACATATTTCTTTATTTTATAATATTTTAATCAAAAAGGTGTTTTAAATTAAAATAGAATATGCTAAAAGAATAGGGAGATTACCACCATATATATTTGCAGCAATTGAAGAATTAAAAGTTAAAAAAAAAAAAGAAGGAGTTGATCTGATTCCCTTAGGAATTGGTGATCCAGATCTAACTACTCCTGAATTAATAGTTAATGAATTAATTGAGCAAGTAAAAAATCCAGAAAATCAAAATTATCCCTCAAGTATGGGGGAAGAATTCTTCCGCGAAGCGGTAGCCAGATGGTATTCCGTAAGGTTTAATTTACAATTCGAGCCAGAGAGTGAAATCACAAATGTCATTGGAGGAAAAGAAGGTGTTGCCAATATCGCAAGAGCTTTTATAAATCCAGGTGATATAGTACTTTGCCCCAATCCAGGTTATCCGGTATATGCTAATGGCGCGACAAAACTCTGTGATGGTGAGCCCTACTTAATGCCCCTTAGAAAAGAAAATGATTTTCTTCCTGATCTCGAGGCAATTAGTTCCAAAATTCTAAAAAAAGCCAAAATGATGTATTTAAATTACCCAAACAATCCAACTGGTGCAATAGCTCCTATTGATTATTTAAAAAAAGTAACAGATTATGCTGAAGATTATAATTTTTTTATTGTTTTTGATAATCCTTATTCTGAATTTACCTTCGATGATTATATAGCTCCTACTATCTTGCAGGTTGATCAAAATCATATCGAAATAAATAGTGCTTCAAAAATGTTTTGTATGACAGGTTTTCGTTGTGGGTGGGCTGCTGGCAATAAAGAACTTATTAGTGGTTTAAGAAAAATTAAATCTCAAATTGACTCTGGATGCCCAATATATATTCAAAAGGCTGTAATTAAAGGGCTTAACGAATATAAATCAGAGAAAAAACCTGAAATTGTTGAAAAAAATATGATTAAATATCAAGAACGAAGGGATGTTCTCATCAAGGGATTGAATAATATGGGTTGGAAGACTGAAAATCCTAAAGCAACCTTTTACATATGGACACCTATTCCTAAAGGTGAATCCAATAGCATGGAGTTTGTTAAAAAATTGATAAATGTAGGTGTAGTCATTACTCCGGGAACTGGTTTTGGAGAATATGGAGAAGGATTTGTACGATTTGCTTTGACCCAACCAATTGAAAGAATTAAGGAAGCATTGGAAAGAATAAAAGGAGTTCTTAACTAAAATTTATCACATTAAACAAAAATTAACACCTATTTTGGGAGATCATGATATTTTTCCCATAGATATCCCAGTTTTATCTCATCTTCGATTTCAATTTCAGCCACTTCTACATCAGAAAGATCAAGAATAGATGCATAGGGAGATTCATAATCTTCATCCTCTTCGACAATTTCTTTGTAAAAATCTGTAATCATTTCCATTTTTAAAGTTCCTTTCCAAATCTTTAAGTCTCTAATTTTCGAAATTTTGTTAAAAATTTTATAATATTCCTATAATAAAAATAATGGATAGGATATATAAAGTTTTTTACTAGATAAGATTAAGATAAGATTGGATGGATGATACTAACCATATAATATATTACAAATGAGATTTAAAAGATTTTACAAATCCAACAATTATGTTTAAAATATTTTTTACCATCCAATTATTTGGTTTGAAATAGGTTCATGTATTTCTGCAGGTAATGGGAATCTTTCAATGTCAAAAATCTCGGAGTAGTTAAATGACTTCTCTTTGATTATGCGCTTATCTGTAATCTTCTTCTGCACTTTTGTAGGCGGATTAAATTCATAATTATGAATAAATTTCGAATAATCATAATTAATATCCTTGATTGGAGCCATGACTGTTATATGCTCATGTATTTCTGCAGGTATAGGGAATCTACCAATGTCAAAAACCTCTGAATAATCAAAAGGTTCTTCCTTGATCACAGGGATAATTGTTATATCTTCCTCTCTGATAATATCCATGTTTGTTTTTTCCTCCTTTTCTTAATTATTTATTTATTAATGATCCGAATCAAAAACAAACACTTACGACCTTTTTCATATAAAATTTACACACCAAGCGAATAAACCCGGGAAAAATTTATAAGAAAAAAGCGATAAGGGTTTATTTCGCTCAAAGTAATAATACTACTACTACACCTAACAAGTGTAAACCTAATGCTTTCAAAGTAGTATTATTACCAAAGATCATTATAATATTATTATCGGTTAATATTATATAAATTTTGTTCTTAGAAATGATTTGTTTCACATTTAAAAAGGAGAACTATGTAATTTTAAAAAAAATAGGTTAATATTTATTGAAGATTTTAGTCAATTATCAGACATTAAACATATAAATTGGTCATGGGAAAAAAATGGATAAAAAAATAGTATTAGTAGGGGCTGGAAGCGCTAGTTTTGGACCTGCTATGTTTACTGATCTTTACTATAGTAAACATCTGGATGGTTCTACAATTGTGCTTCATGACATAGATAAAGAAAAGCTAGAAATGATATATGAACTACTAGTTGAAGAAAATAATAGAGCAAGTAATAAATTCAGCTTAGATCATACAACTAATAGAGCCAAGGCATTTAAGGGTGCTGATTTTATTATTAGTTCAATAGAAGTTGGGGATAGGTTTGAATTACGCTGGCAAGATCATAATATACCCCTCAAATATGGTGCTCGAACAAGAATGGGTGAGTGTGGAGGACCAGGAGGATTCTTTCATTCCGCACGAATCATTCCGGAAGTACTAAAAATAGCAAAAGATGTAGAGAAAATCTGTCCTGAGGCATTTTTTATAAATTATTCAAATCCTGTAGCAAGAAATTGTTTAGCGATTAAAAGAACAACCAATATAAAGTTTATAGGGCTATGCCATCAAATCGAGTTTTTTAATCACCATTTCCCAAAAATGTTTAATAAACCATTAGAAGAGCTAAAAATGACTGTAGTTGGGCTTAATCATTTTGGATTTCTAATAGGTTTAGAAGATTTTAACACAGGAAAAGATCTAATGCCTGAATTTAACTCAAAATGTTTAGATTATTTTAAGGATAAATGGGATAGATTTCAGTTCTCAGATTTAACTTTTGAAGTTTACAAAAGGTTTGGCTATTTCCCTCATGCTGGTGATAATCATATGGTAGAATACCTGCAATTTGGTGAAGAGTATGTTAAACTTCAAGATTTAAAAGACTGGATTGAGCTTATGTCTCAACAAGGTCAAGCCATAAATTATAAACTATTGAAAAGCTATAAACGACTTAAAAAAGGCAAATATCCTAAAAAAGGAGTATTCTTTAGAGGTCCGACAGGAGAACGCGCAATACCAATAATAGAAGCTATTTTAATGGATGAAAATCTATATGAGTCTTCTGTTAATATCCCAAATGATGGTCTTATTGATAATCTTCCCTCTGATTTAGTGATCGAAGGTCCTGCAACTATAAATAAAGAAGGCGTTCATGGAGTTAAACTAGGAAAGATACCAATCAGTATTGCTGCTCTTTTACGAATTGAAGCTACAATTCAGGATTTATGTGTTGAGGCAATTTTAAAGGAATCTAAGAAACTCGCACTATCTTGTTTAGCAATAGATACGAAAGTAGGAAGTTTCGAAAGAGCTGAAAAGATATATAATGAACTTTATGAGACACAGAAAAAGTATCTTCCAAAATTTAAATGATATAAATGGTAATGAATTAATCATAACCACTTAATAATTACTCTTATTTTATTAGAAATCTTACTCTCTTTTATGTTAAATCATCGATTAATAGACCCTCCTCGCGAGCCGGAAAAGTTTATAGAAGCTGCGGTTCATTTTTTAAAAATTCATGCGAAAAATAAAAAAGTCTTCTGCGCACTTTCAGGTGGAATTGACAGCGCTTGTACGTATTTATTACTTAAGCAAGCGAATATTAATACAATTCCTGTTTTTATTGACCATGGACTCATGAGAATTATAAGAGGCCAAGAGGAGCGAGAAAATATAAAAAAGTTATTTCCAGATGTAATGGTAGTAGATATTCGAAATGAATTCCTCCCGAAGATCCTAGGAGAGGGTGATGCAGAAGAAAAAAGGAAACTTTTCAAAGCTGCGTATTCAGATACAATAAGTAAAGTCATTAAAGAAGAAAATTGCGATTTGTTAGCTGATGGAACTATTCTCCCTGATATCGAAGAAAGTTTTGGCGTAAAAATTACCAACTTAAAGGAAACAATGAGCGTGGAAGAAGAAAGAGCCTTATTGGAAAAAAATAGAAAAGGGTTTGTGAAAAGTCAACATAATTTAGATATTGAATATGAAGTTGAAGCTACAATCCAACCTGTTGCAAGTCTAATAAAGACTGAAGTCCGAAAAGTTCTCGATTATCTCAAAATGCCTCAAGAATTAGTTTATAGAAAGGCTTTTCCTGGTCCAGCACTTTCAGCCAGAATTGTCGGGCCTGTAACTTATGAAAATTTAGCTTTCGAGAAGAAAATCCATGATATTGTAGAATCCCGTGTCGAAGATTTTTATGTTGAAAAGTATGGAAAATCCATGATAATAAATGACAGGGGAGAACAAGAGCCCTTTCAAGTCTTTGCAGCAACTAGTAGTGAAGACATTTTAACGAGAGAGGTAACTGGATTAGTGGATGGAAAAAGGACTTATATGGCGCCTCTCTGTGAAAAAGGAGAATGGAATTTTGAGAAATTGACTGCTAAAGCTTCTAAACTAACTGATCATGCTAGAGTTTTTTTTGAATTAGGAGGAAATAAAGACGGAAAATATGATGTTGTTATTAGAAGTATTAATAGCATAGATGCAAGAACGGCGAGTGTTACTAATTTACCATTTGAGTTGTTAGTTGAGCTAAAAGAAAAACTACTAAATATTCCAGAGACAAAAAATATTTACTTTGATGTTACTCCAAAACCGCCAGCAACTATAGAATATGTGTAATTTTATTTAAAAAGAGAATAACAAACTTAACCTATATAATCTAGAAATTTTTCTCTTTCCATTTTTTCATAAAATCTTTAAAATCATTATCAACAAGTCCAAGCGAATTGGTTTTTTCTTTAATTTTCATGGTTTCCTTCTTATTATTAGATTCAGGATTCAAAGTAGCTTTTTTCCGAAAGTTCAATTCCCAATCGTAATATGAAATTGCTTTTGACATAATCTTATAACTCACTTTTTAGAAAATAAATTAAAAGAGAGTGTAAAATTTCTAAAATATCGACAAATATCACTTTGAATTTAAGCATGAAAATTAATCTTCGAACACAAAACACGATAAATTTTTTTGGACAGATTTCCGATTAAAGTCCGATTTTAGAAGCTCCTCAAGTTCCGGAAATTCAAGGGGGAAGATATTTTCAAACGCTCTTTTTAGTAGTTCTATATATTTCTTTTTGTCATATTGATGTTTTTTTTCATCGTAGAGATCAGACAGGATAACTTTTTTTTCTGGAAACTGAGGATCGGCATTTGCATTAAGAATTATGTAGAATACATTTTTTCCTGCTGAAACAATCACTCCCGAGCGTTCTAGCTGTCTTGCGGCTACTGCTTGATATGAATTGACCTTATACTGATCAGGTCTGCGAGAAACTCGTTGTTTGATCGTAAGCTCTTCTCGCGATACTTTTCCATTTTCAATTCTATCAACATAATCATACAGTCGCTGTTTCGCTTCAGGCAGTTTTTCCATGAATTCCTCTACAGAAGTAACACCTTGAAACACATCGATAAAAGCATATTGAGCATCTTTCACTATTTTTGGAATATCGCGTCGTCTCACTTCGATTCCCCTCACTTTTACTTCGCCATCGTTTTTTATCCCCCAATAATGACTAAGCGTAGGTACATCGGGGATAGCTCTAGAAGGAAGAAAGACAATTATATTGAACATGCCATCCCAGCTCATTGGGATATTTGTGGCCTCTGTAATCATATTGGCTACCTTTTTAGTTATTCTCGTGAATTCGTCAGGAGCTCTTCCTTTTGTGTCTTGAAGCCACAGTGAATCAACGATCCCATGAATAATTCTACATCCATGTTCCGTAGCAATTTCAGCGGCTCGCATTAAGAATTCACGTGCAAAAGCACACACCGTTTGATGTGCTTCAATCTTCCCAAATCGAGCATTTTTGAAACCTAAATATCCAAAACTGACAACAAGTACCCACTTTAATGCAATGTCTGTAAATTGATACCTCCGGCTTTCATGTTCTCTGTTGTACGCTTTGTATTTAAGTCTTTTTCTTAAGGGTAGGCTTATGGATTTCGAGATAATTCCTTCTCTTTTTGAACAGATATGAAAATCTAACCCAGGCACTTTTATTCCAGTACCATCATCTTTACAACATTGACAATTCAGTGTTTCAGAGGAAATATTATAGTTTGCCATCAAGGAGGGGTACATTGACGAAAAGTCAAGTTCCGCTACTTGATCAAAAACACCTATCAGTGGCTCGAAAATATGACCTCCTCGATCACTTCTAATTAGATCCATACCACTTCGGAAACCTTCAGGGCTTTTTTTGAAGGGAGGAATTAAATGATCGAGCTGATATGCATTATAAAATTGGATCGACTGAAGAGCTCCTCCAATCGTCACTCGCGATAGTCTCTGAAGAGGAACACGGGAAATTCGTGCAACTTCGATAACTCCTGGGATATTTCCCTCGCTGAAGTGAAGACTTGCATAAGAAGTGGTATCAAGGTGAAAACGTCCAGTAAAATAAACTTGAGTTTTGGAGCGGCGCCTTATTACTCCATATGACATGTAATGATCAGAGCCTCCCGAGAGATCGAAGATACAGTTTTTTAGAGGTGTTTTATCTCGAGAAAAATAAAGGTCTTTTGAAACATGATTCACTGAGGCCCGAGCAGCCAAGTATGGAAATACGAATTCGTCTCCCTGTTGGGTAAGAATAATATCTGGATTAAGTTTTTCAATTACTTTACTTATGGCCTTAAGGGTTTCAGCTTCATCTGCTTTATCAATAAGAATCCCTCGCCTTTTATAACCATCCGCTCGTGGAACATTATCCTCATCATTTTCAACAATGCTGACTGTTGCAAAAGCAAGAGGATCATTATAATAAGGTCTCATTCCCCGCTTAGAAACTTTAATATCTAGCCATACTGCTTTTAACGGAGGCAATTCATAGAATAATTCTTCATTGTCATCTCTTAACTCAAGCGATATCAATTTCATCAAATATTGATCCTTTCGATCTTTTTCAGTCGTTATGGCAAAATGGCATAGAGACATTGGAAATAAACTGTTCACATAGAAATACATTTGTGAGATCGGCAAATCCGTATTGTATAAAGTGAAATGACCTATCTCATCAACTTCCCTGACTGTTGCTTTAAACCCCGCTGGTTTAGATACAGAGATCCCTAAAATCATTGTTTTTTTGTGATCTTCTAGCTTAACATATTTTTCACAAACTCTTACACATTTCACATTCGGATGCGCATCAACAATGCTCTTCAATCTCTTTAAATCATTACCGATATTCTTCTTGGGTACTGCAAAGAATTCTGGGTGAAATTCTTGAAATATTTTTAGAATTTTTTCCCCCTTCTTGACCCAAAGAATTACACCTTCACTACATGTTGAGACATCTAAAAGCCAGCCATCAAATTGTTTGATACGACCCAAATTCTATTCTTTTCCGTTAATTTTTTCTTCCAATTCCTTTATCCTTTTCTCACACATCTCAATTTTCTTTTCTTGCTCGATTGCGAAAGACATAAAAAGAATTTCAGAAAGCATTGGTCTTGCACTTAAGCTCCCCGCATCAGCATGAATTCGTGCAAAATTCATTAACTTATTCAAAGTTTCTTGTTCCTGAGGGCGAAGTGCTCTTTTGAAATCTTTCCAGCTTTCTATTTCATGTTCTAACGCGGGCCGAAAAGAAGGTACTGTACGACCGCACATAATAACAACCAAAAAGAGTAATTCTTCGTATAATTTAAGAAGAAATACATTGAAGATTTTCTGGTTTTTTGAGAAAAGTCAGAACTTAAGAAGAGCATTTATTAACTATGATGATAAATTGAAATATTAAATTTCAATTTAAAATAATTTCTAAAAATTCATCGATAACCTCAACTGTCCGATCTTTTCTTCCAGATTTTTTAAGTTCCCTCCCAAGGACATAAGTATCAATTTCCAAAAAATCTAATCCAATTAGCTCGCAATTATTTGATACTATGAAATTTTTAATTGTATTTGCAGCATTTAATATTAATTCTTTTTTGACTCCAATAACATTCATAAACCGAGCAGCAAGAACTTCCTTAAATACACAGACATCCACATCAAATGATATGTAAATGTGAGAGATATCACGGTTCTCTAGAGTTTCTTTCAACATCTCCTTCATATCATTTTCATTATTTATCGCAGGTATTATTTTGACACCCTTTTCCTCAAAGGATAAATAATAATCTACAAATTTTTTTACCCTCGTATCTTCAATCGACTTATACTCTTCACTAGGATAATCTTGACAACCAAAAATTATTAGATTTTGAGGAGAAATTATTTCATCTTGAATTAAATAATCCAAAAAAGAAGCACAAGAATAGGAATCATTTAGAGTAATATTATCAGCATCTATTGAATCCAATAATCCTGATGAAAGCACGTGGATTTCTTTCTGATGTTCTTGCATGTATTTTACTAAATCTAATGAAATTTTTGCCGGAATACCATCAAAATGAGCATCAAATATAATGATAAGAATATTCTCTTTCCCATATTTCTTTGATAAAGCACTTAACACACCGCCAGTTAGAGAATGATCCACTCCAATCATTAAAGGAAAATCGGGCAATATTTTTTCATTCACAAATTTTTCTAAACTAGCAGATATTGTTCTTATAGCACCACAATCTACAAATTCCTGATATTTAAAGGGATCCACTAATGGAAAATCTTCAACTTTTGGTTTAGGAGTTAACCATGTTTCAATAGGAAATTTACCAATTTTAGTAAAATCTTCTTTTTGTAATATTTTGGAATACTTAAGCATACCATCATAAGGATCTAGAAAAGATCTTTCTGGATCTATAAGATTTTGAGCTAATTTATTGATATACGAACACTTTGTAAGAACTTTCATGGGATCATCGATAGCATCCAACGCAGCTCCAAATACTTTTATTTTTTTATCCATAAATTAGCCATCTTAATCTAATAGATTGATCTAAGTTTTACTAAAATTAAGATTTTATCATAGGAGATAATGATTTTTAACCAACCTTTTTATTTTTTTTTCCCCTTTCTTAGTAATTTATATTGCTCTGCTTCATATGGAATAAAAGGGTCATGATCAACCCAAATTTTGGTTCTTGCTTCTAGTAAAGCTTTTTTAATAACTGTCCAATCTGGATTTACCGTTTCTTCTTCAATCAATAAGATTTCTGTCCATCCAGATGCCCATTCTTTCATAGGGTTGTGAATATCAGTACCAGTTGAAAGAAAAATTGGTCTTGGTAATTTACCTTCCTCCTTAAGCTTTTCAAGCCAATGAATTGTTTTTGAGTCATACCAACGCATTTCGTTATTAATTTCGAAGCCATCAACACCCCATTCTACTAGTTGTTCCCTTGTTGGATGTGTATGTTCTTTTCTTAAATGGCTTACTTGATTCATAGTCCATGGAATATGATCAACTTGTACAACTCCTTTCATATCCTTGACTTTCTTGATAACTTTTTCTATATCATCGTCTGTGGGTACCCAAGGGACCTCATCAGAAAAATTTTCAACTCCTAAGAAATTCAAGTGGATTCTTACAGTTGTCCATTCAAATCCGGGAACAATTAAAATATTAGGATATTTATCTTGTAGAGCTAAAATTGCTTTATTATTTGCACTCGTATTATGATCACTCAATACAAATCCATTATATCCATTAGAAATATGCCATCTAACACATTGTTCAGAAGTCATCCACCCGTCATCACTTGCGATTGTATGTGAGTGAGTATCAAAAAAGAATCCCTTTTTAGGTAAAATATCTGAAGTTCTCTTATAATCAAAAAAATAATTGGGTATTTTACCTCTTAAGTTCATGAATAAATTGTATTTAACAAACTAATAAAAATTCACTAAAATAAAATATGAGCATGCCCTTATCATATATTAAAAAAAAAAAGGTAAATTAATTGCGAGAATTAGAGCAAAACCTAAACCTCATATATTAATCAAAAATTAGTTTTTTTCTAATTTCTATTTCTGTGAACAGGATATACTAAAATTAACCTATGCATTTTATATTTTCAAATTAAAACCAACAATCTATTGTGGTGTTTTTCGTAGGATTGGACAACTTCCGTTTAGGTAGTCGGGGCTTCCATTTTAATAGCCGATTTTCAGGCAAAAAAGGATGTTGTACAAGAATATATTCCACATAACGCTCATCATCGTTTATCATTGCTAAAACGTTTCCAAAGTGAGAGAGAATCTTGCCCCCCTTTGGTCTAAAAAGAGAATATTCATTTAACGGAGCAGTTATTATGATTAACGGTTTTGTTCTTTCTAATATTTTCTTGATTCCATCTATTGCTCTCAATAAATCTTCAAATGTTTGTCTTTCG
>SDBT01019347.1_pt1 | contig 10673 bp, 13 predicted proteins | sample 2277101 | NCBI WGS metagenome assembly SDBT01 (sample SAMN10404973, study PRJNA504765) | marine sediment metagenome | isolation source: marine sediment core GS10_PC15, 103 cmbsf | place: Arctic Ocean: Southern Knipovich Ridge | collected 2010
TTCATTCATCATTAGGATATCTGACACCGGTTGAATTTGAGTACAATTGGAATAAGCAGAATATGCTTGCAGAGATTAAATAAAAAACCCTGATTTTGTGTCCAGTTTTTGGGGTTCATTACAGTGTCTTATATGTTATCTAAATGACTAATCAGAGATTGATAAAATCAACTTTACAGGAGCGAAAATAGGTAAAAAACAACGATTTTTATCTTATAACGACATATTTAATATAGAGCACTTATATTCATTTTAAGGGGAATTTGTTATTCAAACAACCACAGATATCGGTATATTAGGCTCTAGGATTGCTTCTGCTGGGTTTATTCTCTATTAGCTTTATCTTTTCTTCTAAGTTAATAAAATGAAATTACATTTTCATTATTAGATAAATAGAAAGTGATAATATTAAAGCAGTGGATTAATCAGAAAAGGAGAAAGAACGACACTAGGAAATCCCCCTTAAACACAAAAAGCAGGGCTTGGCTTAAAAGGCCACTGCTCTACCATTGAGCTACGCGCCCAAACAGATACCTATTTTAACATGCCCTATTATTCGCGTCAATCAGTAATCTAAAAATGCTTTATTTGGGTTGGGAGGGTCGGTTAGTAAGCGAGGGTTGGTCCTGCCGGGAGGAGGGTTGGGCGGTTTTTGCGCGAGCAGGTTTTGATTCGGCGGGGCAAAGGAGGAGCGTAAGGTTGTTGAGCGCTTCAAAATCGTATTCCATACGACCACAGATATCGCACACCCAAGCGGGAAAATCAGGAACGGTTACCAGATCTTCGCCGAGCCAGGTGAAATAAGTAACCTTAGCCTGGTGCATCTGGCCGATGTGGCACTCGCTGCATGGAATCATACTGGTTGGGTTGTTAAAACGCCGCAATTGGTCCGCCAGTTCTCTAGTGGGATCGCCCACCTTAATTTGAAACCATTATACCACTGCAAGAATTGGAATAAAAAAACCCAGAAAAACCGGGTTGAAGGGATGTTCAGGAATATCAGTTCAAATGGATGCTTCGATATGTACCGCGTCAACGATGCCGATGATGATGGAGATCACACACGCGCCCCTATTCTGCATCACCTGCCGCGCGCCGCTGCCCTCGTTGAGCACCAGAACGGTATCTCCGATGCCAGCATGGGTATTATCGAGTGCGATAAAATCCCCACTGTTGTCATCTTCATTAAAACTGAGTGGTTGTACAACAAGCAGCCGCCGATGTTTGTAATCCGGGTGGCTGATAGTAGTGACAACCGTTCCGACAATTTTTCCAATGATCATGATCTTATGTGAATTGGTTCCAACCTTTTTTCAATGTGGTGACTATGTTTTTATCCTGGCTGATGGTGAGCTCGTCAACGATACCAACCAGAGCCAGATCCACCGGCACAAATTTAATTTCAGGCATAGCCAATGCGGCCTCCCGAGATTTGACCGTTACACACACGTCCTCTGGACCCGCCTGCACAACATCAACAGCCACCTGAAGCGCCCCAATTGGCTGCATATGTTTATTCAACTGCTGAACGATCATTAATTTTAAGCCCTTTAATCCCGGATATTTCTGCGTGCAAATGGCGGTACCTTTTACGCGAGCGAACTGCATCGTTTACTTTAGCCCTAATTCTACTGCCACGCGGTCGATGATGCGATCTAATAATTCATCGTTCACCTGGCTGCCCAACCTTGCTTTAACGGCACTCTTTACATTTGCTCTGATCGCTTCGATCTTTGAAGAGGTTTGCAAATGGAGAGTGTCTGGTTTTGGTTTGGGCGCAGTTTTATTAAGATATGGGCGAATAGGCGCGGCCGGGGGTGTGTCGTTGAGCTGCAGGAGCTTGACGCCCAGGCGCTTTGCTTTCTCGTATGCAAGATCTGTTAGTATGATCTCATCGTTGACGACCAGGCTGCGCTCGCCTCGCTGCACCATGTCTTCAATATCCCGTTCTGTATAAAAAATCTTTCCCATAATTGCTCCGATCTATCACTGTATTTTGGCTATAGCTTGCTGCACTGCGTGCCGGACGATCTGCTCTAGTTCTTTTTCCCCGGATATCCTTTCTACCGCTTCTGAAGAGTTTGGCTGGCATCCATCAACATGGCAATAGCCAGAATAAACACCTGCTTCCATCTCGACAAGCTTACGGTGTGTCTGTTGCAATTTCTCAAGACTATTGGGCGCAAGGGGTTTTTCCCCGCCGAGCTGCCGGGCATAGTAAATTACTCGGGCGGCTGCTTCAGCATGTTCAACCCGGATTGCAGCTTGATAAATATCACGGCCAATAGCTAATATCCCGTGATGATCAAGCAGTACGACACTGTTTTCTTTTACCCGCATGCTCTCGCGGATGGAATTAGCAAGATCATGGCTTCCGGGGGTGGCATAGGGTGCCATTGGGATCTTTCCACCAAACATAACCTCAATTTCTGGTAGGACGTTAGTGGGCAGGTTCAAACCGGCAACGGTGAAAGCTACCAGGATGGGTGGATGGCAGTGCGCCACTGCGCAGATATCAGGCCGCTCTTCATATGCCGCTAAGTGCATAGCCACTTCGACAGTAGGGGGATAATCGCCTGACAACTGGTTGCCCTGCCGGTCTATTTTTACGATCTGGTCGGGAGTCAGGAAACCTTTACATAATCGGGAAGGTGTGACCAGTACTTCGTCGGGTCCCAGAATTGTTGAAAGATTGCCATCGCTGCCGGTCATGAAACCAGCCGCATAGAGGCGCTTGCCTACTTCGCAGATGTCTTTTCTCAGGTTCCACTCTAATTGATTCATACTTCCTCGCGTAAAATTATTAACCTTGCAGCCCTTCCAGGCTTTCAAGCGCGCGAATAGCTGCATCGCGGGCAGTAATAATGTCTGCTTCTGATCCTGCCAGCCACATACGTCCGAAGCGCCCAACACCGGAAACATGAATGATCTTGATGCTGGCTTTTTTCTCGGCTTCATTGCAGGCAAAATTGATGTAAGCCGCAGGCGCTACTTCCATAACGAGCATAGTTTCACCGGGAACAAGCATATTGCCCCGCCGGAAGCGATTGAGCAGCTGCGCCTGGTATGAATCCACGTTGGTGATCACCTGAGAAGACGCAATTCGAGGTTTTAGGCGGTCAGTAACGTTCAGCCCCAGCCGTTTCAGGACCATATCACCTGCTTCAATAACCGCGGCCTGATTGAGGGAATGGATCTCAAACATTCCAAATTCCCGCTCAACAATCTGGGCGCCTGGTTTCGCCTCTGTGGCTTTGACGGCGATATCAACCATGCGAAAGACCTCGTTTCCGGGTGCCATTTCGATATACAGCGATGCCATGCCTTCGGTTGGCAGGTCACCCTGTGTGACAGTACCGATAAAAGCGGCGTACTGCGCCTGCATTCGGTCTAACAGGCAGTAACAGCGTAATTGAAAATTTTCAGCCATTTTATTTTCCTTTTCTTGTCCTTGTTGCAAGTCAGCATTGTTACTTTAATGAAAATCTGACACAAGCATACATAACTATGACCGCTAAACTGCACATGAGAACCACCTTGCATGTTTAATGGCAAGGCAGACCTAGCAGCCATAGTCAATGTATTGATCAGAATCTAGCTGATCGAGCCCTTTGTTTTCTGGGGCAGGATCATTTCGACATCCGCGTGCGGTCTCGGAATAACATGTACAGATACAAGTTCACCGATTCGTTTCGCGGCTGCTGCGCCTGCATCAGTGGCTGCTTTGACAGCGCCCACATCTCCACGCACCATTACGCTTACATATCCGCCACCAATATATTCGGAGCCGATTAGCGTAACATTTGCGGCTTTAACCATTGCGTCAGCAGCTTCGATTGAGCCTATCAGGCCTTTGGTCTCTACCATTCCAAGAGCTATTAATTCAGGATTTGTTGCCATTTTCTTTTCCTTTCTTTACTTTCAATTAGTTTGATTGATTATTTCTTGAACTACTTGCTGAACAAGCGTTTCGATATTCTGCGAGTTTGATACGGCAGTGGACGCTGGTTGTGGTCCCCGCAGGGCTGCCTGTGGAGGAGGGGTGGTCTCATACGCCATCCGCTTGATATTGTATAAATGATGAACGGTTACATTATCTCCGGTAATGGAGCCGCCTTCCCCGCCGGCTCCTAAAGTCATAGAGGGCATTAACCCAGTTGTTAATCCAACCGCTCCCAGGGTGCTCATGGTATTTACCAGGATGCGGAAGACCGGTTTCTCCAATCCAAATGCCATGATGACATTTTCGTCTGTGGCATGGATGACCTGTGTGTGCCCCCGCCCACCGAACATGATCAGTTCAATTGAGCGCTCACAGCCGGCTTCCCAACCGTCTTCCACATACCATCCGAGGACTGTCGTCAATTTCTCGCGGGAGAGCGGTTCATCTTTGCCGGTGATCTGTAGGGGTGTGACGATCACGCGTGCTGATTGGGGGATGCTGAATCCAGCCATCCCGGCGATAGTTTGCGCAGGTTTTCCGACGGTTACCGTGTTGATGGTTCCATTGGGGTGGAATAACAGTTTACGCAACCGCTCTGTTTGCTCTTCGTTAGCAAAATACGCGCCTTCCATGATCATCAATTGCTTTAGTTTATCCGCGATCGGCCGATCAGCGATTACCGATTGTTCGGAAGCGCAGATAGTTGAACAGTCAAACGCTTTACTGTTCACAATGTAATGAGCGGCTTTTTCCAGGTCTGCGCTGCGGTCCACATAGACCGGTACATTGCCAGGTCCGACACCATAAGCAGGTTTTCCTACTGAATGAGCGGCTTTTACCATGGCGCTTCCGCCAGTTGCCAGGATCAGGCGCACGCGTTTATGTTTAAGCAATTCCTGCGTACCTGGCAGAGAGATATACTGCATGCAGCTGATCAGGTTGGATGGTGCGCCGGCTTTTTCAGCTGCCTGCTGCATAATACGGATGGTTTCATAAGTGCATCGGGCAGCAGATGGATGCGGCGCGATCACAATCGCGTCACGCGCTTTTACCGCGATGATCACCTTGAACATGGCAGTGGATGTCGGATTTGTGCTTGGAACCAGCGCGGCGATTACACCCACAGGCCAGGCGATATCATAAATACGCCGTTGGGGGTCGTGGTGAATTACGCCAACGGTCTTTATATCCTTGATACTTTCCCACACAATACGGGACCCTAATTCATTCTTCAGTTTTTTATGGGCGGCAATACCAAAACCGGTCTCATCATGTGCCATTTGACCTAAACGGGCTGAGGCAGAAAAGGCGGCATCCGCCATTGCGGCGCACACCCGATCCACTTCTTCCTGAGTGGCATGCTTCCAGATCAACAGCGCCTGATATGCGGCGTCAGCCAGGTCTCGCGCTTCTTGAATTGAGAGCAGGTCGTGATCGAAAGCCATACTTTATCCTTTCAATTTTTCTAACTTTGCCGAAAAGTTGTTTTACCTTCAACTTCTAGCGAATCAATGATTGCCATGATCACGGCATCCACCGGCCGGTCTTTTGTTATTGTTGTCTGGCGGGCACTGGAACCTGAAGCAGTGAGCACTAGATCACCTGCTCCTGCACCAACCGTGTCAACCGCAACGAAAGGTTTACCAATCGATTTGCCAGTCTCGTCTGTTTGCTGTACGATCAACAGCTTCCGTCCTTTGATTTTTTCATCTTTGATGGTGGAAACGGTTGTACCGATAACTCGAGCGATAAGCATATTAACTCCTGTCTTTAATATCCTTTTAGTGCGGGCGCAGTAGTTTTTAGCTGCTGGTCGTTTTCCTGGAGGATACGCACGCCTGCGCTTGCACCGATGCGGGTTGCTCCAGCGCGCACCATTTTGTCAAGATCCTCTTTTGATCGAACACCGCCTGCTGCTTTCACGCCCATTAATGGACCAACAGTGTGGCGCATCAATGCGACATCTTCAGCGGTTGCACCGGCTGTTGAAAACCCGGTGGAAGTCTTTACAAAATCAGCTCCGGCTTCTTTGGCCAAAAGGCACGCAATCTGTTTTTCTTCATCCGTTAGAAGCGCGGTTTCAATGATCACTTTTAGTAAAGCACCCGCGGCATGAACGGATTTTTCGACAGCCAGGATATCCCGCGCAATCAGATCAAGATTTCGGTCTTTCAGCGCGCCGATATTGATAACCATATCGATTTCAGTTGCCCCATCTTTCAGTGCCTGCTGTGTTTCAAACGTTTTAGTTTCTGGTAAACTTGCGCCTAAAGGGAATCCAATTACAGAACACACTTTAACGGGTGAGTCTTGAAGAAGTTCTGCGCACAGTTTGACATTTGTGGGATTTACACATACAGACGCAAATTTGTATTGATGTGCTTCTTTGCATAATTGTGTAACCTGGTCACGAGTTGCGTCTGGTTTTAAAAGGGTGTGATCGATATATTGGGCAGTGGAAAGATCATCCGGTAGTGATCCAAAGATTGAGGTAATGCGTTCAGCGCCGGCGTTGATCACCTGCCCGATCTCATTGAAGCAGGTAGTAACGCATAGATCATCCACGCATTCAACTTTACAGTATTCGCCCTTTAGTGTGGTTTTCTTTATGTCATCTTCAGCTAATACCGAGAGAATTTCACGGGTTACGATCTCTGCGAGTGTTTCAATACTTTTAATATCAGTTGTCATCTCTTCATCCCTCTTTCGAAAAGCGTTTTTCAATTTCAGTAATCTTATCCACACGCCGCGCGTGCCTGCCCCCAGCAAAAGGCACTTTGAGCCATGTTTTTACGATCAATTTCACTTGATTAATCCCTAATAAACCCGCACCTAGCGATAAGACATTGGCATTATTATGTTCACGGGAATTATTTGCTGTGGCAAAGTTGTAGCACATTGCCGCGCGCACTCCTGGTACTTTATTGGCTGCGATGCAGCTGCCAATACCGGCTGCGTCAATCACGATTCCGCGGCATGCTTCTCCAGAACGCACTTTTTCTGCGACAGCCAGAGCAAAATCTGGATAGTCAACGGATTCTTTACTATTCGTGCCGCAATCGATCACACTATACCCAAGTTCCTTTATATATTGAATTAATAAATTCTTCATTTCATATCCACCGTGATCACATCCGATGGCAACAATAATTTTTTCGGAGGAATTGCAAGATTGGTTTGCCAGGGATGGGAGAGAGGGAGCATTATTCACTGGCTTTAATCCCGATCCGGTTGTTTTTAATACCTTTTTGACAATATTGTGGATTTCATTTTCAGATATATAATCCATATAGAACCTAAACCTTTACTTGACAGATCATTATGCTCAATGATATGATAACTGGTAAAGACCACATGACATCTAGATGACAGTAATAATAGCACAAATTAAAGGGTATGTCAAGCATGATCGATCCATTAAATGTATTACCGAAGTACTATCAATTAGCGAATATTCTCCGCCAGCAAATTGAAAATGGAGATTTTCAACCGTATGACGTGATTCCATCTGAGCGTAAGCTGGAGCAGCGCTATAACCTCAGCAGGCCAACAATACGCCAGGCGATTGATTTATTGAGCAGGCAAGGATACTTATATCGCGTGCATGGCAAAGGCACCTTTGTGTCACCGCCAAAGTTACAAAAGGGTATGATGGAATTAACGAGTTTTTCAGAGGATATGCGCAACCGCGGATTAAAGCCCGGCCAGAGAATTTTAGAATTTGGGTATGTCAAGCCAGATAGCAAGACCAAGCGGAAGTTAGAAATCCTGGATAACGAAAAGAAGGTACTTCGCATTAAACGACTGCGCTTTGGAGATGAAGAGCCTATGGGGTTGCAAGATTCATTTTTGGCGCTTGATAGCGCGCATAATATCACTCAAAAGGAAATCGAAGAGGGGGGATCGATCTACTTGATCTTGCAGGAGAAATTTGGCATCTTTCCAACTGAAGCGGATGAGACTTTGGAAGTTACCCTTGCTACGCATGAAGAGGCTGAACTGTTAAATATTAAAGAGGGCAGTCCGCTGCTGTTGAATGAGAGGACGCTTTGGTCACAGGAGCGAAAAGCTATCGAATTTGTCCGAATTCTTTATCGGGGAGACAGGTATAAATACTTTGTGCGATTGACGCGCAAACAATAATTCCTGTTACTGACCTGCAGCAAACACATCTGGCGTGGAAAGTCCGCGGATCTTGTTCAGCGGCCAATATACCGCGAATGCTTTACCGATGACATTATCCAGGGGCACAAATCCCCAAACGTGAGAGTCGGCAGATGGGTTGCGGTTGTCACCGAGGACGAATAGGGAGTCTTCCGGTACATCCCATACCCCCTCATATTCAGGAGAGGCAGAAATATACGGTTCATATAGTATCTGGTTGTTGACCCAAACATTACCATCACGGACAATGACCTCATCCCCCGGTTTGCCAACGACCCGCTTTACGTAATCCAGATCCGGTTCTATCGGATAATGGAATGTGATAATGTCGCCGTGTTCGATTTTACCGAAAGTGTAAGCGAGTTTATTAACAAGCAGTACTTCTCCAGGTACCAGGGTTGGTTTCATACTAATCTTCTGGACACGTACACGGGCGACCACGCTATCAATGAGGAAATACAGCACCAGCGCTATCGCTATCATTTCGATCGTTTCCAACACTGGTTTCAACTTTGATTTCAATGAATTTTGTGGTGAATTTTCGGGTTGATCTGGCAAAATAAAACTCCCTGCTTCTATCTTTTTATGCGATTATACACCTATCGTCGCCTTGCTTTAAGCACAAGGCGGATGGGAGTGCCCGTGAATGGATACTCCTTGCGCAGTTGATTCTCAATATAGCGTAAATAGGAAAAATGGGCTAATTCGGGATCGTTAACAAACAACATGAAAGTTGGTGGATCACTTCGAACCTGTGTTCCGTAATAGATGCGCAGGATCCTGCCTGTTTTGGATGAAGGTGCGTGACGACTCTGTGCCCGTATCAAGATTCGATTCAGAACACTGGTTTTTAATTTAACAAGGCGTTCTCCCTGTACATTCAGTGCCTCTGGAAGCACATTAGAAACACGCTGACCAGTTAAGGCGGAAATAAAAAGTACAGGCACAAAATCCATAAAATTCAGGGAATACTGGATGCGTTTTCGGAATTCTTCCATTGTGAAGGTATCTTTTTCTACGGCATCCCACTTATTAACCAGTACAACTGCGCTTTTCCAAGCATCAAGAATAAACCCGGCGATATGGGTGTCCTGAGCGGACACGGGTTCGGTGGCATCAATCATTAAGAGAGCAACATCACTGCGTTCGATTGCCCGCAAACTACGGATGACGCTATATTTTTCAACGCCGCGGTCGATTTTTCCGCGCTTTCTGATTCCGGCAGTGTCAATAAGCGTGATCTCAGCACCTTGGAAGGTAATATGTGTATCTAGCGCATCTCGCGTTGTGCCGGCAATCGGGCTGACAATGGCGCGTTCTTCCCCTGCAAGCTTATTTAATAGACTGGATTTTCCAACGTTTGGTTTCCCCACAATCGCGATCTTAATAGATTCATCCTCTTCATTTTCCTTGTAAAAAGGAAGTACATTGACAAGAGCATCTAATAGATCGCCGGTTCCAGTCCCATGGAATGCAGATATGGCATGCGGTTCCCCCAGCCCAAGCTGGTAAAAATCAAATGCGTTCGCGCGCAGATTAGCATTATCGGCTTTATTGACAACGAGTAAAATCGGTGGAACTGATTTTCCGTCATGCTTTTTCTGTCGGCTGCGTAGAAGATCGGTGACTTCCCGATCCGCGGAGGTAAGGCCATCTACCGCATCAACAAGGAAAAGGATAGCGTCTGCTTCCTGAACAGCAACTAATGCCTGGTCACGGATCTCCTGTATATATTCAGCAGAAGATATGCTGAGTGGGGTTTTCCCTCTGCCGCTGGTTGGATCAATGCCCCCGGTGTCTATTATATGAAATCGGAGTCCATTCCATTCGGTTTCTGCGAAGAGGCGGTCGCGAGTAGTTCCGGGAGTATCATCAACGATAGCAAGCCGCTCCCCCGCAAAACGATTAAAGAGGGTGCTTTTTCCTACGTTTGGACGTCCGACAATAGCTACGATAGGCAGGGTCATTTCAATTCCATTATTTATTGGCCGGCATCCGTTGTCAGGGGTGATATTTCAATTTCGATCGTTGCGGGAAGCAGGGATTGAACTAGAATGCTTTGAATATTGATTTCACGGGAAGGTTCCAGCTGATACGTGCCCTCTTCGAAATCAGTGAGGTCAATAAAAATGCGGACATTACCCGGGATCAACTCGTCAAGGGTGGGCAATGGACCAGAAAGAATGATATCCACGCGATCTGGTGAAAGAACAGCGGATAGTTCTAGATCTAATCCAATGGTTTCAACTGGCAGATTGGTCAGGGTTCTGCTGCCCTGGATGGGGGCGATCGACACAGAGACCCTTATGGTAGATTCACCGACGATGGTCATACCCGACGGGAGATCAAGCGGAAGTGAGACAATCATATCTTCACTGGCATCGCTCAGGTTTAATGGTTGTGTCTCAATGAATCCCGGGAGATCATCGACTAACTCAGGATCGGTGGAAAATACTGTGACTACCAATGGATTGAGTGAAATACCGTTTAAGCTGTATCCGTTTTCTATTTGGCCGATGGTAATAACTTTAACGGGAACAGTTCGGTAACCACCACGCTGGGTGAT
>SDBT01019348.1_pt1 | contig 10672 bp, 6 predicted proteins | sample 2277101 | NCBI WGS metagenome assembly SDBT01 (sample SAMN10404973, study PRJNA504765) | marine sediment metagenome | isolation source: marine sediment core GS10_PC15, 103 cmbsf | place: Arctic Ocean: Southern Knipovich Ridge | collected 2010
AGGCGTGAACTACTCGGGCAAGTGGCATACCGGCAAAACCGACGATAAAGGTAACAACATCACCGCCTCGCATAAAAACGCCCGATACACTCTGAGCATTACCGACCTGGCCAACCAGGATCCAATGCTCGACAATCCCAATGGCGTACCCGTAGGCGGCATGATCTACGGCGGCCGCGACAGCGACACCTGCGTTCCCGTCGAACAAGCCTACAGTTGGGCAGAGGGTATCATCCTCAAGGGAGCTTCACTGGAATCAGAAACCACCGCCGCAACATTAGGTCAAGAAGGCGTCAGAACATTTAACCTCATGTCCAATCTGGACTTCCTCTCTATCCCGCTCGGCAAATACATCCAGAACAACCTGGATTTCGCCGACGGAGTTGACAATCCACCACTGATTTTCTCCGTGAACTACTTCTTAAAAGGCAAAGACGGCAATTACCTCAACGGCATGGGCGACAAAAAGATCTGGATCCTATGGGCCGAGTTGCGAGTCAACGGCGATGTCGAAGCAATCGAAACACCGACCGGAATGATACCGTTGTATGAGGATCTGGCCAAACTGTTCAAGGAACAACTCGACGGCGCAGAATACAGCCAAGCCGATTACGTAGAGCAGTTTTCGATACGCATCCCGAAGAACTTCGCCAAACTCGACCGAATCGAAAAGGTCTATCGAGAAAAGGTAGCCGACGCTCCGCAGATACTCTACGACACGTTCGCCCAGGTCCGCGAGAAATTGAAAGCACTGCAGGCCAAACGCGGCGATAACGTCTCACCGTTCGATTTGATCAGCAAATAGTACCTAAGTCGATCACAACCGAAACGATCTGTGTCATTCTGAGTGAAGCAAAGTCCCGGCGCGTCGGGAAAGAATCTGGCCTGCATAGGAAATGTTTTGTTCCGGATTATCTCCTGCGCTATCAATGCGCAAAACAAAAGGGTGAGAGACGGGATTCGAACCCGCGACCCCCAGGTCCACAACCTGGTGCTCTAACCAGCTGAGCTACTCCCACCATAACGTGAGAAACAAAAAGGTGCGCCGAACTAACTAACCGACGCACCTTGTTATTGTACACTAATAACCGTTCATGTCAACGTTCTGTTATGCATTTCGAATCACTGCCTGGGCCGCTGCCAATCGGGCTATCGGTACCCTAAACGGTGAGCATGAAACGTAATTGAGTCCTGTCCTGTGGCAAAAATCAATGCTGTCGGGCTCGCCACCATGTTCGCCGCAGATACCGACCTTGAGGTTCTTTCTTGTGGCCCGACCGAGTTTGGTTCCCATCTCGACCAGCTTACCAACGCCGGTCTGATCGAGCTTCTGGAATGGATCAGCGGCATAAATACCCTTACTGACGTATTCCTTGAGGAACTTACCAGCATCGTCGCGCGAAAAACCCATCGTCATCTGGGTAAGATCATTAGTACCAAAGCTGAAGAAATCGGCCTCGGTGGCGATCTCATCGGCTGTCAATGCCGCTCTGGGCACTTCGATCATGGTACCAATCATGTACTTAATTTTCGTTTTCTTCTCTTTAAAGACTCGCTCGATCTCTTCAACCACATCTTTTTTAACAAACTTCAACTCGCTAACCGAGCCTACAAGCGGAATCATTATTTCCGGAAGAACAACCTTGCCTGCTTTTTTAACTTTCAGTGCCGCCTCGATTATCGCCCTTGCCTGCATCCGATAGATAGCAGGATACGTCACCGCCAGACGACAACCGCGATGACCGAGCATAGGATTGAACTCGTGAAGCTGCTCGACCATTTGCTTTACAACCGCGGGCTTGACACCAAGCCACTTAGCCGTCTCTTCCTGCGTCCATCTGTCCTGGGGAAGAAACTCGTGCAGAGGAGGGTCAAGCAACCTGATCGTTACAGGTAAGCCCGCCATCGCTTTGAAGATACCTTCGAAGTCTTTGCGCTGATAGGGAAGCAATTTCTTAAGTGCACCTTCAAACTGCTTCTTCGCCACAGCGTGCTTCTTCTCAACGGCCTTTTTGTCCTTAGCCGTCCCTGCCGCTTCTAATTCCTCCAGCATAAGAGCATAATCATCGGCAGCTAAAATCATCTGCCGCACCGGCCATATCCTGTCACCCTCGAAGAACATATGCTCAGTCCTGCAAAGACCGATACCTTCGGCACCGAATTCTCTTGCCCGCACCGAATCCTCAGGCGTATCGGCATTAGTCCTGACACCCAGCTTGCGGATACCGTCACATATCTCCATAAACTTACCGAAGTCACCGCTTAGTTTGGGCTCGACCGTCGCCAGTTTACCCTTCATGACTTCACCTGCCGAACCGTCGAGGCTGATCCAGTCGCCTTGCTTGATACGGATTTTGCCAACGTCGAATCTCTTTGCTTTGTAATTAATATGCAGCGAACCCACACCGGCAATGCAGCATTTACCCATACCTCGCGCGACAACCGCTGCATGACTGGTCATACCTCCGCGGGCTGTGAGAATACCCTGGGCCGCGTCCATACCACCGATATCCTCCGGGCTCGTCTCGATACGAACAAGAATGACCTTCTTACCCTGATCTCTCCAAGCCTCGGCCGTATCGGCATCGAATACAACCTGTCCGACCGCAGCACCCGGCGAAGCCGGAAGACCTTTGGCGATAATATCACGAGATGCCTTGGGATCGAAATGAGGATGCAAAAGGCGATCTAATTGCTCGGGCTCAACTCGCATGACAGCTTGCTTTTTGGTGATAAGCTTTTCGTTGACCATATCGACAGCATTCTTAACCGCCGATTCAGCCGTCCGCTTGCCGGTTCGGGTCTGAAGAATATATAGTTTCTTCTCCTGAATCGTAAATTCCATGTCCTGCATGTCTTTGTAGTGCTTTTCCAGTCTCGTCATCAGGGCCGTCAACTGCTTATACGCCTTGGGCATTTCTTTGCCCAACTTCTTGAGCGGCAGAGGAGTCCGGATACCGGCAACAACGTCTTCACCCTGTGCGTTCATCAGGTACTCGCCGTAGAATTCCTTCTCTCCGGTACTGGGATTACGCGTAAAGCAAACACCCGTCCCGCAATCGTTACCCATATTGCCGAACACCATCGCCTGAACATTCACAGCCGTACCAAGCAAACCGGTAATATTATTCAACTTCCGATACTTCACCGCCCTGTCGATCATCCATGAACCAAAGACCGCGTTAACGGCGTGAGCCAACTGAACGCGGCCATCCTGTGGGAAAAGTTCGCCGACGTGTTTCTTATAAACCTGTTTGTACTTATCGACAACGTCTTTCAACTGCTCGGCACTTAGTTCGTTATCGACTTTGACTTTGGCCTTTTTCTTCGCCGAATCCAGAACATGCTCGAAATATTCATGGTGACAGCCCATAACAACATCGCCGAACATATCGATAAACCGGCGATAGATATCATAAGCGAAACGGGCATTGCCGGTCTTCTTGATGATGCCTTCGATGACCTGATCGTTCAAACCAAGGTTAAGCACCGTATCCATCATACCCGGCATCGAAACAGCCGCACCGCTTCTGACACTGACAAGCAGAGGTTGCTTCGGATCGCCCAATTTGGCATCCATGGCCTTTTCCAGCTTGGCAATATTTTTGTCAACCTCGGCATCCAGGCCCTTGGGCCACTTGCCGCTCGACTTATCGTATTCGCCGCAAACCTTAGTTGTAATGGTAAAACCAGGCGGGACCGGAACGCCGATGTTTGTCATCTCGGCTAGATTGGCACCTTTGCCGCCCAGAAGTTCCTTCATCTTTTGGTTGCCTTCGGCTTTACCGTTGCCAAAGAAATATACTCGTTTTTCTGCCATTTGCTAAAATCCTTTCAATACTAAAAAACTTATCACTTAGTGACTTAAACTGACCGAATTTTGTTTCAATATTAAAGTAAGTGATTGTAATTTATCATCTTACAACAATCATCCAAAAACAATAAAATACTCTCGGCCAAAGTCGCAGACCCGCTACGGTGGGGCCGAATCCATAATTTTTACTTTTTAATTTTAATTGAGACAGCCTTGCCGGCGCCTCCTTTAAGCCTGGCCCATATTATGTTGTTTTCCTTGTCCCAAAACCAGCCTTTATCTGAAGAATTGAAAATATTTTTTGATTTTATGCATGGAAGCTCACCCTCGGAACTACTAACCGACTTGACCGGCATATCACTATGGACCCGGAATATATGGTCTCTTTCGGGAATCTTATATGTTCCCTTCGGTGCGCTTTTGCTGATCTTTATACCATCCGGACCTTGAGCACACCTAAACAGCGTAATCGCATAAACTCCTTTTTCATAGTCATAGCTCTTTCCGTCGTCCTCGTAAAGTCCGAACGAACTACGACCCGACGGATAAATCCTCACTGTCATCGGACTGAGCTTCTGGTCAATATACTGCTGACCGTCCGGTGCCATTGGAATAATTGCCCCGGCCTTTACGAGTATGGGCGCTTTATCTATCGGAGCGTCGTAAGTAATCGTCTGTTTACCCTGATAAACAGTATCGTCCCAGAAATCTATCCATTTACCTTCGGGCAGATATATTTCTCTCTCGAAAGTCGAATCAGACCAAAGCGGAGCTATCAAAAGTTCTTTACCGAGCAAATACTGACCGTACGCCGAATAGGTCGCCGGGTCTTTCTGATATTCCAGAACCATCGCCCGGACCAGCGGCAGGCCAGTCTTGTGGGTTTCATAAACATAGCTGTAGATATAAGGCAACAGGCGATAACGAAGGTGACCGTATCTGCGATAATTGTCGTCGGGCGTCTTGCGACCCGTCCAGAAGAGGCTTGTTCTTTCACCGGCTACCGTTAGCGAGAGGTACTGACTAAGCCTGGTCAGAGGCCAGGTCTTTTTACTGTCCAGTATCTCGCGCGTTACATTATCGGTATATATCCTGAATGGCACGCCCGACAGACCGAAATTAATACAACCCATAATTTCGCCTTCGATGTTCTTGCCTTCCGAGTGCGAATCCTGCGTCCCCTGCATCGGATACCTCTGCGTCCCGGCCCAAAGTGATCGGCCCCAGACAACGCTTCTTTTATTGGGTCTTCTTTGCTTGTAAGCCTCCCAGCTTGCCATGTCGTAGAGCATTGAATAAAGGTTATGCAGTTCATCGCCGGTCATCTTGTTGTAGGGCGAGTACATTGTCCCATAGACCTCTTCACCGTGGTCCCCTGCGACGCCGTCGGAATCAAAATCGATCATAAAATTGTGCAATTGTGACCACCATTTCCTTGCCGCCGGATTGCAGAAATCGAGTAAGCCTCCGGGATCGACCGTATATCCGAAACGTCCCTGCCACGCCTTGCCATCATCCATAATGAAGTAATCGTTAAAAACTCCATCCTGGAATTTTTCTTCGCAATTAGAGGGAATCCCCGGGCATTCCCAGAAGATAACATGACAATTCATATCGTGGAGCTGCTGAACCATTTTGTCAGGCGAAGGAAATGCTCCCCATCCGTCGTCGGGCCAGTTAAGCTCCGGGCTCGCGAGGATACCCGCGTCTTTATTCTTGGCGTGTACCCGGATGCAATCCAAAGGCCAGTCTTTTTCTCCCCGCGCCGCTTTTACATCTTCGAGAATCCCCTCCTGCCCTCTCTGAAGATGCCATTTGCTCGCGATAAGCCCGAAAGCCCACTTAGGCGGCATCGGTGATTTCCCGGTGACCTTAGTGTATTGATCGAGCATATGTTTAAAGGAAGGACCATAGAAAAAGTAGTAATCGATCTCACCACCGCCAGGAGCCGAAAACGAATAAGGATCCGACGTAAAATCAAAAGTCGATTTCCACGTATTGTGAAAGAATATCCCATAACCATCCGTAGCCATAAAGAAAGGAATAGGAGTAACATTTTCCGTCATCCACAACTCATACTTAACGCCCCGCAAATCCGATTTCTCATACCGCTGACCAAGCCCGAAGAAATGATCCGTATCAGTAAGCTTCTTTCGGCAGATAACCTTATCACCGTCAAAACCCATACCCCCATCTTCAGGCTCCAGACACAACGATCTCGTATCCTCATCATATATATCGAGCCTGAACGGCTTCTTAAACATCTTAACAGTAAGACTCTGCGTCGAAATATCGATATACTCACCGCGGTCCTTAACAGTAAACAGCGACTGCGGCCAGTCATATTTGATAACAACATAAGGCTCATCCGCCTTAAACACCCCCGATCCACTCATACGAATCCGCAATATATCCTGAGCACAAACCTCAACCGTCACCGTAGCATTACTACATTTGACAGTAACAAGGTTCCCCTCGACATTATAAGGCCCAACGTAATCACCCACATACTGCCAATCCGCATAAGCACCGGTTGCAGTAAACAAAGTCAGCGCAAGTGATAAAAATATCCTTTTCATTTCTACTCTTTCTCATAAATCGTATAGCTATCGCGTAAAAAGTGTAAATATAAAAAAATAAAAAGCAAAATGACAGACAAAAAAACAAACCAAGATATATAAGCAAAAAAACGGCTTTGAAAAAATTGGGGATTGTAAACCTATTATCAAGCCCTTGATTCGAGGCCGATCCGGGGCCTTTTTAGTGCTTATTACACTCAAATGCGATAAAATCTCAAAAGTTGAAATTAATTTGAACTATTCCGGTCGAATTGCGTCTTTACTTAACGATGCGATTGTAAAAAATCGTATTGATGCGTGGTTAAGTTCATTTGCAATAATGTAATACAACTTTCTACGAGAAATCTTACCACCCTCAAGGGTGTGATACGGGACAGACTTCGAAGGACATATATGGAATTTGAGAAACACCTGGGAATAATAGTTCGCCGCTGTCAGGACGGCGACAGAGCAGCTTTTGAAGAGCTGTTCGAGATATACCAGCCGCGACTCAAATATTATGTCAGGCGTCTGGACAGTGGAGGTACCAACATTGATGATATCCTCCAGGACATCTGGCTGACCGTTTTTAAGAAAATACATAAGTTAAAAGATGCTCAATCACTCGCTGTCTGGCTGTACCGTATCGCAAGGAATAAGGTTTATGATGGATTCAGACGCAAAGAAAGGCTTCTCAGACTACCCCAGGAAGATGAGTTTCCCGTATCAGGAACTGACGAGCCCGTCTTCGACACAAGTGACACTGAGAAATTACACAGAGCCCTGAACGAACTAAAACAGTATCACAGAGAAGTGTTAACGCTGTGCTTCATTGAGCAGATGCCTTACCAGTCGATAGCTGATGTTATCGGTTGTAATATCGGGACCGTCAGATCACGAATATTTTACGCAAAACAATCTCTTCGAAAAGAAATGGAGAGGCAAAATGGATAATAAAAAATTAGTCGAAGGACTGCTAAAAGCAGACGGCATCGACCCTGCAAGCGCCACAGAATCCGAACGCATCGCTTTTGCCAAAATGCTCGACGAACAGTCAAAACCTAAACAATCAAAGCCGAGTATTACTCGGCCTGATATATGGAGAATAATTATGAAAAGTAAAATGACAAAGTTCGCTACCGCGGCAGTGATAATAATTGCGGTGCTTATTGGAATAAATCAATTCGGTGGACCGATTGATGTTGCGAGCGTGGCATGGGGACAGGAGATTCTGGCAGCCATTGAGCCAATTAAAGGTGTTTCCTGCCGTGAACAAATTTTTACTGTTACAAAAGATGGCTCTAAGCATTTATCCAGCACATGGAACGTACTTTATTTCTCTAAGGACAGTTATCGCAGAGATATTTATGATGGAGAAACATTACGTGAGATCCAATGGTATGTCCCAGATGGCGAAGGTACGCTTCATCATAGCATTCGCTTTGATTTAGAATCATATTTTGTCGTACAAGGCCAAGGAAGCTTTGGAGTTCAAGATCCCGTTGATAGAGTGCGTTTTTATGTCAAATTCCTGGATAGTGCGGAACACCTGTTGGGAACAAAGAAAATCGAGGATACCGACTGTGTTGGTTTCGAAATTAGAGCAAGTCAATACGGGAACAATCCTGAACATTGGATTGACCAAATTTGGTTTGATGTTGAAACAAAACTCCCTGTAGTTATTGAACAACATGGCAGACCAGTTACAGACCACCCTGAAAGGACTTTTACAACAGTGCAAGAGGAATTCAACTATAATGATGAACTTCCTGGAGACACTTTTGAACCTTATGTCCCAGATGGTTATATCTTCGGACATCCTGATGAGATTACTTCTAAATAGAGACCCAAAAAAACAAAGAAGATATAAGACTTTTTCCAGTAGAACCGGCCGAACTTTTTAGCTCGGCCTTTTTTATTGGCTCAAATTTAAGGTGACCATGCTACAAGACTTGATTTTTTTCTGCTTTGTTATCGTTGCATGTCACTTCAATCGCCTGATATAAACATAATAAGCCCCACGTGTTTTTCCCTGGCGGTCTGTGAACCAGGTTTGCAGCCTTGTCTTGCCAGCGGTAAGATTAACCTGAAATGCGATCTGCTTTATCTGATCAGGAACAGAATTTGTCTGGTCATAGTTGCCTATCTTGAGCCTTGCACTGGTAATATTTAGTGCCTTACCTGGTTCGAGAGCACCTGTGACAGCAGCGTCGGCCTCTATTGGCCAGCGCCGAAGAGCAATTTCATATTCGCCATCCCGAGCTACATCAATTGCCCAGAAGCCGTTGTTTATTTGGCCCTTGCGAATCTGCCCCTGGTTCCACGGTCCATCAGCGTGCCAATCGTGACTCGTTAATTTTGTAAGCTTCTCGGCATCCGAACCAATAATGGTACTGCAATACTCACCAAACCGCTCGGATATATCGTCCCACCACTTGTCATATCCCTGTCGCAGTTTCGCTTTCACCATCGGGTACTTTGAAGCTATATCGTTTTGCTGACCCGGATCGGCCTTGATATCGTAAAGCCTGTTACCATCGAGAAGCCGCCACCGTTCAGTCATCACCGCGCTCTTTCGCCACTTCCGGGGATGCTCTACACGCTGGGAGTCCGTAATGATGACTCGCTCCAGCCATTGCTTTTGGTCAGCCAACAGCGGTACCAGACTCCTGCCATCAAAAGCCACATCCGCAGGCCTCTTCAAACCGCAAAGATCAATCAGCGTCGGAACAACATCGATATGGGCAGTAAGTCGCTCAACGTCGCGCCCGCTGTCGAGCACACCCGGCCAGCGGATGAAGAAGGGAACTCTATGGCCACCTTCATATTGAGAACCTTTTCTACCGTGCATCCCTGCGTCATATCCGTTTTCACCGTCGGTCCCTGCCGCGGTCCCATTGTCGGTCATAAAGATCAGGATTGTGTTATCATCAAGCTCCAACTCTTTAAGCTTAGCCTCAAGCCGACCAAAATTCTCATCTATATTGGCAATCATCCCGTAGAAGTTGGCAACGATACCCTTGTTCTTATACGGCTTACTGTATTTCTCCGGCACCCTGAACGGACCATGCGGTGCATTCGTCGTCAGATAGCAAAAGAACGGCCTGTCTTTATTGGCTTCGATAAACTTCATCGCCTCTGCGAACCAGACATCAGTACAGTAGCCCTCAAATTTTTCCGGTTTACTGTTGCGAAAATAAGTATCATCGAAGTAATCGTTACCCCAGTAGTCCTGGGTATTACCTATACCACCGCCGCGGTGAACCATGGTATCATCAAACCCTCTGTCCATCGGCCTGAACGGATAGTTGTCACCGAGATGCCACTTACCGAAGATACCCGTTCGATATCCCCCAGCCTTGAAAACATCAGCCATCGTCACTTCATCTTTTCGAAGCAGCGACCTTCCCATGATAGTATGCCATACACCCGTCCGGTTGCAGTATCTCCCGGTCATCAGTGCCGCCCTCGTCGGCGAACACGTAGGATTTACATGAAAATCCGTCAACCGCGTACTCTGACTATAGAGTTTATCCAGATTAGGCGTCTTGAGTATTGTATTACCGTGACATGAAAGATCACCATAACCCTGATCGTCGGTAATAACCAAAACAACATTCGGCTTCCTCCCCTTTGCCCGTATCTTCATATCAAAACCAGAACACCCCGGCAAAACACAAAACACCGTAGCCGATCCCGCCGCAATACCTACAGTCCTAAGAAACTCTCGTCGTGTCTGCATAACTAAACTTTATCCTTTTTTTGCATTTTGGCGCCTTTGTGGGACTCAACATTTCAAGATTTCTCCCGCCAAGGCGCAAAGACGCCAAGTTATTCTTCAAGTTGGTTAACGCACCGGGTTATCCCCTGCTTCATAAGTTCTTCGCCAAAATTCAGAAGAAAACCAAGTTTAAGTCCCGTCAGCTTTAAGTAAGTCTGCACCTGTTTCTTGTGAGCACCGGAAACCTTTTCCACAGACTTCAATTCTAATATGACTTTGCCTTCCAGTATTATATCGGCACGGAATCCTTCCTGAAACTGAATCCCCGCATATTCGATTGCGACTGGAACCTGCCTTTGAACCTTAAGGCCCCGCTGTTCCAGTTCGTGGGCCAAAATAACTTCATAGACCAGTTCCTGCAGACCCGGCCCCAACGATCTATGAACCGCAAGTGCCGAATCCACAACAATCTTTCCAATCTCATTTTCTGTCATTTTTTCTTTGCGCCTTTGCCTCTTGGCGCCTTTGCGGGATTAATACTTCCAGACTCACCGCAGGGGCAGCAAGTTGTCCATCCTA
>SDBT01019350.1_pt1 | contig 10672 bp, 7 predicted proteins | sample 2277101 | NCBI WGS metagenome assembly SDBT01 (sample SAMN10404973, study PRJNA504765) | marine sediment metagenome | isolation source: marine sediment core GS10_PC15, 103 cmbsf | place: Arctic Ocean: Southern Knipovich Ridge | collected 2010
GACCGCGTGTGGGCTGCGTCGTCGTCAGCACTGCGATTGTCCGGGCCGGCCGGCATGCGGCGATCGTTCCTCCGTCGGGACGAAAGCAGCGATTCTAGCCCGGATGATACTTGTGGCCCAGCCGACTTCGGCTGGGCTTGCGCAGCAGGGTCCGTGACAGAACCCGCAGGCCTCTCGGCCCCGCGCTCTCAAACAGTACCCTGAGCGTCAGCGACGGGCGACCCACGCTACGGCACCCCCACATCGTCGGTCCGGTCGCTTACGCTCGCGGTTTTGCTTGGGGGGTCCGGTCGCTTACGCTCGCGGTTCTGCTTGGGAGAGCCGGTCGCTTACGCTCGCGGTTCTGCTTGTGGGAGCCGGTCGCTTGCGGCATGGTTGCGTCGGAATGACGGCGAGTACTTTCCTTCGTCACACCACGATCGTGCCCGGCTCCCGGCGCTTGGGCCAGAACAGCAGCACGAAACCGCCTGCCAGCAGTAGCCCGGCCTGGATCAGCGGGTCGGTGTCGTATTTTTCGACGCAGCCGTCGGAAAGGAAGGCACCCAGCGCTACGGAGGCCGATCCCATTGCCAGCACTGCCGCCGCGAATGCAAACCCGCATCCGAAGAAGCCGCGGAGGAAGTGTGCCGCGCCGTCATTTCGCCGCGCCACGACCAGCAGCACCGTGCCCAGCAGCAGCGGGGCAAACACCGCAGCCCGGGGAATCATCACATCGATGTCGGGATTACTACCATAGTTATCGGAGGCGACGAGGCGGCCACGATCGACCAGCACGCGCGTTCCGCATTCGTTGATGTCGATGAGTTTCGCGCTGAACAGGCACGCCGCCATCAGACCCACCAGCAACAACAGCTTGGCCAGGAACGACAGCCCGGCGTTGGCGGTGCGTCCGACGAAGGAGGGCTGGTAGCCCAGGGCCATCGCCGGTTGTTGAGCCGGCGCCGACGCCTGAGCGGCCTTTTCATCCTTGACCGGCGGCGCTTCGCTGGCCTCGTCCACCTTCACGGACGCGGCCGGGTCGTCTTCGACGGCCTTCCCGACGCGCTCGCCCATCTGCTTGAGTCGATCGCCGGCGCCTTCGACCGCGGTCGTGACCCGTTGATAAGCACCTTCCAGACGATTCCACACCCCCGGGTGCCGAGCTGCCTTCGGGGGCGGCGTGGCCAGTCGGGCCAGGCCCGGTGTCGGCAGCCGCCACAAGCCGGCGACGCACTGCACCAGGACCAGCATGGTGCCGCCCAGGATCGCGGCATCCAGCGTGTAATTCTGTTTGGCTTTGATGAATGAAATGATGATCGCCGCGACAACGCCGTGCCAGAAAACCGTTCCGCCGTTGATCATCTGCCGCCGCCCCATCTGGATGCGTTCGTTCCAGTTAAACAGCAGGAGCAACGCGGTCAGCGGAATGAGCAGATGCTGGAACCCGTTGGGTTGCAACGGTCCACGCGTGAGACTCGTCACCGCGAGACCGGCCGCGAACGCCGGCAGCATGAAAACGAACCCGCAGGCGGCGTACAACAGGCGGTCCTGAAAATCATACTCGATCGAGTTGCGGCGAACGCTGAGCTTGTACGCCAGCAGAGTCCCAAGCGTGCCCAGCAGCAGGAACAACAGCGACGCGCCGAAGATAACGCCATCCTGTCTGATGATGCCCAATCCGCCCGAAACCGCGAGGAGCACGATCAGCGCAATCGCGACTTGTTGCCAGCCCCTGCGATCACCCGGACGGGGCGCCGCGGCACCTGCTTGCACTGCTGGGCCGATGCCCATGCCGGCCAGTTTGGCGTGCATTACCCGGGCCTTGCGTTCCGCCTTGTTCTGGAGCTTGCGGGCTTTCTCCTGGAGTTTGCGGGCCTTCTTGGCCGTCTTCGGGCCCAGCACCGCCGGGATCGGTGGGATCGGCGGCAGATCGAGCTCCTCCCGCGCATCCAGCACCGGCACCGCCGGAGCCTTCGGCGGGGTCGTCAGCGTGAGGTCCTCATCCGCCGGATCCTCGATGCGCGGCGTCTGAGCGAGCACGGAGGCGTCGAACGACGCGAGGCCTTCGTGCACATCGCTCGCCGACATGAGGGCCTCAACCATCTCATCGGTGGTCTGGTAGCGATCTTGCGGATCCTTCGCGAGAGCTTTGGCGATCACGCCGGCGAACGGCTCCGGCAGGCCGCTCAGGTCGGGCCGATCGCTCAGGTGCCGCATCAGGATTTCGCCCATGCTCGAGCCGGTGAACGGCAGCCGCCCGGTGAGCATCTCGTACAGCATCACACCCAGGGCGTAGATGTCGATCGACCTGCTGTAGCTGCCCGAGCCAATCTCGGGCGCCATGTAGTGCACCGTGCCGACGCTGATCGTGTTGCCGCTGTGGGCGCTGACGGCGATGTGCTTGCTCAAGCCGTAGTCGCCGATCTTGACGTAGCCGTCGTCGTAGAAAATGTTCCCGGGCTTCAGATCGCGGTGGACGATCCCGCGCTCGTGCAGGTAGCTGAGCCCGCTGGCGATTCCCTTGATGAAGAAGGCGGCCTTCTGCGGGCCGAGGCCCTCCGGCTCGGCGACCAGCAAGTCGCGCAGCGACGGGCCGCTGACGTATTCCATGATCACGAACGGCTCGCCGTCCTGGTTCTGACGCACGTCGTAGATCGTGATCAGGTGCGGGCTCTTGAGGTTCATCACCTGTGCGACGCCCCGCAGCTCGATCTCCGGATTCTCGCGCAAGTACTTGACCGCCACCTGCTTGCCCGAGTCGGCCAAGGCGTAGTAGACCTCGCCGAACCCGCCCCGCCCCACGGCCCGCTGAACCGTGAGGCCCTCGAGCGGGCGGTCACCATGCTTAAACCTGTAAGCCACCGTATGTCCTCCGCCGGACCTGGCCTACGCCAGCCCCCCCGAGCCATCAAAATCGTATCCCTTCACCGTCATGCGCACGTCGCCGAAGTCGCAGGTCTTGTTCGCCGGCAACGCCTCCGCCGGACCGGTCGGACGGCCGTCGCGAGCGGCCCGACGGACGAACAACTCACCCGCCCGGTCGAACAGCACCAGCCGCGTATCGCCCTCGCGCGTCCGCACGTGACAACTCGACTGCGGCCCAATCAGACAAGTCTCCTTGAACAGCACCACCATGCTCACGTCCTGCGGCAACCGGCAGCCGCTCGACAGCTTCAGCACCGCCGTGTCGCTCTTCGCGCTGGGCTTGTGAAACACCAGCTTGGCCTTCGCGCCCAGCACGATGCGGTCGCCGTGCCGCAGCAGCTTGCGGTTGACCGCCCGGCCATTGACCCGCGCCGGCCCGCGGGCGACGAGGAAGTAGTCCTCGCCGTCGCGGATGATGTCCGCGTGGTGCGACTGGATGTCGGCGGCAATCGGGACCTCGAGCCCACTCTGACCTCCGGCACGGCCGACCCGAATCACATCGCGTGCCAGCAGCAACGCGCTGCCGGTCCCGTCCACCAGCATGAGCAGCGCTCGTTCGTCGATCGCCGCCCCCTGCCCCCGGTAGATGGTATTATCCGGGGCACCTTGATTATGACTCCCGCCACCCCCGGGTGCCTTTCCAAAAGCGGCCGTTTTGTGGAGCGACATGCCGAGCAGCCCGAGCGGCGAGCTCAGCAGTTGCGCGTGCGCCCCGACGATCTCGTCGATGGGCTTCAGGGCCGATGTGATCCAGTCGGCGTCGCCGCGCGTGGCCTGCATTCGGAGCAGCGTGTCGCGCAGGCCGACGTAGTCCGCGGCCGCAAGCTTCTCGGCCGCCTGGCGGGCCAGCTCGGCCAGGCGCTCGTACTCCGAGAGCGCCGGTGAGAATGTCCGCAGCGTCCGGGTCGCCTGCAGCACCGCTTGCAGCTCGTCGAGCCGTCCGGTTCGGAATGCCTTGTTCATGAGGGTCAGACACGCCGGCGCGAGTTCCGCCGCCAGGGCATCCGAGCGCTGGCTGCGGCCGTGACGGTTGCAGGCCTCCTCCCAAAAACGACAGGCAGCGAGAATATCGCCCGCGTCGGCCAGCTCGCGCGCCTGCTTCAGCAACTGCTCGCTGCGCTGCACGCGGATGTCCAGCTTCTCGCGCAACTGCTCGCGGCGGTCGGCATCCTCCAGGCGTTCGATCGCCAGGTGTCCCGACTCGAGATGTCCGGCTTTGATGTCACGAGCCGCTTTGTTGAATGCGTCGCTGCGCTCCGCGTGCCGGCCGGCCCGTTGCCGCTGCTCTTCCTCGACCCGCCGGCGAAGGGCCTGGGTGTCTGAATTCACGCGCCCGATCTCGTACAGGCGATCCAAGTCCGATAGCGCTTGCTGGTAGAGTCCCGCCTGTGCCGCCACCCGCGCCCGCGCTAACAGCGCTTTGGCCAAAATATCGAGCAAATCTCGCGCTCGCTTGTTTTTTTTTGCCTCCGGGGCCCGCAACCGTTCGTACGCCTCGTCGAGCCGCCCTTCGTTGAGGGCGTTCTCGGCGACTTTCAGTCGAGCGAAATTCCAGCGCGAGAACATGTCTGACCTCAGCGTAGTGTCGCCGTTTTCCTGATCCCGATTCTACAGCAACCGTGTGGCGGACGACACGAAGACCGCCGTTTCCAGCGTGCCGATCGCCGCGAAGGAGCGTAACATCTTGCTACGACGCACTTTACCAGCCGCAGCAACCCGACGGCGTTCACCGGCACGGCGTCTGAGCTTTCCCACCATCGCCCTGTGCCGGGCCTCGATCCGCCGAGATGAATTCCGCGCCGGCGTGCGTTTATTCCGTAAGAACCCGAACGCGAGTTTCGAGCCCGTCGGGAGCGGGCACGGTGCCCGGGGAGATACGGGAAAACCCGTAGGCAAAATTCCAGTTATCGGTATTGGATACTAAAGTCCGATGGCGTAGAATCCGATTAGAGAGGGCGATTGTCGTTCTCTGGCTGGGGCACCAGCGTAAAGGAAGGTGCAACATGCTAGGTTCGTTCGGGATGATGCTGCTTGAGATTATCGAGCGCCTGATTGAGACTTGGGTCTATTTTTCCTTCGGTACGCCGCTCTAAAGGATGTCACGGCTCCGCTTCGACCCCGCTTTCACGCGGCGCGAGCAGCGGTGGGGAATATGCGTGGCAGCCTTGCTTTGGGTCTTGAGCGTGTCCGTACTCGTGATGTTGGTTGCCTGGTCAGCTAAGGCACCACTCTAAGAACGATACGGCGCGACCAAACTCGAATCCGGCTTCCCGCAGGTACCACCGAAGCTTCCGCGCGTTGTCCTTGCGCCCGTGCTCTGAATCCCAATCCACAACCCAATACCGCCTTGCCTGCCCGGCTGACCCCTTGCCCGGCGTGACACGCGTCTCATCGGGTCTCGGCTAGGATGGTGCTCGCCAGCGTCGGACCTTCGGTCGACATGGTGGCCGCAGAGGGCGTCAAACCTAGCTGGCGTTCACGAATGGCCTTGGCCAGGAACGCCAGGCTGCCCGCGGTCAATATACCGGTGGCCGCCATCAACACCTCAAGCAACCAGCGTTCGCCCGTTGACGCCAACGCGGCCCGTCCTCCCAATTCCACCAAACCGACAAGGAACAAAACAATGCAGACGAGCGTAACCAGCCGCAACGACCGCCACCTGCGTTTGCCCACCAGACTCGCCGCAATCACCCCCACCCCACACCACAGCACGTTGCGCGTCGCGAGCCCGGGTGGCTGAAAACGATGGTACTCCTTGGACGCCATCAGCGCGTCGATCGCCTCGGCGTGAATCTGACAACCGAAAATCTCTTCGCCGTTCTTCCGGCGATACAGGTCGCGAAACACCTCCGGAACGTCTCTGCGCATCTGGCCAATGACGATCGCCCGATCGTCAAACCAGGCGCGCAACTGCTCGGGCGTCGCTTCGAGCACCTCCTCGAACGTGAGCGTGCGGTTTTCACTCTTCCAATAGGAACCTGATCGAGCAGCCACGAGCGCGTTTGCCAGCTTGTCGTTCTCCTTCAGGGCCTTATCGCCCATGAGTTTCATGAACGCTTTGCCGGGCCCCGAACAGGTTTCGACCTGGTGCAGCCGAAGCGTCTTTACCCCCTCGTAACGCAGTTGGCCCGGTTCAGGATCACGTTTGCGATACTTCACCCGCAGTCCAAGCTTGTCCGCGTCTAACTCGAGTTCGAGTTCACAATCCGGTTGTTTCCACGCGGAGAAGGCGACCAGCGCCAACCCCGGAATCGGCGACCCCAAGCCACGCTGAATGCAGTAGGTTACTTCCAAGTTGTCATGGTGCTTGCGTGGATCGACGCCGATGATCGTGCCGCAGCGTTTGTGAACCGCGTCGCGGATCGCCGCGCACATCACCGGGTCCCCGTTGACGTCGAACTTGAGTGCCGCGACGACCACCGGCACGCCCAACGCGTCCAACGCGTTCACTCCGTCGATGAAGTACTGGTCAAACTCCGAGCACTCCGTCAGGAAACTGTCGATCAGAACCACCCGCGGCTTCGCCGCCGCAAGCCGCTCCAGCAACTGCCCGTACAGCATCCGGAGACTTCGGCTGGGCACGTCGTGAACGTCCAGATCGGGCAGATCGGCGCCAATGCGCCCCTCCTCAACGGCCCGAACAGTGCTCTCGGTGAGCCCGATCATTACGGTGCGGTCCGCCGGGCGGTCAGACTCTGCTCCCACGCCGCGGGCGTGCGTTTCCATCGTCCAGAAATACCAGGTCAGGAAGCCGGCGATCAGCATCGCCACGGTGACCCGGACCGTGCGCGGGCAATCCCGCATTACCCAAGTCGCCCCGCGGAACAACAAGTATGGGATCGAGGGATTCTCGCGGGCGATGATCAAGCGACCCGCGAGGTAGTTGTCCAGATCCGCGACGAAGGCGTCACACGAGGGGTAGCGATCGTCGGGAGATTCCGCCACGCAGCGACCGATGATGGCGGACAGATCCTCGGGCTGCGCCACCTGACGCTGACGCAGAATTCTGATGCGCTGATCGGTGACATTTGCCAGCCGGGCCGGCTCGCCCGTGACGCAGTGAAACAGCAGCGCCCCCAGCGCGAAGATGTCGGCCCGTTCGTCCACCACGCCGCCCTTCCGCTGTTCCGGCGCGATGTAGCCCACGGTCCCGACCGGCCCCTCCTGACCCTTTCGGGGCGCTCCGTCGGCTTCCGGCCCCCGCACTTCCGCCAGCTTGATCGAGATGCCGAAGTCCACCACCCGCGCCTGGCCGTCGGGATCGAGCAGGATGTTCTGCGGCTTGAGATCGCGATGGACGACCCCCTGGGCATGCGCGTAACCAACCGCCTGCGCAACCGACTTGATGATGGTGATGCGCTCGGCCAGGGAGACCTCACTCCGCTTGAGGTACTCGCTCAGCCGCTCACCCTCGACAAACTCCATCGTATAGTACAGCGGGGGCGTCGAGAGCTGCGCGTCGTAGAGCGTGGCGATATTCGGATGCCGCAGCCGGGCGATCAGGTGCACTTCGTTCTGGAAGTACTCGGTCAGCAGCGGGGTCTTGCTGAATAGCACCTTGAGTGCTTCGGTACGTTCCTTGGCGTGGTGGACCGCCTTGTACACGACGCCGAAACCCCCCTTGCCCACCTGCCCGATGATGGTGTAGTTGGGCAGACGGGGGTAGCGGCCGGCGGTTAGCTGGCGGAACAGCTCGCGGCATGGTTCGCTCTGCTGGAGCGCGCTCTCTGCTTCGCGTCGCTGAACATCGTCCAGCTTATCGTGCGCGAAGGCCTCGATCAACTCACGCTGTGGGCAGGACTCGGGGCGCTCATCCGGCATGCGGACACCACACTCTCGCGACCGGTCCGACAGGCTTCCCTGCCGTCGGGCGGGCTGCTCGCGATTTCATTATAGATCAAAGGTCGGCGGCTCGCACCGTCCGAAACCGTCGGCGGTGGCCGGCGGCCGGATCAGCGCAAGGCACTGACCAGGGCTTGCAGACGCGGCGAACCATAGCGGACAGCGGCACGCGGAATCGTGATCTCGCATTCAAAATACCGGCGGCCGAAGATTTTGCACTTGCCGCGGTCTGGAATGAACAGATCGACCGTGTTGTGCCGAAAACGCCGGGCCGTGCGATCGGTGACGATAAACGTGCGCCCCAGCGTGGGGATGTAGACTCGGGAGCCAAAAGGAATGTCGGCCGGGGCCGCACACTGCCCAACGCCTGATGGAACGCCGGCGGCGGTCAGCCCGCGGTCGCAATATGCGGTCACGCGGCAGATACGGTGAATCGGATCAACTCGGTATGCAATATTCTGCTCCGGCTCGAGCACCGCCTCGGGAATCAACGGCGGAGGCGACGTGTGGGCGGCCATCTGAACGTCAAGCGGCTGCGGACCGACCCTGCTCGCGGCGGGGTGCTCGCGCGACAAGCCCACCAACACCACGACGCTACACGTTGCGCGTGCGAGAAAGGCCCACATCGGCCCTTGCCTCCGTCACCCCACCCACGACCTACTTAGGTCGCCCCCCCGTTTCCGTTCCCACGGTACGGCACCGCGCGGTTGGGTGAACCGCATCGACCGCAGCGCGCCAGCGCGCGACAAGATATGGTAGCTGGCTTTTGTGCCGAGTCCAGCCGTGTTTTCGTGCGCGGTTACGGGAATCTATTGCGTGACTTGGTGATGTATCCGAGAATCCCGACGGTGATTTGACCTTCAGCCGCTTTCCGCGTTGACTACGCGCTGGCACGGCAATTCGCCGAATGAACAGATGTAAGGAAGAACATGCGCCGTCCACTCGTAGCCGGCAACTGGAAGATGAACCTGAACCTCGCGCAAGCCCGCGAGCTGGTCGCGAACATCCGCGAGGGACTGGCGGCCATCGGCCCGGATGCGAAAAAAGTCGAGATTGCGATCTGCCCCCCGGCGGTCTACCTGTTCCCGGTTGCCAAATACGCCAACGGCAGCGAAATCCAGCTCGGCGCGCAAGACCTGTATTACGAGGCCAAGGGCGCCTATACCGGCGAGGTGTCGGCCGCCATGATCGCCGAAACCGGCGCCCGCTACGTGATTCTCGGACACAGCGAACGCCGCCACACCATCGGCCACCTCGAAGACGACCAGATGATCAACCGCAAAGTCCGGGCCGCACTGGCGGCCGGGCTGAGGCCGATTCTGTGTGTGGGCGAAACGCTGGCCGAGCGTGACGCCGGGCTGACGCCCGAGGTGCTGACGTTTCAACTGACGGCGGGGCTGATCGGCGTCGAGCCGGCGTCGGCGGCCCAAATCGTGATCGCATACGAGCCGGTCTGGGCGATCGGAACCGGCCATACCGCCACCCCCGAGCAGGCCCAGGAGGCACATCGACGTCTGCGCGAGCTGCTCCGGCAAGCTGTGGGGGCGGCGGCGGACGATGTCCGAATTCTCTACGGGGGCAGCGTAAAGCCGGATAACGCCGGCGAGCTGATGCGCCAGCCGGACATCGACGGTGGGCTGATCGGCGGGGCCAGCCTCGAGGCCGACTCGTTTCTCGGAATCGCGAAAGCCACGCTGGCAGAGGCGAGCTGACGCCGCTATAGTACATGGTTCACAAACATGCCGATGCCGCGTAACGCACCGGTACCGTATGACTTGCAGACGAGCCGAGATCGATGAACATGCTACTCGTTGCCTCCTGGTATCACAGCATCCTGGGCACACTGTTCGCGCTGATGGCAGTCGTCTTGATGGGCGTGATTCTGCTGCAGCGCGGGAAGGGCGTCGGGCTATCCGGCGCATTCGGCGGTGCCGGAGGGCATACCGCGTTCGGCGCCAAGACCGGCGACGTCCTGACCTGGGCTACCATCGTTATCGCGTTCGTCATGCTCGTGTTCGCGGTGATCCTGAACTACGTATTCGTGCCGATGACGCCGCCCGGCCCGCCCCCAGCGATCGCCCCACTTACCTTCCCTGCGCCGCTGCCGGCCGAAGCTCCCGGTGAAACCACCGGCGAATCAACCTTGCCACCCGTGAGCGAAGCCACCCCGCCCCCGACCGAGCCCGCGCCGACCACAACGCCTCCATCGACCGGCGCGGAAAAGCCGGTCGAGCCCCCCGCCGAGGGTGGCGGCGGCGACCTGCCCGCCTGGGCAGCTCGGACCGGCGCCTTTGGGACCGCGCACAGCTAGCCCCCGGCAAACCACGAGCGGGACCCAGCGGCCCGACTTCTGAGGAACGCCATGATCCTGTCGATGACCGGCTTCGGGGAGGCGCTGCTCGAAGAAGATGGTCAGGCCTATCACCTCGAGCTCCGCGGCGTCAACAACCGCTATTTCAAGTCCTCGATCCGCCTGCCCGAAGATTTCGCCTATCTCGAAACGCAGCTCGAGCAGTCCTTGCGCCGCGCGCTGATCCGTGGCAGCGTCTCATTGCGACTGCACGTGCGAGACTTGAGCGCGTCGGCGGCGCAGGACGTCAACGTGGCGGCGATCGAGCATTACGTTGCCCGGCTTAAATCCGTAATGCCCGACGAACCGAACTTCACCATCGACCTGGCCACCCTGGCCACCCTGCCCGGAGTGTGCCAGCCCCACGAAATAACCGAGCAGCAACGCCAACACGGCGAAAAGTTGATCGCCCGGCTGCTGGAGACCGCGACCGACAAATTGCTCGAAATGCGCAAGGCCGAGGGTCAGGCTCTGGCCATCGATCTAAAGCAACACTGCGACTCGATCGATGAGCATCGGCAGGCCATCTCCGCCTATGTGCCCGACATGGTCGAGCGCTATCGCGACCGTCTCATG
>SDBT01019351.1_pt1 | contig 10671 bp, 14 predicted proteins | sample 2277101 | NCBI WGS metagenome assembly SDBT01 (sample SAMN10404973, study PRJNA504765) | marine sediment metagenome | isolation source: marine sediment core GS10_PC15, 103 cmbsf | place: Arctic Ocean: Southern Knipovich Ridge | collected 2010
ATTGCTGATCGCTATTAAACGTGGCGCTCCACCAGAGATCACTGATGCACTTGTAAAAGCGGGTGGTGAGCTCAGCGAGAGTGATTTACCATACGAGGGTGACATCCGAAAAGCCGTGCAAGCACAAGACCGTCCAGCTATCCGTTTAATCCAATTTTGGAATGCAGCACACGAGGTAGAGCGTAGAAAAGAGTTAATTAAGGAAGAGGAGGAGCGGGAGATCCCTGAGGCTGCAAAGAATTGTAGTAATGAGCGCGATTTTATATCACGAGACTATTGGAGCGATGATTCCCTTCCAGAGATCAAATTAACGCTATACGACAAGGGTGACGTGTTGCACGGTCCTCGTCAAACCTTGTGCTTTGAAAAGAAAAGCTTAAAGAGGTGGCTTGACGATCCTGCCAACGTTATGGCGAGGTGGCTCCCTAACGTTAAAGGGGCTGGTATGGATGATGATGGTCACGGCTTACCTGGGAGCCATGGTGCTGGTCCTAGTATACATGAAATATATACGCTGCTCCCCGATGGGAACACATTTGTTCCCAATGATCGGGTGCTTCTTGGGATCCTACAGCCCGCAAAAGACCAACACGAGTTCATGGGTATTCCTGTAGCAACCGATATAAGGTTAGGGAATAGAGCTGGAAGTTTCAGGCAAAGCAAATTACATGGACAAGCCCCGGGAAAAGTTATTTACACTATTGTACCCAATGATAGCAATCTGCAACAAGTACTAGTTGGATATCTGAGTGATAATATAACCGAGCGTGGCGGATACCCCATATTATTTGAATTTGATAGTGGTGTCTCCAAACAAGAATTTGATGAGATTTTCAACAAGGCTATAGAAGAGAACATTGGTTATAGTGGATGGGAACAATTATTAGATTTCAGTAGTCACATGGCACTCCTTAGTTTGAAGGAAAAAGCTGAATATCGGGACGAAGTTGATGAATTTGAAGGGGCGGTTAATTACGAGAGTGAGGAGAAAGCTAGAGAAGTTTTGCAGGAGATCTTTCGCAAATTAGTCGTGGATAGAGCTGGGAGAGAGGAAGCGATGATGCTTCCTGCTGACAATGTACAAGAAGCGTACGATGCGATAGGAAACGAGTTTTATCCTGATTGGATAGATGACGAGGCGATTGTTCTCCTCGAAGATTTGACTATACCGCAATTAGTCAAGAATCTGCAACACATACTAAACACACACCCTCTCGATGGATCCTACAACCCGGCTGGTATTCGTGTGGGGAGCCCTAGGCAGTCTACAGCATTGTACCAAAGAACTCCGCCATCCGCGATGGAGCAGGCGGCCAGTTCCGGTCACCAAGCCACGATACAGTGGTTAATCGACGCCCAAGTCATTAGTGATCCACATGAAGACGCGCTGCAGCTGGCGGCCAGTCAAGGTAACCTTGACGTGGTGCAGTGGTTAAGCAGACAAGCCGTTAGTGATACACATGATGAAGAAGATGAAGAAGAAGCGCACACACCAAGTCCACAGTCACCGTCTAGTCCTATACAACCCAGGGTTTTATTTCAGGAAGAAGAATAAATACCTTTATATAATCTAATGGAAAAGTATGCGTCAGAATTTGTATATGGAGGTATAGATGGTACCATCACAACCATGGCTATTATAGCGGGGAGTGCTGGTGCTGGTCTCCCTACCTCGGTTATTATTATTTTAGGATTGGCCAATATAGTCGCGGATGGTTTTAGTATGGGGGTTAGTAGATATTTGGCTGCTAAAACCGAGATAGAGTTAGGGAGGAGCATTGATAATAAACCAGTACAGAGTGGGATTGCCACCGCTCTCTCCTTTGTCTTGATAGGTCTCATACCCCTTTCAGCGTTTATATATGCCTATGTGATGCAGAAAAATGGTGATGCGGCTTATCCTTATGCATACGCGTTAACAGCGGTAGCGTTTTTTCTAGTCGGTAGTTTAAAGAGTCGTTTCACCAAGAAAGGGGTTATTAGCGGAGGGTTGGAGACACTGCTCGTTGGTGGGTTAGGGGCTATCATTGCCTACACCATTGGGTATTCGCTGAGAAATATCGCTTAAATAAATGTATAGAAAAAATCTATACATTTATTATGGAGGATGCTCTTTTTGTTGTCATTGTAAACTTTACTCAATTATTTGATGAAAAGGATGGGTATGACCATAAAAGTCGGTTTAAAATTCCAATAAAGTTGAAAACATTTTATTTTTCTACGCTTAATGTGTCCAAAAAAGCTATGGAGGAGATTGCAAAATGTGATTACTGTATCGTTATTGTTGAGTTACAGTCTTGCTTGTCATCAACATGGTATAAGACAACATATGTAGACCAAAGAAAAGTAGCCAAAGTCCTTACTGTATGCAAGTATTACGCAGAACATAATTCACATGGCTGTTTTGCAAACGTAATACTTTGTGTTCCAGGAAAAAGAGAAAACGGCGTAATGGAACTATTAAATTTTATTATAAACGGATTGGATAAACAAGAATCCGTTGTTATGCATAGTGGTGTTGAACTGGTGAACGCAAAGACCGCAAGTTGGATTTTGAGACCATGGACGAAAAACTCACAAGACAATGAGAGTAATGATAATGTCATTGAATACATGTTAATAGGGTTTGCCGAACGAGAAGTTACCCTCAATCATTTCGATACTAACGGGAAAAGAATCTAAATAGGAAAATCTATAGAAACAGTAATGTACTACATTACATTGCTCCCCGGTGATTACGTACTTTTAGATGAGGATTCCCTAAAGTCATCGCTCGAACCAATACTTCGAACACTTTTTGCGGCTAAACAGATTACTGACAGCCAAGAGGAGCCTACCGAGTTTATTCACTTTCATCTATCGACGAGCGAGGTGTCAATTATAATCCCACATCGATATTTACACCATTTTAATAGTTCCAGGATCACTGCACCATATCGAGCATTAAGAGTAGACACCAATAATCCAGGACTAGAGGAGTCAGGGATACTAGCAACAATCACTATGTTATTTAAAAAGTATTCCCTATCCATATTATCAGTGAGTACATATCGGTATAACTATATTTTTGTCCAGACAAGCGACATTCCTACTTTTGACAAAATGATGAGTGAAAATAGTAATATTCTTTGCGAGAATCTAGTACTTTAGTGCGGGGTTCCGCCCCCGCAAGCGACGGTGTGCGCCCTACGGGCGCACAAGGGTATCTCTTAATTCTTCATGCGGCGCTGTGCGCCGCATGGGTTTGTACACTTTAGCGAAGCCGAAGCGAACGCAGTGAGCGGAGGCAAGCGTCCAAAGTGTAAAATTGATTATATTTATTTTTGACAAAACTTTTTTCCAAAATGAGTAGTTTCAGTGTAAAGCCTCGTAAACGCCTCGCTACTGCCCGAGGAAGTAGTAATGAACTGAATATTACGCAAACTCAAGGATGTGCTGACCTCTATATAATGCCATATACTGATCGCTCCTTTGTGGTGATGGGAGACACTCTTAATCATTCCAATGCGTTAACATCTTTGGGCGGTAAATACAACACCAACTTGCGCATAGGTCAGGGGTGGATATTTGCCAAAGTTCGTGAAGAGTCACTACGTCACTATATTGCGACAGGTGAGATCGTCCCCTATGTCTATAGCAAAGAGCAACAAGCAAAGTTTGCAAGGAGTAATGCTGCACCACCACCGGAACTAAGTAAACAGAAACTCTCAGAGGTATTCCAAGATTTTCGTGACGCGTTTGATCCTGACGAGGATTACGAGGGGGCGAGTATCATTGATGTTATATATCAGCTTGAGGAGAAACACCTTGGTAAGAAACGATCTGTCACACCACAATTACCGCCAGCCGTCAGAATCAAAGCTGACGATGACGACGATGATGACGACTACAGCGATGACGCCCCGGACGGCGTAGATGGCGATGACGGTGTAGACGTTGCTTATGAAGAGGAGGAGGTCGACGACATCGACGACGAGGATGAACAATAAATTTAATAGGTATCCCCTATTAAATTTAATAGAGAGATTCCTTCAGAAGGAACCCCCGCAAAAAATTAATGGTGCGCTAAATGGCTTTAAAAGATAAAATGAATTTTGCGTTCGCCACAATTTAACAACATTCTTCATGCGGCGCGCAGCGCCGCATAGGTTTGTACACTTTAGCCGAGTGGCTACTTGAAGCATATTGATCAAACGAGACTGGCGCGCTATAACGCGCCAGTCTCTCATGATCCACATGATTAGAGAAGTGAGGCGTCCAAAGTGTAAAATTGATATATATAATTCTGGAGATACAAGATTAAACGTGATGGAAAAGAGTTTTTGGGATCGTGTGCAAAAACTAAAGGAGAGTATTAATGGTGGTGTAGAACCAAAGGATGACGTTCATCTCCGCACTCGTCTAGTTAAAATTGCTCTAGGTATGTACTTGTTGCAGAGTTTCACAATTGCCTTGTGGTGGTCTATAAAGGACGCCGCGTTCTACCCGTGGTTGATACCGATCAGTGCTTTTCTCCAGGTTGGGTGGTTTTGGAACAAGGTGACCTCTTCTTGGAAAGCAGAGCGGGTTTATGTGAATCATTCGATAATAAGCCAGCAAACAATGGGCTCGGAATTCATAGAGCCGCATTTTGTACCAACTATTAATATACATAACGAACCTATCACTAGAACAAAATCTATAATCATTAATGATCCTCGTCAACCATTTTTATCACCTGAAGATAGTGCTATTGAAGATAGACACTTGTGGGGAGTTGGTAGATAGTGCTATTGAAGATAGACACTTGTGGGGAGTTGGTAATTAGATTTTTATCTACAATAGATAAAAATATTGAATAACGATAATGGGGAATACAAGTAGTCAAAGCTTAAAACAGTACATTACAAGTAATGCTAATTATACACAAAATGTGTCAGCAACTCTAAATCTTCAAAACTCCAGTACTATTAATAGTACTAATATGAACGACATCAATATTAGCGCTGGAACAAGCGCAGAATGCTGTTGTAAAGAATATGGGTTAAACTCTGGCAAGTGTAAAACAACATGGCCTCCAAATATGTGTCCTCCGGGGTCCATACAATGCAAAGAGTTGAAAATAGATCAAACTGCTGAAAGTAATGCGATGGCTATACAGCAAATCAATAGTGAGTTTGCTCAGCAGCTCTCTACGCAATTACAAAACACTGCACAGGCAGATATAACTAACGCTCTTGATCAATTACAACAGAATGATTTGATCAGCGGGGTGTTTAATCAATCGAGGCAACATGTAGAAACGGAGATCACCAATAATATCAATACCACGTTAAATAGTGACACAGTGATGCATATAGTAAACTCATCGGTGGTAAATTCTGTTAACGCTAACAAGACATCATTTGTTATATGTGGCGATCTCATTGGTGATCAATGTGAGTTTAGTCAGAACGCCTCGTCAAAGGTGGTGATACATAATATACTTAGTTCAATAGGAGATTTGACACAAAACAATAAAGAGATTAATGATTTTTATAGCAAGATAAATGATGCGCTCACTAATAAGCAGCAGGGTGTGGTAGGAACGATCGGAGATATCTTTAACAAATTCTATGATACTTTTGGTAGAATTGGCATCTTTTTCATGATTGGTGGCGCAATCGTTTTATTTATTCTCATCTTATTGCCGGTAGTTTTTAACTTGATGGGGTAGATCACTTGGTGTTCCGTGAGTCCAGTTCTATTATATTCGCACGTAATTTAGCTCGTATATCGTCTCCTGACGGTTGTGAGAATGATTCGTCAAACATTTTCAGTTGATCGAATATACGATCACAATTCTCTATATTCTCTATCATTTGTAACATTTGTCGTTTAATACGTTCATCCCAGGTAGCGTCAATAGGTAACTCTGGGTAATAATCATTTATTATATTCATATACTAAATGATTACTATTTTATTTATAGACGTTGTGCGAACACTTTAAAGCTACCCAATGGTATACCAAATTTGTGTTATCAAGGGTAAGAATTTTTCTCCATATAAACGACCTATTATTAAATTGACTGAATTTGGAACAGAGGAGATACCAAATGAATATGTAGAATTTTTCGACTCTATGACTAGTAACTTTAATAATCTTGAATATTGGAATGATGAGAATGATTTACACGGGGAGACTGCTGTAAAAGTTTCTGAAAGAATACGTAAAGTATTGCAATTATTACATTCTCAAGGTTACACTCCATATGATAAAGAACCAGTTCACCCATACCTGCAACATGGGAATGGGGAAGAGTAGCACCACCAGGTGGTGGTCTCACCACAGAGATGCCTAAACAAGATAGGATAGCTATTCTTGTATATCATTTAGAAAATTTACTACAAGTTTCAGATAAGTATGACAAAGAGTATTATTTCTTTACAAATTCCCCAGTGCAAAATTGATTATGTAGAGCTCAGGGATGCTGAAAAGAACATCTATACTAGTGACTTTACGTGTAACTCGACAAGCATAAAATAGAGATCAACAAACTAGTAAAAAAAAAACCCACACAATGGATATTATTGTTCCTACTATAATTTTTATTGGAGGATTTAGTGTATCAATTTTTATTACAGTAGAATATATAGCTAAACCAGGTCAAACTGTCGATGAATATATGATGTTCCCAATGATTGGCACATTGGCATTTTTTATGATTGCAGCAAAAACGCATGAATTATGCTATCCCGATTCTCCGGATGTGAATGAAGCCGCGCGTGCTGCTGATGCTGAACTTCGTCGAAATTTGGTATGGCAGAAAGCGGGCAGCGGTCACATAGCTCCCACTAGAGGGAATAAGGAGCACTCAGAATAAATGGATGATGAGTGATTCATACGATTTCGCGTAGCGTTTGGGCACTAGCGGATGGAATCTACGAACCGGTCTTTGATAAGTAAAGCGACGTAAAGTATAAAATTGACTATGTGGTATTTACTGGACCACATAATCACAAATGAGCATCGAATCCAAATTTTGGATGATATGGAGAGATCCTTACTTACTAGCTTTCATATTCTCATACAATCGTGGTATCGACGGTGATATCGCTGCAAAGTTGGGATACCTAGATGGAATAGTGTACGGTACAAATTTAACATTTACTAGTGCTGCTATGGACTGGGCAGCTGAAAATGGTCACATGGAGGTGGTAAAGTGGTTACACGAGAACCGTGAGGAGGGTTGTACTGATGATGCTATGGATGATGCAGCAAGGAATGGTCACCTGGACGTGGTAAAGTGGTTACATGAGAATCGGGAGGAGGGTGGTACCGTGTATTCGATGGACCTTGCAGCACGGAATGGTCATTTGGAGGTAGTAAAGTGGCTACACGAAAATCGTAGTGAAGGTTGTACAATATCTGCTATGAACTGGGCAGCGCAAAGCGGTCACTTGCAGGTGATAAAATGGTTGCGTGAAAATCGCAAGGAGCTACGTACTAATGATGCTACGATTTATGCAGCGAAGAGAGGGCATTGGGAAATAGTAGAGTGGCTAGGGGACTCCCCGACAAATTGATTATGTGGTACTTTAAGCGCCACATAATCACAAATGAGCATCGAATCCAAATTCTGGGAGATATGGCGAGATCCTTACCTCCTCGCTTTTATATTCTCATTTAATCACGGAGTTAATGGTAACACTGCTGCTAGCATAGGGTACTTGGATGGTATCGTGTATAACACAAATTTAACATTTACTAAATATGCCATGGACCATGCGGCGAGGAATGGTCATCTAGAGGTGGTAACGTGGCTACATGAGAACATGAGCGAGGGTTGTACGACCAGTGCCATTGACTGGGCAGCGATGAATGGTTATCTGGAGGTGGTAGAGTGGCTGCACAAGAACCGTGAGGAGGGATGTAATGATAATGCTATGGATTTCGCAGCGGAAAATGGTCATCTGGAAGTGGTAAAGTTCTTACATGAGAATCGTGAGGAGGGTTGTAGTATGTATGCTATGAACCATGCAGCAAAGAATGGTCACCTAGACGTGGTAAAATGGCTGCATGAGAACCGGGAGGAGGGTTGCACAACGTGGGCTATGAACAGTGCTGTAGGGAAAGGACGCTTGGACGTGGTAAAGTTCTTGCATGAGAATCGTGAGGAGGGATGTACTACCTGGGCTATGAATCGTGCAGCGGAAAATGGTCATCTAGACGTGGTAAAGTGGTTGCATGAGAATCGTAAGGAGGGATGTACAATATATGCTATGAACTTTGCAGCTACGAATGGTCATCTGGAGGTGTGCAAGTTCTTGCACAAGAATCGTAAGGAGGGATGTACAACGTGGGCCATGACCTTTGCATCGAATAATGGTCATCTTGACGTGGTAAAGTGGTTACAGGAAAATTTATTTTCCTAGCGATGCATCATTATGACAATTGCTGTAGGTACTTTTACTTTGGCGGATACTTATCCGCCAAAGTATAAAATTGATTATTAAATTTAACCATTTCTTTTTACCTGAAAATGGTTAAATTTTGCCTAGGTCAATGTGGCTATGATTTGTACGCTGAGATCCACCGTAACTATGTAAATCAGCAGATTCATGGCGTATTCATGCCAATGGTAGTGTATGGTACATTGATAGCACTCCCCGCACTATGTAATAGATTTAGTTACGAGGCTATCTTTATGCAATTGTGTCTTTTCAGTATGTATCTCATATACTATCTTACGTTCGATGTTATGGGAGCATTAATGAGTATATCGGTGTACACACCGTTTGTTTATTGGGCTATGATATATCCGCATCGTTATGACCGGCGTTGGTATAACGTAAGCGTAGGGATGGGCTATATGGTGGTCGCTCTGGTTATTCAAGAGATTTTTGGTCATACTTTATTTGAAGGTGCCAATAGTGATTTGTCACAGGTGCCAAATAACATACTCATCGCACCAATTTTTGGTGCCCGCTCCATTTTCCAAACGGGGAGCGCCTAGCTCCCCGTGCCCCCTAGCCAATGCGGGCGCTAAGCGCCCGCATGAAGAATGTTAAAATAGTTTTTTCCATAACGATTAGACACTTCTTTGTGCGGGGGCGCAGAGCGCCCCCGCATAGGTTTGTACACTTTAGCCGAGCCGGAACGAGCGTAGCGAGTGGAGGCGAGGCGTCCAAAGTGTAAAAGTGCAAAGGTGTAACTTGCCGAATAACTAATTTTCTTAGCAATGTATCATTATGACAATTGCCATAGGCATTTTGACGTACTTTGGCGGACTTCTTCGCTGCGCTCATAAGTCCGCCAAAGTACAAAATTGAAAAAGAATGAATGAATGAATAAATTAATAAGAAAAATGTTGTTATTATTATTTCTCACAATTCCGTACAGTGTATTATCGGCGTGTTGGTGTTCAGCGTATATAAGAAGTCGTCATGGCAGTCATTTATATCGCGTCACCGAGGGTTGTAACGATGATGAGATGCGAGCTGAATGTCAACGAGCAGAGTGGGAGATGGTTGATTGGGTGAACGCGGTCATGGCCTATGATCGCACATTAACGCTGGCGTACCCTCCAGAAGACAAGAAACGAGCGGAGAAAGATCAGGCGGCATTGTCATATGCTATTGAAGAGCATCGTCCGGTCCCCGATTGTGCCACTGGCTTGTTCACGACCTCAGCGGTGGATGGGGACAGTTGGGATTATTTCATTGAAGATGATGATGCGGATCAGTTACGTGAGGGGTCGTGTTATAGTAAACACCTATTGGACGAATGCATTAAAGTCAAGAATGGTGTCAAGGCGTATATGTCTAATGTTATGACAGACTTGGCAAATGCCGAGGCCTCTCCTGAATTCATCGAAATGATGAGGGTTCGGGTCGAGGGATCGATCGAGCCAACCATAACATGTGAGACAACTGAGCGTAATAAAGCGTTGACGGATGCAGCAGCATCTCCCAAGAAAGAAAATAACTATTGGTTTCTGGTTATATTCATGGTGTGGATATGTATACTACTGATGGTGATGGACAAGTTATTTTACTAGTACTAATTGTACTATTAAAATTGAAAATTACTTTGTATACTATTATTATTCAAATGACTAGGGAAGATAAATTTTGGAAGATATGGCGAAATCCATACCTACGTGCTATTATATACTCTAATAATCGTAGTGTTAATGGTGATACTGCTGCAAAGATAGGATACCTACACGGTATAGTGTATAGTCCAAATTTAATATTTACGTCGTATGCTATGGATTCTGCAGCGGAAAATGGTCATTTGCGGGTGGTAAAGTGGTTGCACAATAATCGTAGCGAGGGGTGTACTAAGAATTCTATGGACTGGGCAGCGATTAATGGTCATTTGCAGGTGATAAAGTGGTTACACGAGAACCGTAAGGAGGGTTGTACTGATGATGCTATGGACTATGCAGGGAGTAATGGTCATTTACACATTGTAAAGTGGCTTCACAAGAACCGTAAGGAGGGTTGTACGCGGTGGGCTATGAATTATGCAGCGAGTAATGGTCACTTACACATTGTAGAGTGGCTTCACAAGAACCGTGAGGAGGGTTGTACGAAGAGTGCTATGAACTATGCAGCGAATAATGGTCACTTACACATTGTAGAGTGGCTTCATAAGAACCGTGAGGAGGGTTGTACTGTAAATGCTATGAACTGGGCAGCCGAG
>SDBT01019352.1_pt1 | contig 10671 bp, 8 predicted proteins | sample 2277101 | NCBI WGS metagenome assembly SDBT01 (sample SAMN10404973, study PRJNA504765) | marine sediment metagenome | isolation source: marine sediment core GS10_PC15, 103 cmbsf | place: Arctic Ocean: Southern Knipovich Ridge | collected 2010
TTATTAACCCGGGCAAATAGAAATATTTATACTAGATTAAAAAAGTTTTATAAAGACATAAAGTTTGATGATGCCTCCCGCCTCATTTACCTCGAGCCTCGGAAGACAAAAAAAAAGGACCTGATTCTAATTTTAACCGGTGGCACCTCAGACGCAAAAGTTGCAAAAGAGGCGGCGATAACAGCGCGCGTTATGGGAAATAGGGTTAAACTCATTTTTGATGTGGGCGTTGCAGGCGTTCATAGATTATTCGGACATATAAACTTACTCCGAAAGGCGAATGTTTTAATAGTGATTGCGGGGATGGAAGGGGCGCTTGCCAGCGTTGTGAGCGGCCTTGTGTCAAAGCCGGTAATAGCAGTTCCGACAAGCGTTGGTTATGGCGCAAGTTTTAAAGGTATTGCACCCTTGCTTACCATGCTTAACTCATGTTCTCCCGGCGTTTGCGTGGTAAATATCGATAATGGTTTCGGAGCGGGATATTTCGCGGCAATGATAAACAAATAGGGAAAACCAGATGAAAATCGCATATCTTGATTGTATAAGCGGTATTAGCGGGGATATGATACTCGGCGCATTTTTAGATGCCGGTTTTAAGTTAAGCGTTCTAAAGGACGCCTTGTCAAAATTAGATTTAACCGGCTATAAGATCATGACAAAGAAAGTAAAACGACATCATATAAGTGCGATTAAATTGGATATAGATATAGAAAAAGACAATTGCAAATTTACGCCCGGCAAGATAGAAAAAATAATAAAAGAAAGCAGACTCGAAAATGACATTAAACAAACGGCATTAAAGATTTTTAAAAACTTGTGTATGGCCGAAAAAAAAGTTCATAAAATTTCTAACGGGGTACATCTGCATGAACTCGGGAACGCGGATACAATATTAGACATTGTGGGAGTCTCGGTCTGCATAAAGATGTGGAATATCCAAAAATTATATTTTTCAAAACTTATTTTCGGCAGAGGTATACAAGTGGCAGATTCCGGCATGCTGCCGATACCCGCGCCCGTAAGCTTAGAACTGCTTAAGAATATACCTTCGAAATTTTCAGATATTGATAGCGAGTTGATTACCCCTACCGGCGCAGCTATATTAAGCACCCTGGGAACATTCTGTCGGGAGCCGGAGATTAAAGTTAAAAATTTAGGATATGGCGCCGGTTCCCGCGATTTAAAACAGTTACCCAATGCCCTGCGTCTTTTGGTAGGGGAGGAGGTTCCATCTTATTTAAGCGATAACGTAACTGTTCTTGAAAGCGCCATTGACGACACAATGCCGATTGTCTATACTTATCTATACGATGAACTGTTTAAGCTGGGCGCCTTAGATGTATATATTACTAATATCCAGATGAAAAAAAACAGGCCGGGTCAGCTATTAACCGTCGTTCTTCCAAATCATCTTTTAAGCGATATAGCTGAATTTATATTTAGAGAGACCAACACCACGGGTTTGAGATATTACAGGCCGGACCGGTTAAAATTGCATAGAGTTTCCAGGAAAGTCCGAACCAGATACGGCAGGATATCAGTAAAAATAAGCGGCTCAGAAAAGGAGAGTTACAAATCCTCGCCCGAGTTTGAATCCTGCAAAAAAATCGCCATGAATAAAAAGATTCCCTTTGCCAGGGTGTATGAAGAGGCGAAAAAGGCAATAATCCTTTCTGTCTTTTTTGTTTTCGTAAGTTTCGCTCCGTCTTTTTGCGATACCATATATTTAAACGACGGCAGTCAGGTCAAAGGAATAATTGTGGAGGAATACTCTGACAGGGTTGTTATCTCAACCGAATACGGTGAAGCCGAAATGATGAAAGGCGAAATTAAGGGCATAGACTACGATTTAATGGAGCAAAACCTTCTCAGTTTGGGCAACAAGTATAAAGAAGCAGGCGATTACGTAAGGGCGTATTTTTATTATGATAAAGCCAGGAAGCTAAACCCGCAATATAAAGAGGCGGTCGACGGCGCAAATTATTTACAGGGATTCTTATTCAGGAAAGAAATGGGCAGAAAGGCTGATGAGGTAAATCGGTATCAGGACCTTGAGGACTTTCAGCAGAATAGGTTTAAAAAAGAAGAGCAATCCATGTCTAATCTAAAGCAACTTATAGGCATAGAAATTCAAGACACCGGTAAAAACATAAAAGTCATAAAGGTTTATAAGGGGTTACCCGCGGATAAAGCCGGCATTAAAAAAGGCGATTATTTAGCAGCTATATGGGGAAAATTAACCGGCTATATGTCTTCGGAAGAAGTGGCTCAGATTCTGTCAAAACCCGAGAATTTAGAACTAAAGTTAGAGATAGACCGGAAAATTAAAGTTAGCCCTCGTGCCATAAAGTCATCGCAGTTTGATTTAAGATTTGAGGGGTTGTGCCTAAGAAATATTTCCGATAGAAGCGAGGCATTTGCCTCCGGATTAAGAAATAACGATCTTATTCTTTCAATAGATGGAGCATCTATAAGATATACACCGCTAAAGGAAGCTATGGATTCCCTTAGAAGTGGCCCTGGAACATTATTGATTAGAAGAGAATTGACTATTTGGAGGAGGAAATAAATGAGCCAAAGCATGAGAATGTTGTTCAGACGAAGGCGTTATCTTGTTGCGAAGAAATTTCAGCTGAGATTTGCCGGTATGATACTTTTATTTATGTTCGCAGTCGCCCTATTTTGTTCATTGACAATATATTATAATACATGGATGGTTCTCGGTGAAAAACTCGCTAACGTGTATCCGCAGGGTAGGTTAGTAGGCATTCTGAAACAGGCAAATTTCGTTTTATTTATGCGGCTATTGTTAATCACGCCGTTAGTTGGCATATTGGCGATAGTATTATCTCACAGGATAGCGGGTCCGATATTCCGCATTAAGAAAACACTGGATGAAATCATAAAAGGCGACTATAGCAAGAGATTACATTTAAGAAATACGGATGAATTGCAAGATGTAGCCGAGTCTATCAACAACCTTATGGAGTTGTTAGAGAAGAAAAAGAATAAAGTTTAGCTTGACATTTTTACGTAAGGCATTATAATTTAACTAGTTAAGGATAGCGCCGATCAAGGGAACACATCTTGAAGTCCTATCTAACCCTATAATCAATTCCAGTCAGAAATCATGCAAAAGAAAAATAAAAGACTTTTTTTAATAGATGGGAATTCGTTTTGTTACAGGGCATATTATGCGATAAAGGCCTTGTCTACCTCAAAAGGACAGCCTACGAATGCGGTTTATGGTTTTGTAGCTATGCTAAATAAAATAGTAAAGGACGAAAATCCTGATTTTCTGGCCATCGCATTCGACCTCAAGGCCCCCACCTTCAGGCATAAAAAATATGAAAAGTACAAAATACATCGAAAGCCGATGCCGGACGATCTGGTGAATCAAATGCCTGTAATAAAAGACATGGTCCGCGCCTACAATATACCGATTTTCCAGCAGGAGGGGTATGAGGCAGATGATATCCTTGCGACAATAGCCAAAAAAGCAGAGGTCGAGCACATTGAAACTTTTATAGTTACGGGCGATAAAGACGCCCTTCAACTTGTTAATGCTTATATAAAAATATATAACACACACAAGGAGGCGATATATGATGCGGATACGGTTAAGGTTAAGTACGGGATTACGCCTGATAGGATGATAGATTTGATGGCGCTTATGGGTGATGCCTCGGATAACATTCCCGGCATACCGGGAATCGGCGAAAAGGGGGCAAGGGCGCTGATAGAGGAATTTGGCACCCTTGAAAATCTCCTGGAGAATTTGGAACAAGTAAAAAGCGAGGCAAAAAGAAAATTGATAGAAGCCAATATTGAAAAAGCCCGCCTGTCAAAAGAGTTGGCTACCTTAGTTCTGGACGTACCTATGAAAATAGATTTTAATAAACTCCAAATTAAAGAGCCGGATACGCCCAAGCTTATAGAGATGTTTAAAGAATTGGAATTCAAGAACCTTCTAAAAGAGATAATACCCGCCGGCAACCTTAAAAGCGAATATGTTTTGATAGATACCCTGAATAAGCTCGGCTCTCTTATCGACAATTTAAAGAAACAGCCGGAATTTGTTTTTGATTTCGAAACGACCAGTTACGACCCGATGCTGGCAAGGCCTGTCGGGATCTCGCTTTCGTGGGAGAAGGGGAAGGCCTTCTATATCCCTTTCAATATGAGTAAGGAGCTTGACCCGGAAAGTGTTTTAAAAAAAATGAAGGGCATATTTGAAAACGTAAACATAAAAAAGATCGGACAGAACATAAAATATGACTACATCATATTAAGGAATATGGGGATAGAGGTAAAAGGCATATATTTTGACACGATGATAGCGTCTTATTTAATCAACCCTTCAAAGATGAATCACAACTTAGGCGATATTTCTATAGAATATTTAAATCATAAGATGATTCCTATTTCGGACCTGACAGGCAAGGGCAAAAATCAAATCACCATGGATAAGGTCCAGATAGAAAAAGTGATGCAGTACGGCTGCGAAGACAGCGACGTTACTTTCAGAATCAAAGAAATATTAGAAAAACACCTTAAAGAGAAAGGTTTAGAGGAGCTCTTTTTTGATATAGAGATGCCTCTTTGTGAGGTGCTGGCCTCTATGGAAATCTCTGGCGTAAGCATAGATGTGGAATATTTAAATACCCTCTCAAAGGATATGGAGAGGGAGTTAAACAAATATCAAAAAGAGATTTTTAAATTGGCTAAAGACACCTTTAATATAAATTCTCCCAAGCAATTACAGGAAGTGCTGTTCGGAAAATTGAAGATGCCTATTATAAAAAGGACAAAGACAGGGCCGTCAACCGATGTGAGCGTCTTGAAGACCCTGGCCGAGCGTTATGAGCTTCCCCGCCATATTTTAAAATATAGAGAATTCGCAAAGCTTAAATCGACATATGTAGATAGATTGCCGGATTTACTAAACCCTCTCACAGGAAGGATTCACACCTCATTTAATCAAACCGTCACACAGACCGGCAGGCTTTCCTCCAGCGACCCCAACCTTCAAAATATACCCATAAAAACCGAAGAAGGAAGAAAGATTCGTAAGGCATTTAAACCCCTCTCCTCACATTATATTCTCCTTTCAGCCGATTATTCACAAATAGAATTGCGCATACTGGCCCATTTATCGGATGATGAAAATCTTATCAATGCGTTTCGAAATGAGCGAGACATCCACCGGTTTACCGCTTCTTTGATATATAATTTAAACGAAAATGACGTAACGAACGAAATGCGAAATTCAGCAAAAACCGTAAATTTCGGTATTATATACGGAATGAGCCCTTACGGACTTTCAAAGGACCTTGGCATAGATTTAGAAGTAGCAAAGGAATTTATAGATAATTATTTCCAGAGGTATCCCCACGTAAAGATTTACCTTGAAGATAAAATCAGGCAGGCAAAAAAAAGAAAATACGTTACGACAATAATGAATAGGCGAAGATACATCCCCGAGATTACAAGCGACAACATAGCAGTGAGAAATTTTGCCGAAAGGACAGCAGTAAATACCCCCATTCAGGGCTCTGCGGCGGACGTTATAAAAATGGCGATGATTAATATTTATAAGAAAATGAAAGGCATGAAAAGTCGCATGGTGCTTCAGGTGCACGATGAATTGGTTTTCGAGGTCGCTATGGGTGAATCCGAAAAAGTGGCATCTTTGGTTAAGTTTGAGATGGAAAACGTCATAAAATTAAAAATACCGCTTAAGGTAAACTTGAAAAAAGGAAGGAATTGGCTCCAAATGGAAGAGGTTAAATGAAGCTGGTAGGCATAACCGGCGGATTGGGCAGCGGAAAAACTACGATAGCCGGATATTTTAAGAATTTGGGTTCGACGGTTATAGATGCCGATAAGGTTACCCATGCAGTCCTGTTAAATAAAAGGATTAAAGGAGAAATTGTTGCAACTTTCGGAAAAGGCGTACTTAAGAATGGCAGGGTAAATAGAAAGAAACTCGCAAAAATTGTTTTTAATAATAAAGGGAATTTGAGGAAACTGTGCAATATAGTTCATCCACCGATATTAAAAAGGATAAGAAGCTTTATAAGAGATTCCAAGGGAAAGATAACAGTAATCGACGGGCCCCTTTTAATCGAGTCGGGTTTACATAGAGAAATGGATAAAATTATTGTCGTATCAATAAATAAGAAAGATCAAATAAGCCGCTGTATCAAACTGGGTTACTCCAAAAACCGAGCCGAGAAGAGAACAAAGACACAGATGCCATTAAGGCAAAAACTAAGATACGCCGATTTTATAATAGATAATAACGGTTCGAAATTAGAAGCAAAACGGCAGGTTGCGCAAATATGGAGGAAATTAAATGAAAACGGAGGATAAGAAAATGGATAATGTCAATATTGAAAAAATGAAAGAAATGAACATGTCGGAACTTAGTAAGCTTGCGAAATCCTTGAAGATAAACGGTATAAGCACGCTGAGAAAGCAGGACCTTATATTTCAGGTTTTAAAGGCAAAAGCAGAAAAGGAAGGCCTTATATTCGGAGAAGGCGTTCTCGAGATACTGCCGGATGGTTTCGGGTTTTTAAGAAGCCATAACTATAATTATCTGCCCGGCCCGGACGATATTTATATATCTCCTTCGCAGATAAGAAAGTTTAATCTTAAGACCGGGGATACCGTAAGCGGCCAGATAAGACCCCCGAAAGAAGGCGAAAGGTATTTTGCCCTGCTCAAGGTAGAGGCAGTGAATTTTGAAAACCCGGAAAGAGCAAAAGATAAGATTTTGTTTGATAACCTCACCCCGCTTTATCCGAATGAACGTTATTCATTGGAAACCGTACCGGATGAGATATCTATGAGAGTAATGGATCTTCTTACGCCGGTCGGAAAAGGGCAAAGAGGCATGATAGTGGCAGCTCCATATAGCGGCAAAACCGTTTTGCTTCAAAAATTCGCCAACGCGGTTACTACAAATTATCCTGATGTGGCGCTTATGGTGCTCTTGATCGATGAAAGGCCCGAAGAGGTCACCGATATGCAGCGTTCGGTTAAAGGAGAGGTTATAAGTTCTACTTTTGACGAACCGGCCGAAAGGCATCTTCAAGTAGCAGAAATCGTGCTGGAAAAAGCCAAAAGGCTTGTTGAGCACAAAAAAGATGTAGTGATATTGCTGGATTCGATAACACGGCTTGCAAGGGCCTATAATGCAGTGGTTCCGCACTCGGGCAAAATTCTTTCCGGAGGTGTAGATTCCAACGCGCTCCATAAACCGAAACGCTTCCTTGGCGCCGCCAGAAATATAGAAGAGGGCGGGAGTCTTACTATAATAGCGACCGCCTTGGTTGATACGGGCAGCAGGATGGATGAGGTCATATTCGAGGAATTTAAAGGGACAGGCAATATGGAATTGCAGCTCGATAGAACCCTTTTCCAGAGAAGGATATATCCAGCTATTGACATTAAGAAATCAAACACAAGAAAGGAAGAACTTCTTGTTGAGCAGGATGAGCTGGGGAAAATCTGGCTTATGAGAAAGGCGTTGAACGACTTAAATTCTGCGGAGGCGATGGAGCTTTTGATTGAGAGATTGAAAAAGACAAAAACGAATAAGGATTTTTTGAAGTCTATGAATAAATAAGAAGGAGAAAAGCATGAAGAAGAAGATACATCCGGAATACAAAGAGACAACGATTGTTTGTGCATGCGGGGAAATTATACATACAAGAAGCACCAGGCAAAACATCAAGATAGATGTGTGCTCCAAGTGCCATCCATTTTTTACCGGCCAGCAAAAACTCGTTGATTCGGCTGGAATGGTAGAAAAATTTAAGAGGAGATACGAGGGGAAGGTTAAGCCTAAAGGTGAGAAGAAAAAAAGGAAGGTAAAAGAAGAGGAAAAATCTTAAAGTTAAGACTTAATATGTTTAAAAAATTAGACGAAATTCTAAAGCGTTATAAAGAACTGCAAAGATTAACAACGGACACGGAAGTTGTTCAGAAGATCGCTCTCTATCAACGATATGCCAAAGAGATGGCTCAATTAAGAGGCTTGGCTGCCAGATACGAGGCATATTTGAAATTAAAAAAAGAAGTAGATTCGCTAAAAGAAGATTTAAACAAGCCCCACGATAAGGAATTTATAGAACTCCTCGAGCAAGAGATAAAAATATTGACAGAAAAGGCCGAACTCCTGGACCGCGAACTGGAAAACGAAGTGTTTGAAAGGGGATCAGGCAGCGGTAAGAACATTATAATGGAAATCAGGGCCGGAACTGGCGGCATAGAAGCGGCGCTCTTCGTAGCAGATTTATACCGGATGTACGCCAAATACGCCGTGAAAAAAGGATGGGCTATAGAGCGGCTAAGTTCCAGCACCACAGAAAAAGGGGGTATCAAAGAAATTATATTTTCAGTTTCAGGTAACAGCGTTTACGGCAAAATGAGGCTGGAGAGCGGCACCCATAGGGTTCAAAGGGTTCCGATAACAGAAGCAGGCGGAAGAATACATACTTCCGCGGCAACGGTAGCAGTGTTGCCTGAGGCAGAAGAAGTTGATATCAAGATAAATCCCCAGGATATAAGGGTAGATGTTTTCAGGGCAGGCGGAAGGGGCGGCCAGCATGTAAACGTTACGGATTCCGCTGTGAGGATAACACACTTAGCCACAGGCCTTGTGGTTAGCTGCCAGGATGAGAGGAGCCAGCATAAAAATAAGTCTAAAGCCATGCGCGTGTTAAGAACGCGTCTTTATGAAAAATTGACACAGGATCAGCAGAAGAAAATTTCGCGGGAGAGAAAGATGCAGATAGGTTCGGGCGATAGGTCCGAGAAGATAAGAACCTATAATTTTCCCGATAGAAGGGTGACAGATCACAGGATTGGCTTAACGCTGCATAAATTAGAAGGCATCCTAAACGGCGATTTAGATGAGATTATGGACGCCCTCAAGGAAGAAGAGCGAAAGAGGCGACGAGGCATAAAGTGAGTTCCCCAAAGCAGTATAAAACAGGCGTTGCGTATTTTATGGACTTTGAGTTTAAAGTCTCACCCGATACATTTATCCCCCGCCCAGAAACAGAGCTCTTGGTGGGCAAGGCGATAGAAACTGTAAAATTGATTCACGATATACGATATACGGAAAACGGAATACGGATACTCGACATTGGCACGGGGTGCGGAAATATCGCAATTAGTTTGACAAAATATTTGCCACAGAGTAAAATGACCGCTTTAGACATTTCCCATGACGCACTTCTTAAGGCCAGGGAAAACGCCGAAATGCTTGACGCCTCGGATAAGGTCACTTTTTTAGAAAGCGATTTATTGGGCGCCCTTAAAGAAAAAGACCTTTTCGATATAATAGTATGTAATCCGCCGTATGTTTCAGAGAGCGATATGCGCCAGTTGCCGGATGAAGTAAGAGAGGAGCCGCATAGCGCGCTATATGGCGGCCGGGATGGATTGAATTTTTATAGAAGAATTGTTAAAGACGCAAAACCTTATTTAAGAAAAGGTGGTTCCCTTTTAATGGAAATCGGCTACGATCAATCAGAACGCGTAAAAGCATTACTGGAAGATAATGGCTATATAAATATCGAGATTTTCAAAGACTATAACGGGATAGGTAGGATCCTAAAGGCTAAGGTAAGATGAGCGATGGATAAGCTGGTAATAGAAGGCGGCGTTCCCCTTAAAGGCGAAGTAGAGATAGGCGGCTCAAAAAATGCGTGTCTACCTATTATGGCCGCTACCCTGCTTACGGATGATAAATGCGTAATACACAATGTGCCATATTTGAAAGATGTAGACACAATGACAGAAATTCTTTCATCTTTAGGGGTGAGAGTAAAAAGACAAGAGAGATCCTTAATAAAGGAGAAAGGAAAATATAATAGATTTACAGCATCTTACGATATGGTGAGCACAATGAGGGCCTCTATATGTGTTTTGGGTCCGATTTTGGCGAGAAAAAAACAAGCAAAGGTTTCTTTTCCCGGGGGCTGCGTTATCGGGCCCCGGCCTATAGACTTGCATCTTAAGGGTTTTAATGCCCTCGGTACCGATATCAGGATAGACGGAGGTTATATAATTGCCCGGGCCAAACAATTGAGGGGCGCAAACATTTATCTTGGCGGACATTTTGGCTCAAGCGTTCTTGCAACGGCGAATGTGTTAATGGCGGCTACGCTTGCCCGAGGAGAAACTTTCATACACAACGCAGCATGCGAACCGGAGATAACAGATCTTGCAAATTTTTTGATTAAGATGGGCGCCAAGATAGAAGGGTATTCAACTCCTATAATAAGGGTTTCGGGAGTAAAATCCCTTCATGGCGCAGAACACGAAATCACCCCTGACCGCATTGAAGCGGGTACATATATGATAGCAGCCGCTATTACCGACGGTGACCTATATTTAAAGGGGGCGAATCCGAATCATCTAATAGCGCTGATTGATAAAATGGGGGAATCTAATTGCTACATAAAAAAAGTTAATCTTGGCATAAGGGCTAAAAGGAATAAAAGAAAAATTAGATCTGTTGCGGTAGCAACGCTTCCTTATCCGGGTTTTCCAACGGATATGCAGGCGCAGATGATGAGCCTGATGTGCATTGCCAGCGGCATAAGCGTTATAACAGAAAAGATTTATCCCGAAAGATTTATACACATAAGC
>SDBT01019353.1_pt1 | contig 10671 bp, 8 predicted proteins | sample 2277101 | NCBI WGS metagenome assembly SDBT01 (sample SAMN10404973, study PRJNA504765) | marine sediment metagenome | isolation source: marine sediment core GS10_PC15, 103 cmbsf | place: Arctic Ocean: Southern Knipovich Ridge | collected 2010
TCCCAGGCGGGCGTGGGTATCTTCGCCTGGCGGCGCCTCTTAGGCACCCGCCGTCCCCTTCCGTGGACTAGGCCGGAGAAACATCTCGGGAACCAGCGTCGCCCCAATGTGGGGCAGGGCGTGACGCTACCGGAACGGAGTCACCCCCATACGGACATGTTCCGCCGTGTAAGGGAGCAGGGCCAGATGGCGCGCCCGCTTGATCGCCTGCGCCAGGGCACGCTGGTGCTTGGCGCAGGTCCCCGTCTTGCGCCGCGTATCTATGCGCCCGCGGTCTGAGACGAAGCGCCTCAGAAAGTTGAAGTCCTTATAGTCTACAGACGTCATCTTCTCCACGCACGTTATGGAACAGGCTGAGAAGCTTTGCGATTCCATCCTTCTGATCAACAAAGGAAGAGCTATCCTGGACGGCAGGTTGGCCGCCCATCCACGTCATCCACGAGCGGCCGACCTCAGCCAGGGGCTCGGGGTCGAGGGCGGCAATGGCGTGCAGGCCCCACACCTCGGCACCCCGGTGCGGGCAGACCCGCAGTTCCGCAAGCCGGGCCTGCTCATACACCCAGACCAGCACGGTCAGCCCCCCGCACCAACAGGCATCCGGCTGGAGCACATGATGCAGGCGGCGGTCAATGAGTTCGCGGAAGCCGGCCATGCAGAACTCGTGCTCGCCCCCCGCGATGGGAACCGGGCTCCTTCGGCTGAGTTCCGCGTACCCGGCCAGGTCATCCGGAGAGAGGGGCTCCTCGAGCCAGGACACATCATAGGGCGCGAGGGCTTCTGCCATCCGCAGGGCCGTGGCCAGGTCCCATTCCATGAACGCGTCGAACATGAGCGGCCGCCCGGGCCCGATGGCCTCTCTTGCTTCGGCCACCCGCCGCACGAGCACTGCCTCGTCAAGAGCTTCCTGCACGAAGGCCAGGTCCAGTTTGAAACCCGCGTGTCCCTCGTCGAGTACCGCCTCTACCTGGGTCCCCACGGTCACGTACGTGGGAATCGGCTCGCCGGCCTGTCCGCCGAGAAGCTCGACAACGGGCCGGTTCTGCGCCTTGCCGCGCAGGTCCCAGAGCGCCAGATCCACGCCGCTGAGGGCCATGATGGCCAGCCCCTTGCGGCCGAAGGGCAGCGTGGCGCGGTACATCTCCTCCCACAAGCCCTCCACGTCGGCCGGGTCGCGGCCCAGCAGCAGATCGTGCAGCACGGTCTCCACGACATGGACCCCCGCAGCTCCGCCGCCGCCCACGCCGTAGCCGGTCAGCCCGGCGTCCGTGTCGACGGCTACGAGTATCTGTCCCATGCTCGTTCGCCAGTCGGCCGGCGAGCCGGGCGTTGGGGGCTGGCAGGCCCGGACATTGCACACACGCACTGGCTTCGCACCTCCTGCGGAAGGGACACGTTCGCGGCGCCCAGCGTACGCGCCCCGCTGCAACGCGTCAAGACGTGGCTCAGTCCTGCTGGACGAACGCGCCGAGGACCTCGGCAAAGTAGATCGTATGCTGCGCCTCCAGCGGCTGCTGGCGGTGCTCGGGCGTGAGGATGAAATGCGGCGGACGCTGAAAGTGGTAGACGCGGCACTCGACGTTGACCGGGCACTCGGCGATCGAGGGCGGCCGCACGTGCGCGGACGGCACCGGCGTAAGGCCGGTCTCTTCGAACTTGTCGCACGTGTGTCCCGACGCCTTGCCGCAGAACGCCACCGCGTCTGCAATCTCGTCGGTCGGCACGCCGAGCACGAACTCCGGCACTTCGTCCATCAGCTTGAACGTGTAGCAGGCGGGCCGCACGGCCACCACGGCCACGCCGTGATCGTGATAGAAGGTGCCGTAGAGGCCCCACCCGATGGTCATGACGTTCGGCCGGCCGTCCTCGCCACACGAGGTCAGCAACACGCCGTGCCCCCCGCCGCGGAAGTGCGTCTGGCGGTGGAGGCGCTCGATGACATCCCCGAAGTCCACTTCGCGCCGCAACATGGCCGTCTCCTTCGCAAGCGATCAGTTGCCCGTGCGCCGAAGAACAGATTCCTGTCCGATGATAAGCTGCCAAAGGCCCCGTGGCAACGCCAGGGCCCGTTCGTTGTGCGGCGCGGCGCTTGCCCGGCGGCCCGCTCCAGGCTACCATCGACCGACGAGGTGCGCTGCGGGCGCACCGCTGTTAGCCACTCAGAATGGACGATCATAGATGAGCCAGCGCAAGGACGGACCTCGCCCGGCGGTGATCGGGACCTGCACCTTCAGCCAGCAAGGGGCAGCCGATCAAGACGGTTTCATTGCCGAGAGCCTGGCGATGGTCGACAAGATGGCCCGCCGAGCGCAGGAGCAGGACTTAAGCCTGGACCTGGCGATCCTGCCGGAGTGTTCCTTCCAGTTCGTCAAGGAGAGCGTCGAGGAGGTGGCCGAGACGCTTGACGGCAAGTTCGTGACGGCCGTCGCCGAGAAGGCCAGGCAACTTGGCACCTATGCGACGGCACCCGTGCCGCTGTGGCGGGACGGCCGGGTCTACAACTGCGTCGTGCTGCTCGACCGCCAAGGCGAGCCAGTCGGCGTCTACGACAAGGCCTTCCCCGTGATGATGAGGGACGAATCCCTGGAGTACGGCATTACGCCGGGCCGGCAGTTCCCCGTGTTCGATCTCGACTTCGGCCGCGTGGGCGTGCAGATATGCTGGGACGTCGCGTTCGAGGAAGGCTGGCAGGCCTTGGCCGACCAGGACGCTGAACTGGTGATCTTCTGCACGAACCCCGCCGTGCCGGTTGCGCTGAGGGGACGTGCCTGGCGGCACGGCTACTACATCGCGGCCTCCACGACCCATCCGCCCGGAGTGATCGTTGATCCAACGGGCCGGGTCATGGCGACCACGTCCGAAGACAAGGAGGTGCTGGTCGTCCGGGTGGACCTCGATTACCGGGTGCTGCACTCCAACTGCCTCTGGGATTGGCCGGAGTCCAGGCGCGAGGAATACGCGGGCCGCGTCGACGTGGCGTGGGACGTCGACGGGCATGAGTACCTGGTCACGTCCAACGACCCGGACTTGCCGGTGCGCCGGTTCCTGGAGGTGGAGGGCCTGCTGACGGGCCGGCAGCGCAACGGGCGCAACATCGAGCTCCAGATGGAAGCCCGGGGCGGGCCGCCCGCCATGCCGGGGCCTCCCGAGCGGGAGTAGCCGGCGCACCGGGGCACGGGCCAGGGGGCGAAAACGCCGGGGCCTTTGACATGCCCCGCGCGCTGGGTTATGTACCGCGCCGGCAGGTGCGGAGCCAGGAGCTATGCGGCGCGCCGGCAGCCGTGCCCAACGGCGGCGGCACGGTGGCGCGATCGGCACGCAGCGCCCACCTGCCGCCCGATGCCGCCCGTGCGGCCTTTTGACAATGCGTCCCGCCAGGTCGCGGGGCGGGAGGGCACAGTCGTGGAGCTTCCCAAAGGCGTGAAGGCAGTCTGGGATACGCAGAAGGCACACCGTGAGGCCACTGGCACGCGAGAACGCGTCTGCATCAACGGTCTGTGGCGTTTCCAACCGGCCGGAGGGGAGGACGAGCCGGTCCCGGCTGCCGAGAGCGCCTGGGGTTACTTCAAGGTGCCGGGCACCTGGCCATTGCGGCCCGGCCGCGGGGAGACAGGGCGCAGCCAGCGCATCTACGCCCCTGAGAGCTGGGGGGACAAGCTGCCCGACGTCGACATGGCCTGGTACGCACGCGAGATCACCGTGCCGGCCGAGTGGCAGGGCCGCCGCATCGGGCTCCGGGTCGAGTGGGTGAACTCCCACGCCCGGGTCTTCATTGACGGCAAGGAAGTGGGGGAGATCGTCTTCCCTGGCGGCATGTGCGAGTTGGGCGGAGCCGTCCAGCCCGGCCGGACGCACCAACTGGCCATCCTGGCCGCTGCACGGCCCATCTCACCCAAAGGCCAGTACCTGCCCTACGATGAGGCCCCGCAGGAGCGCAGGATGCTCCGCCGCGGCCTTTGCGGCGACGTTTACCTAACCGGAACGCCCCGGGCTGCCCGCATCACACACGTGAGCGTTGACACGTCGGTCCGCGATTGGACCTTGACTGCCACTGCTGCCCTCGAAGGCCTGGGCGAAGGCAAGGCGTATACCCTTCGCGCCCGCGTGACGGACGATGGCCAGGAAGTCCTGAAAGCCGAGAGCGAAGCGTTCACGGCCGATGACCTGGAGGCCCGGCGTTTCAGCTTCAGCACGGATTGGCATGCGCCGAAGCTCTGGGACATCCCCACGCCTGAGAACCAGTACGACCTGACAGTCGAGCTTGTCGAAGGGGACGCGACGGTGGACGAGTTCTACCCGGTGCGCTTCGGGTTTCGGGAGTTCTGGATCGAGGGTAATCGGTTCATCTTGAACGGCAGCCGCATCAACCTGCGCGCCCTGCCGCTCAATTCGGCCCAGATAAACACGGCCACGGCCAGCTACGAGGGCGCCTGCGAGACCATGCGGCGTCTCAAGTCGTGGGGCTACGACGCGGCCTACGCGCACAACTATGACTGCCGGCCCGGCTCGCACCTGGCCTTCGAGGCCATCCTGCGCGCCGCCGACGACGTCGGTCTGCTGCTCAGCTTCGCCCTGCCCCACTCGCGCGACTATGACTGGGAGGGCGAGGAACCTGAGAAGCACAACAGTTACGAACGGCACCTGGAATGGTACGTGAGCTGCGCGCAGAACCACCCCAGCGTCGTCATGTACAGCCAGAACCACAACTCCCTGGCCTACGCCGACGACGAGAGCCCACTGCGCCTGCCGCTCGTGCTCGACAGCATCCTGCCGGGCTACCTGGGCGAGCGCTTGCTCGAGGTCTACGCCCGCGAGCGCATCCTGCGGCAGTTCGACAAGACGCGGGTGCAGTACAACCATTCGGGCTCCAGCCGCTCGGTCTACAGCATCAACTGCTACCTGAACTGGGTGCCGATGCAGGAGCGCTCCGAGTGGTTCCAGCGCTGGAGCGAATACGGCGCGCGCCCGCTCTACGTGGTCGAATACGGCGAGCCGCTCTACTACACCTACTCGACCGAGCGCGGCCCGTGGAGCCACGTCCGGTCGGCCGACCTGCGCCAGCATCACTACACGGAGTGGGGGGCCGCCATCAACGGCGACGCGGCCTTCGAGGTGAGCGAGTTCGAGATGATCTGCCTGCGCTGGGAAGCCGAGCAGTTCCGCCTCCGCAAGCCGTTCACCCGCTATGACCACGGGGCCGGCCACATGTTCCGCGATGACATCCCCAACATCCGCGGCGTGCAGGCGGAGTTCATCAAGGGCACCTGGCCTTACATTCGCACCCTCGGCCTGGGCGGCTTCAACATCTGGCACGAGACCAACCTGGCCCGCTTCCGCAAGGGCGCCAAAACCGGGCGGGGCGACTATGAAGTGGACTGGGAGAACCTGCAAAGTCCGGGCTTCAGTCCGGACTTCTGCGACGCCTCGCCCCGTGACTGCCTGTTCTATTCGCTCGCCACGAACTTCGAGGATTGGCAGCCGAACATTCGCGGCGCCGCCTTCCGCCGCTACAACGGGCCCCTGCTGGCCTACATCGCCGGCAAGCCCGAGCGCTTCACCGGCCGCGGCCACAACTACGCCCCCGCCCAGACGGTCGAGAAGCAGATCATCGTCTGCAACGACTCGCGCCGGACCGTCGAGTGCACCTGCGAGTGGTCCGTCAACCTGCCCGGGCGGCCGAGCGGCACGAGCACCGTCCGCGTGCAGACCGGCGAGAACGAGCGCATCCTCGTCCGCTTCACGCTGCCCCGGTCGCGCACGAACCGGACCTACAAGCTGCGCATGAAGGCCACTTTCAGCACCGGCGAGGTGCAGGAAGACGAGTTCGCGCTCCACGTGCTTCCTTCGCGCAAAGTGCCGCGAGTTCGGAACGAGGTCGCCCTATACGACCCCCACGGCGAGACGGCGAAGCTGCTGGCCGAACTGGGCGTCGACTGCGACGTGGTTCAGGCCGACGCCGACCTGAGCGGCTGCGAGCTGCTGATCATCGGCAAGAAGGCGCTGACCGTCGACGGCGCCGCCCCGGACCTATCGAGGGTGCCCGAGGGCCTGAAGGTCGTGATGTTCGAGCAGACGAAGGAGGTGCTGGAGCAGCGGCTCGGCTTCCGCGTGCAGGAGTGGGGCCTGCGCCGCGTCTTCTCGCGTGTGCCCGGCCACCCCATCCTGGAGGGCCTCTCGGACGAGCACCTGCGCGACTGGCACGGGGAGGCCACGCTGGTGCCGCCCACGCTGCCCCTGGGCGACTACAGCTCGTATCCGATGGTCAAGTGGTGCGGCTTCGATACGCCTCGCGCGGGCCGTGCCGGCAACTACGGCAACATCTCGTCGGTCATGATCGAGAAGCCGGCCGCCGGCGACTTCCTGCCGCTGGTGGACGGCGGCTTCCACCTCCAATACGCCCCCCTGATGCTCTACCGAGAGGGCGAGGGGATGGTGCTGTTCTGCCAGGTGGACGTGACCGGCCGCACGGCGGACGACCCGGCAGCAGAGCGCCTGGCAGCGAACATCATGGAGTTTGCCGACGGCTGGGAGGCGCCCCCGCAGCGCAGCGCCGTCTACGCCGGCGAAGCCGCCGGGCTGGCGCACCTGGCGGCTGCCGGGACCGCCGTGTCGGCTTACGACGGCCGAGCCCCGGCCGAGGGCCAGGTGCTGGTGCTCGGTCCCGGCGTGGCCGCCCAGCTCGGCGATGGGGCAGCGGCCGTTGCCGACTGGGCCAGGGCCGGGGGCCACGTGCTGGCGCTGGCGCTCTCGCAGGACGAAGCGCAAGCCGCCCTCGGCCTCCCCGTGCAGATGACGGTGCAGGAGTACATCTCCTTCCGCTATCCGCCCGCCGGCCCGGAGTCACCGGTTGCGGGTGTGGGCTGCGGGGAGTTTATGATCCGCGACCCGCGCGAGGTCCCGCTGGTATCCGGCGGTGCGCAGGTCATGGGCAATGGCGTCCTGGCACTGGCCGCAGGCGGGAGCGTCGTGCTCTGCCAGTTGGCCCCTTGGCAGTTCGACTACAGGGAGTTCTACAACACCAAGGGCGCGTTCCGCCACCTGAGCTTCGCGGTCAGCCGGATGCTGGGCAACATGGGCGTGGCGCTGGCGACTCCGCTGCTGGGCAATCTGGCCCGGCCGGCGGGTGACGAGGAGACGCGCTGGCTCGACGGGCTCTACCTGGAAGAGCCGGTGCTGAACGACGACGATCCCTACCGGTTCTTCCGCTGGTAGGCGGCAGCCGGCATCCATGGTTGCTGAGGGCCCCGTCCGCCCGGGGGGGAGGACGTGGAGGGCCACGCCACGCGAGCGTCACTGCTACGCCTCGCGCGCCTCGATGGTCGTCCTGTCGCGTGAACGCGAAGCTGTCCCGCGACACCCCGTCTCTATTGAGGCCCTGCGGGGACCTGCGGCCCGATGTATGAGGTGGCCACGACCACGTCGTCGTACCAGATCGTGTTGTCCCGAATCCGGTTCCGCCCGATGTAGAAGCCCATGGATAGGAAGTTCATCTTCAGGCTGTCCACGTCGCGCAGGCGCAGACCCGGGAAGTCGCCAGTGAGCTTGCCGTCGATCCAGAAGGCGATGCGCCCGTCATGCCGGCCCACAGTGTTCGCCTTGACCATCAACTCGCAGCAGAGCCAACGGTCCCGCTCGGGATAGAACTTCGGGTCTGGGTAGAAGTTGTCGCCGTAGCGCCCGCGCTGCTCCGGATGGTAGCAGTAGATGACCAACTCGCCCGGCGCGGGGGGAACCGGGTCCATCCGCCGCGTGCGCCAGGTATCCAGGCTGGCCAGGAACTTGTTGCGCCCGTCTGCCGGCGTGCCCGCGCTGAGGGGGCGTTCGGGTGGGAAGCCGGGCGCAAGGGCGGAGAGGCACGCGCCGTCGTGGGCCGAGTTGTAGAAATCGACGTCCTTGTCGAACTTCAGATAGTAACGCACGAAGAGAAGGTCGTAGCTGTCGGCGAACTGCGTCATGGCGCCGCCGCCGGCCTCGCCGCCCTGCCGCAAGATGAACTGGAGGGCCTTCTTGCCGCTGTGCACGTTCTCCGGGGCGTCCGTGATCAGACGCTCTTCCACGTTCCAGACCGAGTAGTTCCACTTGCGGCGCAGGTCGACGCTCTCCGAGCAGTCCTCGAAGTCGTCTGCGAAAACAACTCCCGGGGCCTGCTCGATCCCCTTGTCCTCAGGGTACTTCGCGGCGATACCGTCACCTTCAGGCAAACCTGTCTGCATGCTTCCCGCCTCCAATCGCAAGCTCGCGACTAGCAGATAAACGAAAACGATGGCCACTGTGACCCGAACGACCCTTCGTGCGAGCATGTGCCTCCCTCCGGGCTGATTGGGCCAGCAAGGTGCAGCAAGCGCCAGCAGCCCTGACCTGCTCCCATTGTAGTGACAGTCGCCCGGTTAACCTAAGGAGACCGTACACCACGTTCAAGCTCGCCGCATCACTCTCGAAGGAGCTGTGTTGATGGAGCAGGCCCTGGTCAAGATCGACCGGCTGCCGGGGCGCCGGCATGGATCGGCGAAAACCTGGGAACTTATTGCGTCCTGGGAGCGTATAATATAGAGAGAGGGATTGCGGAACACCCTAGGGAAGGGAGGAAGCGCTCATGACTGCTCTAAGCCGTCGAACTGCCGCAGCGTGGATGCTCTTGACCGCCGTTCTGGTTCCCGCCGTCGCCTCAGCGGCCACCATCGACCCAGAGCCGCTGTACGGCAGGATCAGTGCCCTCGAGGGCGACCTGGCGATCCGGGGTACAGATGAGGATGAGTGGTCCTACGTCGCGGTGAACGGCATCGTGGCGGACGCCGATGCGGTGCTCACTGAGGAGGGGGTCCTTGCCGAACTCGAGATGCCGGGGCAGGTATTCCTCAGACTCGGCGAGTCGACGGGGCTGGACGTGATCTCCCTGACGGAGGGCCGATACCACCTGTGGACGGGGTCGGCGTACGTCACAGTGCTCGAGCATGGGGACCGCGCCGTTGTGATCGAGACGCCCGCCTGCGCCGTGGTGCCTGGCGACCGGGCGCCCGTGCGCATCGACGTGGACGAGGACGGCGCCACTCGCGTCCGGACCTTCGCCGGCCACGCCGACGTGCTGGGCGCGGGCGATTCCTTGTTGAAGCTCGCCCCCTGGTCCGACCTGCGCGTGAGCGCCGACGGGCTGTTCGTTGCCCTCGGGTCCCTGGGGGTCCCGCCGGATGATCCGCTTGCGCGATGGCACACGGCCCGAGACGAGTACCTGGCACGACTCGTCCGGCCGGACGATGCCCCCGCCTACGCGGTGGGAGTGTGGGACCTGTCGGATCGCGGCACGTGGGTGGTCGAAGACCACGTCAGGTACTGGAGGCCCCATGTGGAGGCATCTTGGCGGCCCTACCACGAGGGGAGTTGGCACCACACCAGGCTCGTGGGCTGGTATTGGGTGCCGCGCCTGTCATTCGAGTACGCGACGTGCCACTACGGCACCTGGCGCCACTCCAACAGGCATGGCTGGCTGTGGCTGCCGTCCTGGCATTGGCGACCGTCCAGGGTGAGTTGGGTCGTCCTGGATGACGGCGTCTGCTGGGCACCGCTGGATCGCTACAGTCGCCCGGTGCTGCACCGCCGCGCAGGACATTACCGATACGGCCCCTACGCCTCCTGGAGCTTCTCAAGCTACTTCGATCTCCGCCACCGCAGGTCTCGCCACACGATCGTGAAGCACAAGACGGTCATCAAGGGCGGCGTCATCAAAGTCAACGGGCGCCGCGTGGTGTCGAGTATAGATCACCTGTCGCGCGCGCGGCCGGACCGGCGGCGGCGAGGGCACCGGACGCCCTCCGACGAACGGCTCCGCCGCATCCGGAGCGTCACGGCGCACAAGCCGGCGGCGTCCAAGCACGCGTGGCGCCACCCGAGGCTCATCGCACGGCTCTCGCAGCCACGGCACCGGAACGCGTACGCCGGTGTTCGTGTGGCCGATGCCGGCAGGTCGCCGCGTCGTGCACCTGATCGAGTGTCCCCGTCCTCGAGGGTGACGGTGCACCGCGGCACGGACACGCGCGAACGGGAAGACTCCCGGAGCAGGTCCCGATCGGAGCGGTCCGAGCGGACCAGGACACGTTCGCGATCCGAAACGCCCCGCAAGGAGGCCGTTCGCGACCCCGCCCGGCCGCTCAGGACGCGGAGCGAAGCCGAAACGTCCACGCGCAACAGCAATGAGACGGTAACGGACGCCAGGCCGAACAGCCGGCGCACGCGTCGCGAAACAGATAAGGAAGAACGCCGGTCGCGGTCCGCTACTCGCGCGGAGCGGCGTGCCGAGAAGGCCGAGAAGAAGAAGTCGCGCACTCCGTCGAAGCCCAAGCCCGCCAAGGTAGAGCGAAGATCCGAGCGCAAGACCAGGACCGCGGACCCATACGCCCGGTCCGGCCGTTCGGCCGCCAAGCGGAGCAGCGTCACCCGTGCGGCGACCCGGAGCAGTCGCGCCGCCGCGAAGAGCTCGCGCGACCAGAGTCGTCAACAGCGGGCTTCCGACAACCGGGCGGCTAAGGAGAAGGAGGCGGGCTCCTCTCGCCGGAAGGATCGCCGCTGAGAGGTCGGGGACCGTCACTGGACACGTGGCAGATCTTCGCAGGGGCCACCCTTGGTGGGTCGGGCTGGGACTCCCCCCCTTCGCCCCCCTGCCGCTCGCCCTCTGGGTACCCT
>SDBT01019354.1_pt1 | contig 10671 bp, 9 predicted proteins | sample 2277101 | NCBI WGS metagenome assembly SDBT01 (sample SAMN10404973, study PRJNA504765) | marine sediment metagenome | isolation source: marine sediment core GS10_PC15, 103 cmbsf | place: Arctic Ocean: Southern Knipovich Ridge | collected 2010
CCCCATTTTGCGATGTATTGCAAAATGTAAACCCCGGATATTTGCTGGTGAATAATATGGAAACTGTTCTGATAGATGGCAGTACGGGTGAAGGAGGAGGCCAGATACTGCGAACGAGCCTGGCGTTATCCTGCATAACCGGCAGGAGCTTGCATATCGAAAACATTCGTGCCGCCCGCCGCAATCCAGGCCTGGCAAAGCAGCACCTAAGCTCTGTCCAGGCTGCCTGTCAAATCTGCAATGGCAAGTGCAACGGAGCTATCCAACGCTCACAAGTATTGGATTTTCAACCCGGGCCTGTACAAAGCGGCGATTTTTATTTTGATATTGGTTCGGCAGGCTCCGCCTCCTTGGTAATCCAAACTATCTTGCCCGCTTTATTCTTAGCCGACAAACCTTCGACAGTCACCGTTACCGGCGGAACTCATAATCCCCTGGCCCCGCCGTTTGACTTCCTTTGCGAGACTTTTTTACCCGCTATCGCAACCGCTGCTTTCCAGGCCAGTTGCAAACTAATAAAACACGGCTTCTTTCCCGCCGGCGCCGGCAAAATAACTTTCCATATTCAGCCGCCCCCGCCGTTTTGCTTGCCCCCCTGCTTCTTGCCCGCCGCCCCGACTCGCGTCGGCAAAGTCGCCGCAGGCGGGAGACGCGGGGGCAGGCGAAGCAAACCGAGGGGCTTCGCAAAAACGAAGCAGCGGGGGCACCGGACAATCAACCTTTCTCAGCCGGGCACGCAGTTTCAAATTCACGCAAAGATATACACCGCCAAACTTCCTGCACATATTGCTCAACGTCAACAGAAACTGTTGCTCCAAAGCGGACTGAACATCCAAAATTTCGAGCACATCGAAGTAACAGATTCGGACGGCCCCGGCAATTGTGTGATGATTCGACTCGGGGACGGCAGACGCACAACGGTATTTACTGCATTTGGAATGCGGGGGAAACCATCCCGGAATGTAATTAGTGAGGTTGTCAACTTGGCTAAAGATTTCCTTCTCAGCGGCGCTGCTGTCGACCGTTTCTTAGCCGACCAGCTTTTAATCTATATGGCAATCTCAAAGACCGGCTGTTACACCACCAATGAGCTTTCCACACACCTTCTAACAAATATCGAAATAATAAAGAAATTTCTGCCCGTTAATTTCCACGTGCACCAGCAGAAACAGCTCTATAGAATCTCCTGCTAGCCCCCCCCAGCAGCTTCTTGCCCGCCGCCCCGACTCGCGTCGAGAGACGCGGGGGCAGGCAAATTTCCCGCCGCTTTTTCACTCACCCCCACCAAAAAGACCCGAAATCACTTGCGACAAACCCAAGGCAAGCTTAGAATGTATTTTTAAAATTTAAAAACGAGGAAAACAAAATATGTTGGCCAGACTCCACAGTGTCACCCTGGTGGGAATCGAGGGGATTATTTGTGAGGTCGAGGTCGATGTAGCCCGCGGCGGATTTGAAAAGTCTCTCATCGTTGGCCTGCCCGATACCGCCGTAAAAGAAAGCACCGAGAGGGTCAAAAGTGCAATTATAAACTCCGGCTACAAATACCCCAAAACCCAATCGCTGATAAACCTGGCTCCCGCCGATGTGAAAAAGGCCGGCCCCGCCTTTGATTTGCCTATTGCTCTGGGTATGCTAATCGGACATGGTACGCTGGTCAGCTCGGTTCTTAAAGATTTCGTTATTGTAGGCGAGTTGGCCCTGGATGGCAGGGTCAGGCCGGTCAATGGCGTATTGAGTATGGCGATGACCGCCGCCGAAAACGGTTTCAGCCGCATAATCGTCCCCCTGGAAAATGCCAAAGAAGCCGCGGTCGTGCAGAATGTAGAGGTATATGGCGTCGGCTCACTGGTTCAGGCGGCCAGTTTTCTTTCCGGACAATTACCACTCGAGACAACTATTATTAACATCGATGAGCTTTTTAACATAGCATCAAATTATGAGGTTGATTTTGGAGATGTTAAGGGCCAGGAAAGTGTCAAGCGGGCGCTGACCGTCGCCGCTGCTGGCAGCCACAACATAATGATGATAGGCCCGCCCGGAGCAGGAAAGACAATGCTGGCTCAAAGATTGGCGACTATTCTGCCGCCTTTGACTTTGGAAGAATCGCTCGAGACAACTTGTATATATTCCTCGGTCGGCCTGTTAGGCAGGGATAAGGCGCTGTTGGCCACTCGGCCTGTACGAACGCCACATCACTCAGCCAGCGGCCCAGCTCTGATTGGCGGCGGAACAAACCCCAGGCCGGGAGAGTTGTCTCTTGCACATTTCGGAATCTTATTTCTCGATGAATTTGCTGAATTCCCCAGACATATCCTTGAGATGATTCGCCAGCCACTCGAGGATGGCTTTATCACCGTCTCACGCGTCAAAGGCACTATCCGCTTCCCTGCTCAATTTATGCTCGTTGCAGCAATGAATCCCTGTCCCTGCGGCTATTTCGGTACCGACGCGAGAAGGTGTAGGTGCACCCCCAATCAAATCGAGCGATACCTGTCAAAAATATCCGGGCCGTTAGTGGATAGAATTGACATTCACATTGATGTCCCTGCGATAAGTTTCACCAAGCTGCGCTCGAAATCGAGCCAAATTGATTCAGCTGCAATGGCCCGGGACGCTGTCAGAGCCAGAGATGTTCAGACGAAGCGATTTAGCAACAACAAAATTATGACAAACGCAAGAATGGGCCACAAACAAGTTAGAAAATTCTGCGAGCTTGACTCAGCATCTGAAATGATGCTCAAACAGGCAATGACTGAATTTGGCCTAAGTGCCCGTGCACATGATAAGATTTGCAAAGTTGCTCGCACAATAGCCGATTTAGCAGGAGCCGAACAAATCCAGCCTGAACATATTGCGGAAGCCATAAGCTACCGAAAACTCGACAGAAAGTTATGAAAATGGATTTCTGAGAACTTCTATCGTGCCATTTACGGCCAAAGCTTGACCTGTGCCATAGGGAACCTCGGAAAAGGACAAATCAAATAAAATCATTGATTAATTTAATATGACCCTTTTTCAGCCAACTTCGGAGGACAAACCCCGGTTTTTGAGCTCTTTCCACAGTCAAAGGTCTATAAACGCTCTTGCAAAATCCCCGGAGATTGTTAAAAATAAGTCTGTAAAGAGTATTTTTTGAAAGGGAAACACAATGCAGCTAAAACTTGATGTAAAAACACTGGTTGTAGGGATTGCGCTTGGCGTTATTATTACCGTTGTGTTAGGCGCTGGCGCCGGAAGTGCGGATGCAGACCGTTTCGGTATTGCCATCCAAGACGAAGGCTCAGCACTTGTAAGAACATCAAATGGTGACTTCTACATCGTTAACTCTGAAAACGGTATGGCAACGAGAGTTCTGCTCCGCCGGAGCTTAAATGACACTCCCCAACGCAACAGGGATTCCGGAGGCGGGCCTTTTAGCTTAAGTAGCTTAAGCCGCTCCGGAAGAAGCCTTAGAAACCGTTAGTTAAGGCAAATTAACTAATCGGTGCTTATTGCAACGGTAAATACCTTACTGCTTGCAGGGGCTTAAGGTCTTTTGGCGCTTATTGACCGGTGCAGACAATAGACTCGGAAAATCACCTGCAATGCCACAGTCTATTTTGTCCACACGCAAGAATACTGCCCCGAATGCACCTTGTAACCTATCAGTTTATTTAGTGCGGAACTGTAAATAAAAACTAACGACTAAAAATTTTTATCTCAGGTTGTAGGCTTACGTTAAGTATAGCCTCACAATATAGAAACAGCGGTTTTTATGGGGGCTTATTATAAGATAAATTAAGTCCAGTTTAGTTTTCTTGCTCAACCTGTGCTAAACTTATGCCGATACAACAACTGAAAGTTTCGGAAGTCCTATTGGGCTAAATTAGGAGATTTAAAATGGGAATTCAAAATTGGTCGGAAGACATCATTCTCGTTGACTTGCCCCAGGAACCACAAGTTGGGGATGAACTCAAAACCGTCATCGGAATCGTGCGCGACAGGGGTGACTGTGACGTAGTAATTGATTTTTCCAGCGTCGATATTGTAACTTCTTCAAGCCTCTCAAAACTACTGAAGTTGCGCAAGTTATTGGCTGATTGTGGACATCGGCTTGTCTTCTGCAATGTTGCCGCCGCGACAAAAGGTATCTTTACCGTAACCGGTCTTGACGGGATTTTTGAACTCGTTGATGACAAGTTCGTCGCCCTCGCAGGTTTGCAGATTGTCAGCTAATTGAGTCCGATTAAAGACCTTGACGAACACCTTGATTTTGCGTAGGATAACTTAAATTCTTGTCGAGCCGGCTACGAAGACCGCTCACATCAGCGGTTTTCGTAACCTGCTCACAAGGCTTGTAAGGAACGCCATTTTGCAGAGCCCACAAACACAATAATGGGCGTTTGGGGTCCGTTGCAATAAGTCGCAAAAAGGCAACCCCAAAAGTAGGACACAATTAAATGGACGAAGAAGCCCTGCAGCAAATTGAGCAGATAATAGGTTATAAATTTTCCAACAGCAATCTCTTAGTCAAAGCATTCACTCATTCATCCGGCGTTGATAATCGTCTTCTGAGTAATGAACGGCTGGAGTTCTTTGGTGACGCTATTTTAGCTGTGATTATTTGTCAAACCCTCTTCGAGAGGTTCCCTGGTTACCTGGAAGGCGACTTAACGAAAGTAAAAAGTATGCTTGTTTCCCGTAGGACCTGCGCTCGAATTACCAAGCAGCTCGGCCTGCAAAAGTTTCTAAAAGTCGGCAAAGGAATGACCAGTAACCAAGCTTTGGCAGGTTCTCTTGCTGCCGGTCTATTCGAGGCCATCATCGCTGCAATTTATATTGACGGCGGCTTTGACCCTGCCCGAAACTTTCTCTTAACGACTTTTGCTTCACTAATTGACCGGACCAATGCGGAACAGACACAGGGCAATTTCAAATCCTTACTGCAGCAATACGTCCAACAGCAGTTTAATACCACACCTGTTTACGAATTGCTTGATGAAAAAGGGCCCGACCACAATAAATGCTTCGAGTCGGAAGTGGTTATCGCCGACCGCCATTTCCGAAGTGCCTGGGGGACAAATAAAAAAGAAGCGGAGCAAAAAGCCGCTCTTTATGCCCTCGTCGAATTAGGTGTTCTCGAAAGTACTTTTCCGGACTGTGACGATTAAAATCCTATCGGTCCTAAAACCGTTGGGAATCACTCCGTAATTAGCCATGCCAAAGCGTATAAGACCAAAGCAGTTATGATTATGAAAACAACTATCGAACCAAATAAAATCACTGCCTCTTTGATAAATTTGGCTGCCGTGATTGTCGGTAGTTTCATCGCTTTGTAAACGATAGCTATCGCTGCGGCTAACGGAAGCAGCCACAGCATCGAGCTCAGATTTGTCTTGACCTGTTCCGGTGCGACAAAGCTCGCCATTACAAAAATAGCTTCCACCGACATTTTAGCCTCCGGTTGTTTGTATTCTGTGCAGACTAGCCAAATAAACAGCGTTGACAATGCACAAAAGATTAAGCAAACCCGTGATACTCGTGTATATCTGTCCGATTTCGTTCGGCCTGCCGTAGACAGGGAAACCGCCGCCGGCGGTATGATGACCCAACACTCCCACCATCGGCGAATTCATAATTTGCGCTATATACCACGGCTTTGCTCCGACAGGGTCTATTACCCCAATTGAGCCGACATATAACCCCACGCAGAAAGTCAGAACAATAGTTGCGAATATAATTATTCCCCTTCTTCTTTCTTTCAACACAAAATGTCCCGCACCCGGTATCAGCCAGGCCAGCAGTCCTACAATTAACAAGAACAGCAAGTAGTTTTCTTTCGAAGACCGTGCCATCAAGAGGCTCCCTCAGATACTGCCGGTGTGTTAGGGTCTGTTGTTGTTTCGCTCTGCTTGACCCATCTAAAGTTCATACGTTTCGATATATTTTCAGGATTGAAGTGGACCGCCGCCAGAGACTGAGATTGAATAACGCTTTCTCTATAGGCTTGTAGCGCCTTGACTTTTTCGTATTGCTCCTGTTCAATGCGTTTAACTGAAATATTTTTGATAACATAGTAGCTCATATCCGGCTTGAATTCCATAATTATAGGCACGGTGTCAATAGTGTTACTGTCCTGCGGCACGAGTGAATAGAATCTATTTCTGAGCAAGCTCTCTTTTTTGGCTAAATCGACGGAGAACTGTGCTGCCGGACTACCCACACTTTGTACAGCCAACGTCCCTATTGTCTCTCTTGAGATTCTCGGTAGGTTCGCAAAATTTTGCAGCTCGAATACGCTAAGTGCGTCTTCATCATTTGGGACACCTTCATCTTGCTTATCTTGCTGTCCATAAAGCTCGTTAAATTTCTCAACTGCACTCTCCCAGCCTTCCTCTACCGCCAGGCCGATGAACTCTTCGGCTTTGTTTTTGGTCATATCCATTGCCGCAAGTCTTTTCAAATCTTCCGCCACTTCTTCTTTTACCGAATAAACATCTTCACCTGCTTGCTCCGGGGTCTGCTCAAATCTAAGTGTACCCTTGCTAAAGGTTTGATTTATGCTTTCCGGCTCAGAGGCCTTTTCAGCTTCTATTACTCGTACAACCGCCATTATTTCTCTAAGAGGGTCTTTCACAAGCCAAATATTTTCATATATCCTCGGCTTCGGTACGTCAAAAGGCCCAAGTTCGCTTACCTCAAGTTCATCAACCGCAAAGACAATCCGAGTCAATCTAACAAGGTTATATCCATAGCGTTCGAGGTACTGCCTTCCAAGATACTCGTCCGCCTGTATATCCGCCGCACTAAGCAGCCCCGTTTGTCCCGTATACACACTAATTTTGTGTTTCTCAGTCAATTCCTCGGCGGTAGTTTCATAATCGCCGACCATTTGTGAAAACTCCTCGCTGCTGAGATTGGCAGACTCCATATCTATATCTTGCAAACCGACCTCGGTAAGTGCCTTTGCTTCCTGAAGAATCATTTCCGCCTTCGAGTTTATCTTTTCCTGAAGAAGATGTTTTAAAATCTCGCTTGCCATCTCGGCATAGCTTTTAATTCGTTCAGTTAGCAGTGAATTCGGGTCGTTTGGGTCCGATGGTACTTGTTCGGTGAATTGTTCTCTATATTTTATGTAATACTCTTCTGCCTCCTCTTGTGTAGGTGTCGTCACTATCCCAGAAATATCATCAAGATTGACCGCAATATATTCAAGCTGAACCCTGTCAGCAAGTTTATACCCGAAGCCGTAGGGGTCTCCCTCGCTTACGGAACCGGAAAAGAATTTCTTGTATTTGTCAAAATGCTCGATTATTCTTTCTTCACTTGGCTCATCTTGATTCTCGGCGAACACAGATGAATCAAATTTTACGAACTCAACGTCAATTCGTTCTTCCTCCCAGCTTACATTATGCATTATCTGCGAGTTCGTAATAGCTTCGCTCGAGCAGACCATCCTGGCATACTCCAATACCGCCAGCAATTTGCCATACGTTGTCAGTATATCTTTCTCCGGAATCCCCAGCCGGTTTATGAGTGACCCTATCAGCTGTGAATATGCCGCACCATCAAATAGTCGCGGTATCGTTCGTCCAAGCAGATTGCCCGAGTCCTTGTTTGATATCCTGATTCCCGATTGCTCGGCTTCGTTTTTCAGCAGCAGCCAGTATATATCCCTTGCCATTGAGTGCCTGTAAATATCATTGATTTGTTTGTCACTGACCCGGTACCCATTTGCCCTTATCATTTGTTTTATATGCTCGATTAATCTCGGTGAAATTCTACGCTCGGAAAACAGCAGTTCGCCTAACAGAAGGGCTTGTAAATCTTGTTGCGTACGACCAAATAGCAAAAAGCCAACGCTTCTAAGCATATCCTCCGCACGCAGCATCTTCAAAACTTCCAGTTCACGCAGCGATAAAACCCTGTCCTTATCCGTTATTTCCTCGTTATCTCCGAAGTGGGCTGCTGTATTATGCAGCCCTGTTCTTCTTCGTTGACCAAGCTGTGAAATGTATGTGCCACCCACAAAACCTATCATTAAAACAATGACAACAACAGCCATTATTTTCTTGTTATTTTTGCGAAACCACTTCACTAAATTCATATTTGTGCTCCAAATCCGCTGGGCCCCATCTTGCGACATACCGCAAAATTTGAGTTCGCTCATTTATCGAGTTTCGAAACTCTATCAATATATGCAACTGCCGGAGCTTTGCAAGAAAAATAGCACTTTGTTAAAAACCAGGTACACTTTGCCTTTCGGGGCCATATACAGTCCCTGCTTTTGTCTTGAGTTTAATATAATACAAACAATTTGAACTTCGCTGCCTATTGTCTTAAGATATAAACACAAAATGATGAACAAACAAAAAAATTGCCCGAAATCAGCTCAAGCCTTTATCGAGGCCTGCAATTGTTTACCAGGCGGCGTCAATTCACCGGTAAGGGCCTTCGGCGGCACAGGATTAGGCCCGCTTTTCATCGCTGCTGCAAAAGGCTCAAAAATCTACGACATCGACGGCAATGAGTATATTGATTACGTCGGCTCCTGGGGCCCGATGATACTCGGACACGCACATCAGAAGGTATTGAAGACTATCCAGGCTGCAGCAAAAAAAGGAACTTCTTTCGGGGCGCCAACATTAGCAGAGACAGAGCTGGCAAAAAGAATTGTTGACGCCTTTGATTCTATCGAAAAGGTTCGGCTTCTCAGCAGCGGCACCGAAGCCGTAATGACCGCTATACGACTGGCTCGCGGCTATACCAAAAAGAATTTAATAATCAAAATGGCCGGCTGCTATCACGGCCATAGTGATTCATTACTCGTAGCCGCAGGCTCAGGCCTTGCCGAAAACACTACTACATCGAGTGCTGGCATCCCCACTCAAATAGCAAAATTGACTATCGTAATCCCCTATAATGATATCGATGCGGCAAAGACCGCACTCGGAATGCACAAGGGCCAAATCGCAGCAGTCCTGGTTGAGCCCGTCGCCGCGAATATGGGCGTGGTCCCACCCATCGATGGATACCTCCAGACCCTTCGGAATTTATGCGACCGAAATGATACACTCCTGATATTTGACGAGGTGATAACCGGCTTTCGCCTGGCACTCGGCGGAGCACAAGAGCTTCTCAGCGTAAGAGCTGATATCACCTGTCTCGGCAAAATCATAGGGGGGGGGCTACCCGCAGCCGCACTCGGAGCAAGAGCAGATATTATGGACATGCTCGCCCCGACCGGCCCGGTCTATCAGGCCGGCACACTGAGCGGAAACCCAATCGCTACCGCAGCTGCTAATGCAACACTGGATATTCTATCTGACCGCAATTGCTACCGCAGGCTCGAATCCACTGCCGCTTTGCTGCAAACCGGACTGGCCAAGGCCGCAAAAGACGCACCTTTACCTGTTACAATCAATCGCATCGGCTCGATTATGAGCTGTTTCTTCACCGACAGGCCGGTACGAAACTTTGCCAATGTCCAGTCAACAAATATAAAACACTTCAAAAAATTCTTTGCAGAAATGCTAAAGCAGGGCATTTACCTTGCCCCGAGTGCTTATGAAGCGATGTTTATTTCACTGGCTCATACGCAGCAGGATATTCAAAAGACCATCGAAGCAGCTAAAAATAGTTTCCGATTGATAATTGACAATTGATAATTGATAATTGATAATTGAAAATAATCAATAGTAAATACTAAATGGTCAAAGGAGATTTAAAAATGAATGAAGGCCAGAACAAACAAAGCAATTTAATCGACACTACCGACTGTCTCGAAGCAATCGGGGTGTTCAGGGGATGGAAAAACTTTCTGTTTATAATCGCAATTTGCTGCCTTCTGCTGCTGCAGGTGTCCTTTTGGCTTGTAAATACCGGCTACGTTAAAGCCGATGACACCAAGACTGATATACCTGCCGTTGTGACCGAAGATACAGAGAAAACTGACGAGACCATAAAGCGGGTAGCTGCCGAGCCAGACAAAATTCAAGAGGCTGCAAAACAAGTAGTTGCCGAACCAAACCAGCCGACAGAAGCAGTACCGCAACAGCCGCAAAAAACCGGCCTTCACTTCGGAATAAAATTCGAACACCTGGCTTGGCTTATCCGCTTGCTTAATTTTGTGCTCATACCGACAGCTATACTTTATTGTCTGACGATGCTCTTTAGCTTAAAGGTCTCACTGTTGGGCCGACTTGGCGGGATAAACCACATCTCCAGAGCATTTTTCCTCTCGTTGTTAATGTTCGTTTTGATCTTGCCCTGGCAGAGGTTCTTTTTCTTTGCCGACATGGTTGCCGGAGCAATTTATACCCCAGACGAATTATCGAGCCGTTATGCCGCCGTCAAGACAAGCGGAATTTTCGGCACAATGTTTTATTATTGGAGATTTACTGGCTACTGGCTGGTGGTGCTGCTGCTGCTTATCTTCTCCCAGCTCCGCAGCGCACGCTGGGCAAAGGAAATACTTCGCCGACTCGAGGTAATATAAAAGTTGGCCTAAGAAGGCATTGACTTTAGAGAATGTAAAGAATCGCCGCACTGAAATCACTTTCACCGGCATATCTTTCCGCAAGAGCTGCTTCGAGAATCTCAACCCCCCAGAAAATGGAGGCGGGGGGATTCGAACCCCCGTCCCGTGATGTTTCAAAACAAGCTTCTACATGTTTAGTCGTTTTATTA
>SDBT01019355.1_pt1 | contig 10670 bp, 13 predicted proteins | sample 2277101 | NCBI WGS metagenome assembly SDBT01 (sample SAMN10404973, study PRJNA504765) | marine sediment metagenome | isolation source: marine sediment core GS10_PC15, 103 cmbsf | place: Arctic Ocean: Southern Knipovich Ridge | collected 2010
ACGTTATCAAGATCATTATGCTTGCCGCCGGCCCGTACGCATTTTTGGATGCTTACGGCCCGTTTATAGCTGCGCTTTTCTTTGCCTAAAAAAACATCTTTAAATTGGTTCATACCCGCATTGGTAAACAGTAAGGTTGGATCTAGAGCAGGGATGAGAGATGAGCTTGGCACAGCAATGTGCTTACGTTCAGTAAAAAAATCGAAAAACTTTTTCCGTATTTCGGGCGATTTCATGAGAGCTTTCCTTGAACCTTTGATCGTTTATGACCTATTGAGCGTATAGAGTTATGAGGAAGGCGTCAAAAGGTACAGCGCTATAGATCCTGCCACAGCAGCATTCAAGCTTTCGGCATCTCCCGGCATTGGCAGCGTGAGCTTGTCATCACACTCTGTAATCCATTCTTGCGGAATGCCATGCGCCTCTGATCCTACGACGAGCAGGCTATTCGGACTGATTTCGGATGGCTTTTTGCCGCCTGAAATCGTCATCGCCACGAGGGATATATCTTTTTTATGAGCTATGAGCTCGGGCCAGCTCCATTGAAAGACGTTGAGCATCCCAATAGTGCCAGCTGATGCTTGTACTGTTTTGGGGCTAAAAGGATCAGCGCCTTCTACGATCACGATCGATTTTTTGTTGAGTGATGCAGCAGTTCGAATCAAGGTGCCCATGTTGCCTGGATCGCCGATCTGAGCGAGCACTAATCCAGCCTCTAGCTTTTCAGGTGCGGGCTTTTGCGGCAGTGCAAATTGGCCGAGCATCCCGCTTGGCGTTGTTACGCCGCTCATTTTTTCCATCACATGCTCAGGAACGAGGGCGATCTTGCCTTCGGGAGCAATCTCCCGAGCGAGGGAAACAAATTTTTCGGTGACAAAAATGTTTTTTAAATCCATGCCGCTTTTTATGAGCGTTGAGCAGACTCTGCTTCCTTCGCCCACAAATTCCTGGTGTGATAATCGTTGGCGCTTTTGCTGGAGGGCGCTTACGTGTTTGACGAGCTCGTTGGTGCGAGAACTTAATGTTTTCATGAGGTCTTCATTTCGTTAAAATGTCCAGATATAGTACTATAATCAGTATATTACGTGCTTAGAAAATAGGCTAAAAATCTTTCATATTGAGAGGGCTCTCCCTTCAGCGCATTCATTTTTGAGCCATACCCTATTTTATTGAAGCTAAGCTTGCTTTTTTTCTGCCTTAGAGCAAACTCCATGGGCACTGTGCTAACCACAAAATAGAAGGATCAGTATGAAAAAATATGCAGCGTTGTTTTTGCTTGTTTTCAGCACACCTCTCTTTGCTATGGAGGAAGAGAAACTGGAAGATTGGGAGAAAGACACTGTTGTACCGTCTGAGGAAAACTGGACCCACACGGAGGTAAGCTCGGACGACGAGGACGTTGGGTCGGCGAATGCTCCGGTATGTAAAAAATGCGGTGAACGCGGTAAACGGTTGATAAAATTAAAAAAAAGAAAAGAAGTTTTGCTTTTATATCGAAACCTAGAGAATCTTGACTGTTGGTCGTCCTCCGATCGCGAGCTTCAGAGTGTTCAAACCAAGTACCGGAACAGTACCCGAGGTCTTATGCTAAACTATTTGACGGCGCACACGCAGACGGAAAAGCCCGAAGAGACGAAGAGCGGAGAGCGTGAAGAGCGTGAAGAGCGTAATTTTGTGGGGAATCTTGTGGACTATCACAAACGATACGATGATTCTCCCCTTCCTAGAGCGGAGAGCGCGGAAGAGCGTAGAAGAGACTATTTGGTGAATGAGCTGGGGGCGAAGTTCGCTCCGCTAACTTCGCCACTTCCTACCGATTGAACCAGATTAGCATTTGACGAAATAAAGGCTTTCTCGCCCTTATCGGCCTTAATAGATTGTGCTATGCTAGCTTTTGTAGGTCGAAAGGGCATTTTTATGGGCAAAATTCTTCTTTATTACAAATACGTATCAATCCAGTATCCAAAGCGCATTCTCAAATGGCAGCGCCAGATCTGCACGGATCTGAATTTGCATGGCCGCATTTTGATTGGCACTGAAGGGATCAATGGCACTGTTGGCGGCATGCAAGCCGATATCGATCGCTACATGGCGATCATGAAAAAGCATGAGTTTTTTTCAGATATCGATTTTAAAGAATCGCCGGGAGACGCCAGCTATTTTCCTCGCATGGAGATTAAGGTGAAAGATGAAATTTGTGCCTTGGGAATTGAGCCTGAAAAGCTTACCGTCAAAGATGGAGGCGTTCATCTGGAGCCAAAGCAGGTCCATGAGCTTTTGAATGAAAGCCCTGAAGATTTAGTGATTTTTGATGCTCGTAATAATTTTGAATCCCGTATCGGTACCTTTCGCAATTCTATCACCTCTGATATCACTAACTTTCGTGATCTGCCCACATACATCGACGAGCATCCGGAGCTTTTTAAAGATAAACGTGTTTTGATGCATTGCACTGGCGGCGTTCGCTGCGAGCGAGCTACCGCTTATTTAAAAACCGCTGGCATTGCCAAAGAGGTGTTTCAAATAAAAGGCGGTATTGTTCGATATACGGAAGAGTATCCTGATGGCCATTTTCGTGGCAAAAATTATGTATTCGATCGCCGCGTTGCGGTGCGCGTGAATGATGACATTCTTTCTACATGTGATCAGTGCGATAAGCCGTGCAATGATTATACCAACTGCATAAATTCTTTATGTAATGTGCAGTATATCTCGTGCGAAAGCTGCATGAAGCGTATGAGCAATGCGTGCAGCGAGACATGCAAAGAGCTGCTTGTTCAAGGCAAAGTAAAAAAGCGTCTGCCGTTTGATAAGGCGCCAGAGCAAAGTGTGTGCGTAAAAAAGTAATGACGAAATTAAAATATGGATATTCAAGAAGATCTCAAGCGTCTCGATTCACTGAATGTAATTCAAAGTAATGTTCCCCTCGCAGATAAAAATTGGTTTGGCACTGGCGGCCCAGCTGAATTTTTTGCCGAGCCCGAAACTTCAAAAGAGCTGCAAGAGGCTGTCCAATTTGCACATGAAGAAAGCTTACCACTCACGCTCCTTGGCAAAGGGGCAAATATGCTTATTAGCGATGATGGAATAAGAGGCTTGGTGATACGCCCGCGCATTGATGATATGGGGTACGTGGAAGTTATTGAGGGTATTGCGGAAGTTACGGCGGGTGCCGGCACCGATCTGAATGATCTTATTACGTATTGCCTTGAAAATAATTTATTGGGGGTTGAAGAGTTTAGCGGCATTCCCGGAACTGTGGGAGGAGCAGTCTACATAAATCTCCATTATTTTGAGTTTCTCCTTTCACATTTTTTAGTTTGAGCAACGGTGCTTGAAAAAGAAACGGGCAAATTCATGAGCGTTAAAAATGAATGGTTTAGCTTTGGCTATAACGATTCAAAGCTGCATGAAGGGAATCATATTCTGGTCGATGCCACGTTTCGCCTTTGCACCGCTTCATGGCATGAACGCTATTATGCGCATGGGCGACGTGATGAAATTATTCGGCATCGCAAAATACGATATCCAAATAAAAATACCTGCGGCAGCTTTTTTAGAAATTTTTATGAGAGTGAAGTGTCACGTGAGGTTAATGGCAAGAAAGCTATTTGGGTGGCCTATTATCTTGATAAGATTGGCGTAAAAGGAGAATCAAGAGTGGGAGATGCGCAACTATCGCAGCAGCACGCAAATATGATCGTTAACTTGGGTAATGCAACCACAGCTGATATTATTGGTGTTGCTCGCTTGATGCAGGAAAAGGTTCAAAAAGAGTTTGGTATTACGCCGCAATCGGAATGTAGATTGATTGGTTTTGATAAGTGGCCGCTTTTTTTATGAGGGATAATTATATGAAGCTCAGAAATAGTATCATAGCCATTTTTATGTGTAGCAGCAGCTTACTTAGTAGCTGTCCAATGACGATTGTAAATGATAGTGAAGACGAGTTGGTTGTAGTTGATCCTTATAATCATCAAATGCTTGTGCTCAAAAAAGGAAAATCCGGAGACATAGATCCATCCATACCAGGCTTATGGTATTATTTTTATAGCGAAAAACTAGATTTTTATTTTCCACTTGAGGGAAAGCCCGGCGATTTATATAGAAAATACGAGTTGGTTGAAAAATATTGCGTTGATGAGCAAACCAAATTATCTTTTACTGATATTGAAAAATTAGCAGCCAAGCCAACTGATAGGTTTACGGTGAATCAATTTACCAAACCATCTCCACATAAAACTCACACTCATAACCATTGATAAAATATATGATGTTTTTTAATGAATGCATTCTTTTAGTTCATATCGCAGTGATCGTTGGCATGTGTTTCGTGGCGCTTCGCCTCGGCAAATCTGCACTCGTGGGATTGTCAGCTCTGCTTATGGTCTTTGCCAACATTTTTGTGATCAAGCAAACAACGCTTTTTGGCATGCAGGCAACTTCAGCAGATGCGTTTGCGATTGGCTCGCTTCTTTGCCTTAATCTTCTTACAGAGCTTTACGGCAAAACGATTGCTAAAAAAACTATTATTACCACGTTTTCTTTTTCGCTTTTTTACGCGATTGTGAGCAAAATTCATCTTCTCTATATTCCAAACGAAATCGATACTTCGCACATACATTTTGAAAAATTATTTGCAGTAGCGCCGTGGCTCGTGGGAGGCTCAATTTTTATTTTTGGGTGTGCTCAAATATGCGATTATCTTTTATATGGGACGCTCAAGAAGCTTTGGGCGGATCGATTTTTGACCCTAAGAAACTTCATAGCGGTGAGCTTAACGCAGGTCTTTGATACGATCGCTTTCACGTTATTTCTTTTGTGGCTTGGGATTATCCAGAGCCCGCTGCAAGTGGCAATCGTGAGCTTCGGCATTAAGATGGTGATTATCACGATCTCAACCCCTCTGATGACCTTCTTTATTTCGTTTCACAAGCGGCTGGGCCATACGCAGCTCCACTGAGCATAGGCAAAACCGCTTATTTTTGGTACTTTGAGACATATTATGAGGGGGATCATGTCTACCAATAAACCGTTTCGTTTTGAGCTGATTCATCAATCAAAAAAATCACGAGCTCGTGTCGGCCGAATTCATACGCCACACGGCATTATTGACACGCCTAGTTTTGTAGGCGTAGGAACGAATGGCACGCTCAAATCATTAGATTCAAAAACGGTGAGCGATATCGGGCTACAGCTGATGTTTTGCAATACGTATCACCTCATGCTTCAGCCCGGAACTGATACGATCAAGCAGGCTGGCGGCCTTCACACATTCATGAATCGCGATATGCCACTGATAACTGATTCGGGAGGCTTTCAAGTCTTTAGCTTGATGTATGGCACCGTAAAAGATGAGTTGAAAAGCAAAGGGACGAAAAAAGGGAACAATTCTGTTTTAAAGATTGATGAAGAGGGTGTTCTTTTCAGATCCTATCGAGATGGTTCAAAGATACTGCTTACGCCAGAAATTTCAGTGCGAGCACAAAAAGATTTAGGCGCAGATATTATTATTCCATTTGATGAGCTCCCTCCCTATCACATCGATAAAAACCAATTAGTAGAATCGCTGCATCGCACCCATCGCTGGGAAAAAAGATCGCTTGAAGAGCATCTTAAGAATCCTAACGGCCAAGCCATGTATTCAGTGATTCATGGTGGCGTTGATCCTGAACTTCGCGCGTTAAGTGCAAAGACATTAACCGCACTCCCTTTTGATGGGCATGCAATTGGCGGCAGCTTAGGAAAAAACGTGCCCGAAATGATTGAGATGCTTACGCAGCTTATGCCGCTCTTGCCTGCAGACAAACCAAACCATTTGCTTGGCATAGGGGATTTAGTTTCATTGGAGCCTATTCTCAAGCTTGGTATCGATACATTCGATAGCTCGAACCCCACCCGCTCTGCGCGTCATGGAACATTATTCACCAAGCAGGGACTGGTTAAGATAACCAACGCAGCCAACAAGCTTTCAATGGAGCCAATTGATAAAAATTGCAGCTGCTCTGTTTGCAAAAACTATTCGCGCGCTTATCTGCATCACCTTTTTAAAGCAAAAGAGATGACCGCATATAGCTTAGCCTCGATTCATAATCTGCACTTCATGGTGCAGCTGATGGCTGAGTATCGTCAAAAGATCATGAAAGACGAGATATAAATTAAATACAATCAACGCGTCGCTTGAATTGATACCAGCAGAGGCCGGTAAACAGTACGGTGAATCCTAAAAGGGAAAAGAAACAAAGCCAGAAGGGCAAAAATTCAGCTGATCCGGTGATGGCTCTCTTGATGCCATCGGTGAGATATATGCAGGGATTTAGATAGGTTATGTAGCCTAATACCGATGAGTAGCTTTTTATGACGGCAAGAGGAATCCAGAACCCGCCAAGATTGATCAAAACACCATTTACTCTGTTCCAAAGCGATCCGATATTGGCGCTGCTATGTAATGTGCATGCTGCAAGCAAATGGTACGCAGATAAGCACATTGATCCTGCAAAAAGGAGTGAGAGCACGTGTACCCAGTTGGTGTGGCTCAAATCGATATAGTTGGGCAACAGCAAGCCCCCCATCGGGTAGTAAGGTAATGCAATGATAAACGTATAAAGCCCAGTAAAAAATATGCGCTGCAATAAAACGAGAAAGGGGCTGAGTAGCGTTATTTGATAATCGATGAATCGTTTATTCTCAAGATCGAATAATAGTTCAATATTTTGTTTGTAGGTAAAGAGCAAAAGAATAAGAAGAATATTGCCGGCAAAAAAGATGGTATTAAACTCTTTTGAAGGGGATATAAAGTTAGCGTGCGATTGTATGAAGCCGCTTTGTATGGCAAAAACGAGGGGATAGATCAATGCATAATTGATCGCATTATCTGCAAACGTTTTTCTTTTGGCGTAAAATTCTCGCTTCATGAATTGCCAGAAAACGCGAGCGGATTGCATAGCTGCTGTCATACTGGATCCAATCGTTTTTTGACCCCTTCAGAAACAAACCACACAAAGACCCCTATCCAAAAAACTATTGCACCAGCACAATACAGTCCAGGAATATAGAGCGGGCCGCCAATCAAGGTGGCGCGCATGCCTTCAGCAGTATACGTGAGCGGGCTTAATAACATCATGTATGCAGCGCGAGGTGCAAATTCATAAACGCGATACCAAACAAAAAACATGGGACTTAGCATGAGCAAAAACGTGAACCGGCGCGGCCACATATTTTGCATGAACCACTCAAATTTGTAATACAGGCTCATGCCCAAGAATAAAAGCCCATACAGTATTAGGGTAAGAAGATACACGAATATAAACAGCAGCCAGTTGGGTGATATGATCTGAAATTTTGGCCCAAGCAGCACAATACCAATGGTAAGAGGCGGCACAGAAACGATAGATGCTTCCATGCAAAAATAGGTAATGTATGAAGCAAAAAGCCACCGCTTTGGCAGCGGCAATGTCATACGATAATCGATGAAGCGAGTAAACTTAATATCAAACACATTTCGCAGACCAAACCCCACCCCGATAAACATCAGCTGCATTGCAATCGATCCAACAAATAGGGGGGAAATAAGAAACGTAGGTACTCCCATTGTGGGAAACAGGCCGCCAAATACGATGACGCTGATCATCACCTGCACGCCAGCATCAATCAGCGCACCACGAAAGCGCTTGCGAATGACCCGCAGATCTCTGCGAACCAGAGCGAGGTAGGTGAAGAAGTAGTTGGTATCGAAGCCTATCATCAATTATTCCACCGAGTAGCTAATCCTGAGATTACCTTTTTTGTTTTTTATTTTTTCAATTTTTATACGTGCAATATCCTTGGTATTCAATACATGCGTCCCTCCGCATGGTATTGCCGGAAAACTATTCACGATCATGGCACGCGTAGGCTTGTTTTTTGGAATATAATCAGGGACATAATTCGCCATTTGGGCAAGCTCGTCATATGAAACCACTTTCACGGAAACAGGATGCCCATTCGCAACCAACTTGCTTGCTTCTGCTTCAAGTTTAGAAATTAAGGTTGCTCGTTCATCTTCATCTAACGTTCCTTCATATTCAACATAAGCACCTTGCGGAAAGTGATACCCTTTGCCGGGAGTTAGGTTCATCCCAATTGCACGCATTCCTAAATCTATCAAATGGCCTGCTGTGTGAAGTTTGTTATGGAGGATTCTTCGATCTGGATTTATCGACAATGTGACAGTTTGGTCTTTTTGAAAGGTGCCAGAAGTAGGGGTGCCAATGTGATAGACAAGACCGTCTTTGAATCGTACTTCTTCCACTGAAAATTTATTCTCACCGCCAGTAATGGTGCCTTGGTCGTAAGGTTGGCCCCCTCCTTGTGGATAAAAAATGGTTTGATCCAAAATGAGGGCAGTTCGACCATCCTCTTGCTTAAGAACATCCACAACAGTTGCCTGATCCTCAAGAAGATCCATCTTTTCCATATAGGTAAGAGTAGTTGGCTGAATGGACATGTTACGCTCCTTTGCGCTGCTCATCTTCAACAAGTTTGATAAAAATATCTTCCAATTTATTTTCGCCGTGTTCAGCTTTGAGCTTATCTAAAGATTCGATCAAGCTTACTTTGCCATGATGCAATACGCAAATGCGATCTGAAAGGAATTCCGCTTCATCTAAATAGTGCGTGGTGAGAATTACGGTAATGCCTTTATTTTTAAGTTCGCGGACAATATGCCAAAGTTTTTTTCGAATCTCTGGATCCAGGCCAACGGTCGGCTCATCCAAAATAACAAGCTTCGGATTGTGCATGAGTGCGCGTGCAATCAATAAGCGTTGTTTGTTGCCCCCCGAAAGCGAATTCACGTTAAAGAATGCATAGCGGGTGAGCTCGAATATTTCCAGGAGCTCTTTGGTGCGGTGTTTAATTTCCTGTTCTGGCATTAAAAAATATCTGCCTGCAAATAAAAGATTTTCTTCGACAGTTAAAAACATATCGAGATTTTGGGTTTGCGGGCAAAAGCCAAGAGAATGCCGATAGGTCATTAATTCTTTATAAATGGAGACGCCATTGAAAAGAATATCGCCGGATGTGGGTGGATGTAATGTTGCCAAAATAGATGAAAGCGTTGTCTTGCCAGCACCATTGACGCCGAGCAGACCAAACACCTCTCCTTTATTGATTATTATGCTCACGTCATCGAGAGCCGTAACCGGATGCGATTCGGAGCGGTAAATCTTCGTGACATTTTCGATAGATAAAAATGGAGTAGACATGACATAAAGCCTTATAATTAAACTCTTTTCAGATTATCACGATTGATTTTTATAATCAAACGCAAATTTGCCAACGGTTTAAACTGTTGCATGCGGTTAAACTATTTTGATACGGTGACCTGGTATGAACTTTGAAATAGCAGTTTTTACCTATTTTATGCGGCATTATTGCATCAAAAAAAATACTTGCATTAAAATCTGGCTATGCTATGTATCGTAAAGAGTAATGAATCATATCTCTAACCTTTTATTCCGGAGGATAGTCGATGAGGCAGTATTTAATGGAACTCATTGGCACATTTTTTTTAACCCTTGCAGTGAGTATCACTGGAGAGCCAATCGCGGTGGGCTTAATGTTCATGGCGATGTATTACGTTGGTGAAGGCGTCTCTGGCGGATACTACAACCCAGCGCTAACTGTAGCTGCTTGGATGAGGGGTGTGCTTGCTGTTGAAGAAATGCTTATCTATGCGGGTACTCAATGCGTAGGTGCATTCCTTGGTGTGTGGCTTTTCAGAGCGCTTACCAACAACGTATTTATGCCAGATGTAATGGCTGATCTGTCTATGGGCATGGCTATTTTAGTCGAAGTGCTTATGGCTGCAGTTTTTGCACTTGTACTTCTTACCGTTGCAACATCAAAAGATTACAAAGGCAGCGTAGTAAATGGTGCTGTTATTGGTCTTACTTTAGCTGCAGTGCTCTTTGTAAGCCGCAGCATAGTAAACCCGGCAATCGCAGTTGGTGCATATCTTGGCCAACTATTTGTTGATGGCGGTGCACTATCACGTGAATTGCTGTTTGTTTACATCTGTGCGCCACTTGTCGGTGGTGTGCTTGCAGCGCTTACTTATGATTACCTGCATCCAAAAGGTAAATAAGCGCTAATTCACTCTTTTGTAGATCTAAAAAGTGCCCGTTCGTGGGCACTTTTTCATGCGCTGGGCTAGGAGAAGAGATCCGAAAGCCCCTCCCAAGGGCTTTTTTACGTGAAATGCTTGATAAATGCTTGAGAAATAGGGTAATATTACTAATAATAGAAGAACTTATACTGTTTTTATCTCTCAGGAGGATTTTATGAAGAAGCTTACAACAATCGTACTTGCGTTCTTAGCATGCGCAGTGGCCATGCAGCCGCTTCAAGCAAAACCAGATAGTACATTTAGACGATTTTATGAAGCCATCTCGCGCTACGGCAGCGTGCCGCTGAAAGATGCAAAAGCAATCTATGTCGGGTATAACAAATGGAGATCTGGAAAACCCCTTACGAAACAAGAAAAGATAGCTTCCGATAAAGCATGGATACATTTAAGAAACCTCGGCATTGGGGCAACGGTAGGAGCTATTCTGACAGGAGGGTACTTGTATAGGCGTAAGCGTCTGCAAAAAGAAGAGCAAAAAGAAGAGGAAAAGGGAGAAGAGCAG
>SDBT01019356.1_pt1 | contig 10670 bp, 11 predicted proteins | sample 2277101 | NCBI WGS metagenome assembly SDBT01 (sample SAMN10404973, study PRJNA504765) | marine sediment metagenome | isolation source: marine sediment core GS10_PC15, 103 cmbsf | place: Arctic Ocean: Southern Knipovich Ridge | collected 2010
CAGCACCGAACCGGACGGAGTATTCTATGTCTATTTAGAAGACGTAGATGAATCAGGATGCGTTACCTACGTGACCGAAGGTCTGCTGCGCTCCATTCACCGTAAGGTCTCTACTGACAAACCGCCCTACGAACTGCAGGTGCCTTACCATTCTTTCAAAGAAGCCGACGCCATGCCTATGGTGCCGGGAGAGATCGCCGAGATCACCTTCGGTTTGCTGCCGACTTCTGTGCTCATCCGAAAGGGGCATCGCATCCGCATCAGCATCGCCGGTCATGACGCCGGCACTTTCGTTCGCATCCCGCAGGTCAGCACTCCAGTCATCACAATTGGAAAAAACAGCCAGCACGCCTCATTCATAGACTTGCCGGTTGTTCCAAGAGCTAATTAACCACACGCAGGTTAAAAATGACTATCTATTTCATGGAGAATATTTCAACATGGAAGAACAGATGACAAAAGTGAAATTGATCGAGTTGATCGAGGTCCAACGACACAGCCTCGATCAAGCGCTCACCCGGCTGGAAGAATCCCAAATGACCATCCCCGGCGTGGATAGCAATTTAAGTGTAAAAGACATTCTCGCTCATATTTCAGCCTGGGAGAGAAAGATGTGCCAGTGGCTGGAAGAATGCGCCGCCGGGAAAGTGCCCCAAAGACCGGCGCCAGGACTTACCTGGGATGACCTGGACAGGGTCAACCTGCAAATCTATGAGCAGAATAAGGACAAACCACTGGATGAAGTGCTGTCCGAGTTTCATGACTCATACCAGGAATCACTCGAAATCGTTAGAGCGTTCCCCGAGGATGATTTGATCGATCCCGACCGCTTTGATTGGCGAGAAGGTGACCCGCTCTGGCACATGGTGGGCGGGAACACTTTCTGGCATTATGAAGAGCATGAAATTTCAATTCGCAAATGGACCAAGGAGCAGTAACGTGTCCCAACCTCCCGCGGGTTCTTTACCCAAGTCTACCTCCCGCGGGTTCCTTTATCCTCAGACAGATAATGAATTCAACAACCTTTTTCACTTCCGCGTACCCATCATATCCAACCCGTGGGAGGTTTCTCCATCCTAATCTCCCGCGGGAGGTTCAGTAATTATTATGTATTACAAATATTATGTTATTTCGATAGGAGAAACTAATGTATAACGTATACGACAACGATACAGGTGAATTAATTGGCGCGCTTGATTACTATCAGCTCCAATGGCTGCGCTCCCGACTGGAAGAAGAATCCATGGAGGACAAGGATTACGCCATTTCGTCTCTCGAAATTTCACTTTTTGAATCACAGGGTGCCCCCAAAGAACTTCTGGACGTACTGCACAAAGCAATCGGCGACAAAGACGAAGTCACCATCCGCTGGAAAAAGGAAGAATAAACCTAGATTCGTGGGCGGCACTTCCTCAACCACAAGCTATGATATAATCATTAACAGAAACTAAGAGATACCTAATTAAACTAAAAGACCTGATCTCAATTTTCTGAATACCTAATATTGACTCACGCGAGTCCTCGGGCCGAATATGGTAGTTATTGAATTACAATTTTATTAACGAATAAAGGAGAATATAAAATGAATCTGAATGCCCCAAAAACAATCACCTGGTGGATCGCTGTTGTATTGGGCGTCGTAGGGATTATTGGCTCTTTCGTCGCTATTCCATTTATCAGCGTTTACGCTTTCTGGCTCGTAGCTATAGCCTTTGTGCTCCTTGCATTAGCCACCGCCCTTTCTGGACTCTAACCTACTAGTAATATACAAGTGCCCGAATGCGGACAGCGGCCCGGTCCGCATCGGGCGTATCAAAATAATTCGCTCTATCCTAACCTCCCGCGGGTTCTTTCCCAAAATCTACCTCCCGCGGGTTTCTCTATCCTCTGGCAAACAATTCACTCTGCAACCTTTTTAACATCCTCATACTCATCATAACCTCCCGCGGGTTTCTCTATCCTTTGGCAGATAATTCACTCAACATCCAAATATCACTTCCACGCACCCATTATAAACAACCCGCGAGAGTTTTTCGTTAAATTTATATGGATTTCTTACGTTCATTTCACGTTTTACTTAACATTGTGGACTATACTCATCACTGATAAGTGGATAAAATTTATCCATTAAGCTAATCACACCTGCATCCAAACTATTACAGGTGAATATTTATAGGTTTAATTTGTCAATCCCAATCTTAGATTTATTTTACTGGTCGTAATTTAAGGGATATAAGGAAGCAATACAATATGAAAAACAACACGAAAAAAGTATTTTTAATCGCGATAGTGCTGCCTGTTCTGGCTATGGCTTGCAGCCTGGCAATCCCAACCGATATAAGCAATCTGACATCGCCGGTGAACACGACGCCTGCAATTACGGCGCCCACACCGACAGTACAATCCGCTCCAGTGAAAATTTCCCTGCCGCCCGTTTCTGCCGGTGAAGAGATGACGCTGACTGAACTATATGTACGTATCAATCCAGCCGTGGTGAACATCATCACATACGCTAAGCAGGATAACCAGGTAGCGCCGTCCGGTCAGGGCTCCGGCTTTGTGTACGACTCGGGTGGGCATATCATTACCAATGCTCACGTCGTGCACGGTTCCTATGAGGTGGAAGTCGTCTTTTCTGATGGCACGATCGAGAGCGCCGACGTGGTCGGTGAAGATCTGCACAGCGATCTGGCGGTAGTGGAGGTAGTTTCCTATCCAGAGGGTGTCCAGCCAATACCTCTGGGCAGCATCACCGATGTGGTAGTAGGGCAAACAGTGGTCGCCATTGGCAACCCGTTTGGATTAGGTGGTACGCTAACCGAGGGCATAGTCAGCGCTCTTGGTCGAACTATACCCGCCCTGACACCTTTCTCGATCCCTGAGAGCATCCAGACTGATGCAGCCATCAATCCCGGCAACTCGGGAGGTCCTTTGCTCAACCTGCGCGGCCAGGTGATCGGTGTCAACGCACAGATCGAAACCACAGGTTTTGACCGCAGCAACAGCGGTGTGGGTTTCGCTATACCGGTCAGCATTATTGAGCGTGTGGTCCCTGAATTGATCGAAGACGGTGAGTACGAATGGGCTTGGCTGGGTGTGATCGGAGGTAATCTATCACCCACCCTTGCCGAGGTGATGAACCTGCCCGTCGAACATGGAGCCTACATCTCTCAGATAGCAAACGACGGACCAGCTGAAAGAGCAGGTTTGCGTGGAACAGATGACAGTACGATTTTTAATAGTCGTCAGTTGGATATCGGCGGGGACGTGATCACCGCCGTCGATGGACAACCCGTCGGATCATTTGGCGAACTGCTGATCTACATCGCTTTGAAAGTTACACCCGGTCAAGATGTAACGCTGACGGTCCTCCGTGACGGCAATTATCAAGATATCGTCGTCACCATGAGGGAGCGACCCAATTCGCTCGACTCATCGTTCCAACTGCCAACCCCATAATGTCCTTTCGAGATTTGGCTTAAAAAGTAATTTCAATCCCATCAAGTCGGGATATTAAAAGGGAGTTTTAGGGAGTCTGCCTTCGCCTGAAACTCCCTTTTTTCTACCCCTAAGCTAGATTTTCTAACAAGCCAGGTAATTCGCTAAGCGTCGCAATGGTGGCATCCGGAAATATTTCAGCCGCAAGGGCTTGGTTTGCAGGTGTATCGGCGCGCCGTGTTATCCAGATACTATACAATCCAGCCTTGCGCGCCCCCAGGATATCAGCGCTGAGTGTATCGCCCACCATAGCCGCTTGAGTAGGCTCAATCCCCCAATAATTAAGCATTTTATGAAAAATGTGCGCGCTGGGCTTGCGAATGCCTTCAGCGGCTGAGGTTATTATTAGATCAAAATAATCACGCAGGTTGGCATTATCCACCAATGTCTGGACATCCGCATCATCACCGGCGTTCGATATCAATCCCAGCCGATATCCCTTCTCTCCCAGCGTTTCTAACGTGAGCGCTGCGTCTTGCTCAACGTGCCAATGACCCTCAGTTACTGTGTACATGGCTTGCAGCCCACCTCGAATAATGCTTTCCTCGACATCCGAATAACCCCAGACCTGCAGCACTTTCTGTACTACGTACAATGTTGTGTATTCGCGATAATCGCTCTCACGTTCGACGTAATAGGTCTCCAACTGGGTGTGAAATTCCTGCATGAATGCATCTTGATCCAGATCAAGACCGGCCTCACTTAAGCTGCGGTGCAGTTCCATCCCTGCTTCCGCCATAACTTCTGGCCAGGAACCTTCGAAATAGATCAGGGTTCCACCCAGATCGAAGATAATGGCTTCAAAATGTCGGTGAGTTGGTTTGATAACCATGAATTCTTCCGATTTCTTGCTTAATATACGTTCCCACAATGCTCTAACCCCATGTTTCTAAAATGTTTCAAGGTTAATAACCCAAATTGGGGTCGATCACATTGTAAAGTGGTTCGCCCTTGATATAACGTTCTAAGTTCCTTGTGAAAAGTTCGACTGCCCGTTGGTCGTAATTCGGCGTCACCCCTGAGATATGCGGGGTAACGATCACATTGGGCATCTCCCAAAGGGGGCTGTCTTCGGGCAGCGGTTCCTCAGGGAATACATCCAGGGCAGCCCCCGCGATTTTGTTTTCCTCAAGGGCTTGAATCAACGCTTCTTGGTGGAGAACCCCGCCGCGCGAGACATCAACTAAAAATGCGCCCGGTTTAAATGCCGCCAACTGCTTTGCGCCGATCATGTCCAAAGTTGCGGGTGTCAGCGGTACGGTAATGACGACGAAATCGCACTGCTTGAGCATCGAGCGCAGCGCCTGGGTTGGATACAGGCGGTGCACGAAATCACCTGCTGGATCGCCAGATCCTTCGGGTGCATAACCGTCGTCCACTGGCTGCATAGCATCCTGTTTGCACGCCAACACTTGCGCTCCAAAGGGGTGCAGCAACCGGGCAACCTGACGCCCGATGCTTCCGTAACCTACGATCCCAACCGTGCTTTCACGCAGCTCGAGCGGTGCGAAACGCTCCCAGCGGTCCTGCGGCCATTCTCGGCGCTCCTGGTGTGCGAATAAATCCGGCAGGTGCTGACCCAGGGCAAGCAGCATCATCAATATGTACTCTGCCATCTTTGAGGCTCCTGCTCCGCTCAACGTAGTCGCCACAAGACCGGGTTTACTTAAAATCGGAGCATCGATCGCATGATTAACGCCCGCCCAGTGGAACTGTATCCAACGCAGGTTGGGAGCCATTTCCCGGTCGGGGAGCACATAATTTGTGTACAGCACCTCGGTCGTGCTCCATACCTCAGAAGGGATGTCTTCCGGTTTACGTGCTTTGATGATAGTAAAACTCAAGCGCGGCGAGACTTCCTGCAGCATTGAAACCAGCTCTTCAGAAAACGACAATGTGATCAGTATTTCTATTGGATCGGTCATAAATTATTACTCATTAAAAGAGAACGTCGGTTCGGCATAAAAACGGATGGCGTTGGCAGCCATGCGTTCCATCCACCAATCATGAAGCCACTCTCGCTTACGTTCCAATGTCGCATCGGCGGTCAACACTTCTAGTGGAATGTTGATATTCAACGCCCTGTATGGAATGACATGGCGAGTCACACCGCTGGGGACTTTATATCCATTCTGTACAGCGGACATGATGTCTTCAGGACGATAGGGTGGGAAGATCACCAGCGCGGTGATGGCGGGGTAATACGGCGACTGCTTCTCCCATTCATCGTTGGAGGCCCGGTATATGTCCGCCTTACCCTTGTATGCTCCTACGATGTCATTCAAGACCCTCAGGTCATGCAGCTTGCTGACCCCCGAAGGCAGCACCTTGCGCACGTCGTTTTCTAGAACAATATAAGCGATAGCCTCCCCAGCCTCCAAATCCCTGCGGGCTTCTTCCAGGTCGCATTCCTGTAAACGTATTCCTGCGACCTTCGTGAGGTCATTCTCAAAGTCCTCCAATGCCACCCCCGCAACAACATGGTACCAGGTATCCACCCGCACTCCAGGATCATCGTAGCTGACAAGTTGGGCTACGATATGAGGTATCCCCAGCTCAACGAACACCATCACGCGGTTTGCGCCATCAAGAACGACGTATCTATCGCTGCCAGGAATTTCGGCAACGATAGGTGGATTCTTCAATAATTTTTCTTTTTGAATCCTCTGACCAAGACGCTCTACGCGGCGCGGGTCACAGTCCTCGTGTGGGACTAACGAAGCCGTGGGAAGCATGCGCAGAACAGGAAGCTCGGTGCTTTCTCTCATCTAATCTCGGGTCTCCATCCGTATTGTTCTACAGACTTAATTCGTCAGCTAATCTGACCTATGTCCATGTTATTGATCAGCGCCAAATAACTAGTTGATAGATTTTACCTCATTCAGACCCAATACATGCCCCAATTCTCTCAGAAAAATTTTCGCAGTTTGGTCACATTCATCTGTGGGTGGACTTCTACAGCAATTTCTTTTCTTCTTCTAAATCCAACTCCCCTAAATATCCCAGCTCAGCCAGTATCGTGATTACTTTTTCCCACGCCCCGGGATTTACGATCACCGCTGTCGAGCCCAGCGGATCGCCCAGGAAGCGGGCGGCGCGTGATTCACGCAGGACTTTTAGAATTTCCGGGTTGCGCACTCGCAGCACGATGTTCCTTTCTATACGTACCTGACTGCCTTGAGATTCCCAGCGTTTGAGAGCTGTGATCAGGCTGGGCGGTACGCTCTCACAATAACGGCGGAGTAGTGCCAGGAGCTGTTCCACGCGCAAGCCCTGTTGGCTGGCATGCTGGAGAGAATGAGGCGTCAAACGAAAATGATAGACACCTTCTTGCAGCCCTTCCCAGGTGCAGAAGCGGTTTACCTGGTAACGCGCTGCCCTGGGAGCATACAACGGAACACGTAAACGGGCATCGGATCTCGCTGTAAGCGGGGCATCTTCTGCGACAAAATCCCCAGGCGTCCGTTGATTCAGAATATCAGCCGCCCGTTGTGAAAAACGAAAAGCCGTGATCGTTGGGACGCTTCCTGCTTGCGGTGGGCTTGGGGAAGCTAAATCCAGTATACCTAGCCAGTGCAGTGGTCCACAGATAATATAACGGATCAATGCACCATCAACCTCGTCCCAATGTTTGAAACCGCGCATAAACTCCCCTGTCTCAACTGCGCGGATGTACCACGAGTCATAATCGCCCGCCGGTCGCTGGAAATCAGGTTGCATTTGCTTTACATCCTCCATAAAAGCATCCAGACTCCACCAGGGTCGCTCCACATTGACATCAGGTTCCATAGGGAAACCTGGTAGGGTGCTGAGGAATTCCAGGATCATCTGCCGAGCATGCACAGGATCATTAGTCCACTCGCCTTCTGTAGTTAATCCAGGTATCTGGCGCAGTTCGTTGAATTTAGCGCTTTGTTTCCAGGTCTCGAAAAGCTGCAGCAGCGCTTCTCCCCGGGTGGCTTCCAGGAATACCTGCACCGGTTCAGATTTGGGGTTGCCATCTACATCCAGCAGCCCAGCGGTTGCCAGCATTGATGTTAAAGCTTCAATTGTGAGCGAATATTGATACACGATTGATGGATCAGTAAATCTAAAAGAAGTGAGTACCGCTTCTGGAGCATAACCTGTGCGCATCGCAGCAAGCAGTGTGCAGGCGTCATCTAAGATCCAATCGCTTGCAGGGCGTGGATATGCTCGTTCGCGTGGAGCAGACGGCTGTCCAAATGGTAGTTGGTGTTCTTGAGGCGGATGTGGAATAAGAGCCAGCAGGTCGTCCGGTATGTAAATAAACTCCTCTGGTCCGCTGGGAGTATCAAAGAATGAGCGCCCTACCAGCGCCCGGTACCAAAGCGCTTCGGCTGGGGAGGCATTGGAGCTTAAGTAAGGCTGCTCCCTGTCACGCCGCCCTACTCCCATTTCACGCACCGAACCGTATCGCTTACTGAACAGCGGGCACGGCATGCGCCCTCCACGGCGGGCTAAATCGTACAATGCAAACTGCGCATCGTCTGGAAGATCCCCAAGGATTTCTTCCACCAGTGAATTATCCAGCAGTAATTTTTTTATACGAATTAGACCCGTCTTGGTATCCGGTGCGCTGAATTCGACCCCCCACAATTCAGCGATGATATTGAGGTGTCCAAGGTCTTCCCCCGCTAAGCTTTGGACCAGATCCGGCATCAGGTCATGACCTCAATCTCGCCCGGCAATATCTCTATCGATATCTCCTGAACATCCGAATCAAAACCTGCGAATGTCTCTCCGTCCATATGAATGTGAAGCGGTCGGTCAGACCTCAGTTCCATACGACTGAAATGCCCCATACTCACCTGCTCAAAGCGTCCATGAGTGCCGTTCATAACTTCAGGCACTAGTCGCAACATCATTAGGCGCGATACTTTGGATACGCGAGCATAATGAAACACTCCATCGTCAGGTTCGGATTCCGGTGCAACTAAGAAACCGCCCCCTTCACGACTTCCATTACACACCACGAACATCAGCGATTCCTCTTCCCAATCCTCCACATCTGTATTCACCACCATAAGAGGCGCATCATGTTGTAAGATGATCGTCTTGATAATCGCCACCAAATATGCCATCACGCCCCGCAGTCGCGTTAGTTTGCCGAAGTAAAAAGTCACAGAGGCATCAAAACCGATCCCCACAGCATTGATGAAATATTCACTGCGCCCATCCCCATCGGTTATCCGACCTATATCCACGCGCTTGACCTGACCGTTTAATATCTGGCGAAGTGCTTGTGCTGGTTGGCTGTTCATACTAATAGCGTGGGAGAAGTCATTGCCCGTGCCCATTGGAACAACACCCAGCCTCGGGCGCCGCTCTCTGGGTATCTGCATCAAGCCGTTAATCACTTCGTGCGTAGTGCCATCCCCTCCGGCAGCAATCACCAATTCGTACCCTTGCTCGCTTGCCTGACGGGCTAATTCTACAGCGTGCTTTGGGTAGACCGTGCAGGTGAAATCTACACCGCCGTTCTCTTCTGACACAGCATACAGTTCTGGAGTGCCCTCCCAGGCATGTCCAAAATCGGCTCTAGGATTGATGATGAGTTTAACTTTGTGATCCGGCATGGTTGATAGATCAAAAATATAAAATTACAAATAGCGGTCTTTCAGTTCTGCACAGGGAACTACAACCTGACCTTCATTCAGGTCACCAAACAACGTAATCTGGTCTGGGTGAACGGCTGTTGTCCAGGCGGTGTAAGCCGCAACAAGGGCATCCAACTCGTACGCGCTGTAGAGGTTCTCCTGCGGGAGTATGCCGTTCAATAAACGGTGGCGGGTGATCTTCCGGAAATATCGCATCGGGTCAGGTACGCTTACGTCGCGCTCAAACAAAATAAGCTGGCGCTGCAAGCGACCCTCCAATGTGTGCTTATGGAAAGGCAGTACACCGAGCATAACAGTATAGCTTGCGTGCGGGTAAACTTCCATCGACTGGCATTCAGCGCCCTCGTCCGGATAAGCCTTATAACCAAATTTCTCCAGGCGCCTGTAGAGGCTGAACCCCATCTGCATCCATTTAGGGCAGTCTTCTTCCTCTCCTCTAGTTTGAGGTATCCGGATGTTAAACTGCCGGATTTGATATTCGGTCATTCGAAAATTCATCCATCTACCTGGTAAGGGTTGTGGTGTCTGTTTTTGGCGCACTTCAGGTCTGGTCATCAAACCCTGATTAGGTTTACGGGGAGCGCACACTGCCACGATCGCTTTCCTCTGTCCGGCTGCAAATGCCAGCACGGCATCGATCGTACCCTGACCCATTGCCAGAAGTTTACCATCATGATCGATCGCGGCGTAAACAAAAGGGCGTACACCGGCAGTCGGATCTATCCCAATGAAGGTAGTATCGCTGAAGAGCATATCAACCTACAGTTTAGCGCAAATTCTCTTATCTGGCAATAAGAATTTACTCCATTAACCATATCTGTGGAATTTAATGGCTACTAACGGCTCGAATGTAATATAATTAGTCGTTAGTCGGCAACGAACTGCGTTGCTTGTTAGTCGGTAGTCCTTAGTCGATAGTCTCCAGTCAAAGGTAAATCTTGGCGAGAATTGAAAGGTTTGAAGAATTACTTAGTTGGCAGAAAGCTCGCCTATTAGCAAATTCAGTTTACATATTAACAAACAAGCCCTCTTTCTTAAACGATTATGCACTTAAAAATCAGATTCGAAAAGCTGCAGGGTCGGTTATGCACAATATCGCTGAAGGATTTGAATCGGGCAGCGACCCAGAGTTTATTCGCTTCTTGAAATTTTCGCGCCGGTCCGCTAGTGAAGTCCAATCTGAATTATACTTGGCTCTCGATCGTGGTTATATTTCTCAAGATGACCAAAAAACAACGTATAATCTAGCCGTCGAAGTAAAACGTCTTATTAACGGTCTTATCAATTACCTCAAAAAATCACACGCATCCACAATAAAAGGAAAATTAAAAAAATAATCACAGCATGAACAACTAACTAGCAACGGTCTTTGTTGCCGACTAAAGACTAAAGACTGAAGACTGAAGACTGAAGACTAACAAGCAACGTAGTTTGTTGCCGAATATAAACCATCATTCTACCAAGGAGATACCATTCAATGACCCAAAAATTCAAACTCACCTATGCAACCATGTTCAATCCCCCTGATGAACT
>SDBT01019357.1_pt1 | contig 10670 bp, 7 predicted proteins | sample 2277101 | NCBI WGS metagenome assembly SDBT01 (sample SAMN10404973, study PRJNA504765) | marine sediment metagenome | isolation source: marine sediment core GS10_PC15, 103 cmbsf | place: Arctic Ocean: Southern Knipovich Ridge | collected 2010
TTCCAGAACATGGGTGCGAAGATGGCTAACCAGGTCGCCTCCAAGACTTCCGATATAGCCGGTGATGGAACGACGACCGCGGTTGTTTTGGCGGAGGCTATCATGGTCGAGGGTTTCAAGGCCGTCGCCGCCGGGGTGAACCCCATGAGTCTCAAGCGTGGGATCGACCTGGCCGTCGCCGCCGCCACCGCCGACATCGAGGAGAACGCCAAGCCCGTAAAGGGCACCGACGACCTCAGAAAGGTCGCCACCATCTCGGCCAACGGAAACGAGGATATCGGCGCCCTGATCGCCGAGGCGTTCGAGCAGGTCGGAACGGACGGCGTGATCACCGTCGAGGAGGGTAAGAGCATCCAGACGGAACTGGAAGTTGTCGAGGGAATGCAGTTCGACAAGGGTTACATCAGCGCCTACTTCATGACCAACCCCAACACGCTTGAGACGGTGATGGAGGACGCCTACATCCTGATCCACGAGAAGAAGATTTCTTCCCTGCGCGACATGCTTCCGCTGCTGGAGAAACTTGCTACCTCCTCCCGCCCGCTGCTGATTATCGCCGAGGACATCGAGGGCGAGGCCCTTGCGGCGTTGGTGGTCAACAAGCTGCGCGGCGTGCTGAACGTCTGTGCCGTCAAGGCCCCTGCTTTCGGGGACCGCCGCAAGGCGATTCTTGGCGACATCGCCGTCCTGACCGGCGGGCAGCTCATCAGCGAAGACCTCGGGATCAAGCTGGAGACCGTCGAGCTTGCCCAACTCGGCCAGGCCAAGCGAATAGTCGTGGATAAAGAAAACACTACGATAATTGAAGGTTCCGGGAAGAAAAAGGACATCCAGGCGCAGGTCGAGACCGTCCGCCAGCAGATTGAGAAGACTACCAGCGATTATGATCGCGAAAAGCTCTCCGAGCGGCTGGCGAAGCTGACCGGCGGCGTGGCCGTGATCCGGGCCGGGGCAGCCACCGAAACCGAGATGAAGGAACGCAAGGACCTCATCGACGATGCCGTGCACGCCACTCGGGCGGCCAGCGAAGAAGGCGTCGTACCGGGCGGGGGAACCACGTTTCTCACCGCAATCGACGCCGTCGAAAAGATTCGCGCCAAGGCCAAGGGCGACGAGAAGATCGGCGTGGACATCGTCGCCAAGGCACTGAAGAGCCCAACACGGCAGATTGCTGACAACACCGGAGAGGAAGGCGAGGTCATCGTGGCCGAGATCCTGGAAAAAGGCGGGAAGGTCGGATTCAATGCCCGCACGGGAGAGTACGTGAACATGGTCGCCGCCGGTATCATCGATCCGGCGAAGGTCTCCCGTACCGCACTGCAGAACGCCGCATCCGTTGCAGGGCTGCTGCTGACCACCAACCTGATGGTCACCGAGTACGACAAGAAAAATGACGAAGAACCCGTCCCCGGCGCGGTAATCTAGGACCGGTTCCTATTTCGGAATTCGGATTGCGGATTTCGGATTGAACGAGCTGCGACCTGCCTACCGGTCAGGCAGGCCGCAAGGGAGCGGGTAATTATTTGAGGATTGCGGACCTGCCTCGCCACGGAGGGTAGCCTACAGGTTCGAATTCTGAAATCCGAAATATGAAACCTGCTTGCCAGCAGGCAGGTCCGAAATTAAGAAAGGAGCCCTGTCATGCAACTCTTGATTATTGCAATTATCCTGGCCGTTGTCGGAATCGCGTTGCTCGTCCAACACAAGTCGTACGCACTGCGCAACATGCCGAAGGTCTTACCGCCGGCGTTGTTTGTCGTGGCCGTGCTGATGCTCCTGGGGAGCACGATCGTGATTATACCAGCCGGGCATGTCGGAGTCCCGGTTCTGTTCGGGAAGGTTCAGAATCGCAGCCTGCCCGAAGGGCTGCACGTGATTAATCCACTGCTGAACGTCGTCAAGATGTCCGTCCGCACGCAAGTGTACACAATGTCGATCGTTTCACAGGAAGGCCAAAAGTCCGGGGACGACTCGATCACCGTGCTCAGTAGAGACGGTCTGCGAATGCCGCTGGATATCACCGTGGCCTACCGGCTGATATCCTCGGACGCCCCGTCGGTGTATCGCACGCTCGGTGAGGATTACACCGAGAACATCATCCGCCCGGCCTCTCGGACAGCCATCAGGGAGGCAGCCTCGCAGTTTTCCGCCCAGGAGGCCTACTCCACCAAGCGAACTGAACTGGCTGCTCAGACCCAGGAGGGGCTGATCGAGCGAATCAAGTCGCTCATGGCCGAGCAGGAAAACTTCAAGGGGCAGGGCTTCGTGATCCAGCAGGTGATGCTGCGAAACGTCTCTCTACCTGAGCGCCTGCAACGGGCCATCGAAGAGAAGCTCTCCATGGAGCAGGACGCACAGCGGATGGAGTTTGTCCTCGCCAAAGCACATAAACAGGCGGAACAACGAAAAATCGACGCAGAAGGTAAGTCGGAGGCCAATAGAATTCTTAATGCGTCCCTGACGGACAAGATACTGCAACAAAGAGGCATCGAGGCCACGATGAGTATCGCCGAGTCGAACAACGCCAAGGTCGTGATTATTGGCGGCGGTAAGGACGGCCTGCCGATAATCCTGAACGTGGAGAAATAGAGATCGCCAGCGCAACGGGCTTCAATCTGAATTCTGCAGTCCGAATTCCGAAATCCGAAATCCGAAATGTCATCTAAGCGTGATTATTACGAAATTCTGGGCGTGGACCGTAACGCGAGCGGCGACGCCGTCAAGCGTACGTATCGCAAGCTGGCGTTGAAGTATCACCCGGACAATTTTAATGGGGACAAAACCGAGGGCGAAGTGAAGTTCAAGGAGCTGGCTGAGGCATACGAGGTGCTGAGCGATCCGCAAAAACGTCAGCGCTACGACCGCTTCGGTCACGAAGGTCTTCGCGGTTTGGGGATGCACGACTTTTCGTCGATGGGCTTCGGCGACATTTTCTCGATGTTTGAGGACATCTTCACCGGGATGGGGTTTCGCGGGGGGATGGGCGCCAAGGGCGATCACGGACTGGACCTCGAAACGGAAGTCGAACTTTCGCTGGAGCAGGTGGGCGAGGGCGTGGATCAGACGCTCGAATTTGAACGGATGAATTTTTGCGACGTGTGCGGCGGGAACGGCGCCAAGCCCGGGACCGAACCGCAGAGATGCTCCACCTGCGGGGGATACGGGCAGGTACAGCAACAAGTCTCGGGATTTTTCGGGATGAGTGTTCGGGTAATGCCCTGCCCCACCTGCCGGGGCAAGGGACATGTGATTCGCGAGAAATGTCCTGCGTGCGACGGGGGTGGGCGGAAACGCGAAAAGCGGGTGTTGACGGTGCACATTCCGGCGGGCATCCGCGACGGACAGGTTGTCCGCGTGCGGAATGAGGGCGAACCCGGGCGAACGGGCAAGACCCGAGGCGACCTGCACGTCTATGTCCGCATCACGCCTCATCCGCTGCTGTCCCGACGAGGCGATGATCTGGTTTCCCAGGTTCCCGTGGCGTTCGCAACTGCGGCGCTGGGAGGGAAGGTAACCGTCCCCACACTTACCGGACCGGAGGAAATCGACCTCCCGGGCGGATCGCAAAACGGTCGGGTCATTACCCTCAAGAAGCGGGGCCTACCGAGTGTGAGGGGTTCTCGACGGGGCAACCAGCACGTCCAGATATACATCGAAGTGCCCAAAAAACTCACCAAAAAGCAGCGAGAGCTACTAGAACTCTATGCAGAAACCGAGAACGACAACGTCACACCCCAACGAAAGAGCTTCATGGAAAGCTTGAAGAAATATTTCAAAAACAGGGAAAAAAAGTAGCATACCAATGAGCAAAAAGAAGAAACACGAGTTTGGAGACAAGCAGCAGCCCGAGCGGGTGAACATCGTGGACGAACACGGGGACCCGATTGCCCACAAGCCCCACCCAGAGCAATCAATTTCCACGGCTGACGATCTTTCGGCCTTGCAGGCGGAACGCGACGACCTGATGGGGCGCCTGCAGCGGTTGGGAGCGGATTACCAAAATTATCAAAAACGCATCGGGAAGGAAAGGTCGCAGGAGCGGGAATTCGCCAATGAACCGCTTATGAAGGAACTGCTGAACGTTCTGGACGACATGGATCGTGCCCTCGCCGCCGCCGAAGAGAACCACAGCGCCGCCGACCCGCTACTGGTGGGCATGCAGTTGGTGCACGACAAGGCGATGGGAGTACTGGAAAGGTTCGGGCTTTCGGTAATCCACGCCGTCGGGGAAACCTTCGATCCCGAGAAGCACTCAGCGATGATGCAGGAAGAAACGGATTCCGTCCCCCCCATGCAGGTTCTGCGGGAGTTGCAGAAAGGCTACGAATTAAAGGGACGAGTGCTCCGGGCCTGCGCGGTGGTCGTCGCCAAGGCGCCGCAAGCCCCCGAGAGCGAAACAGAGGAACAATAGATGCCAACCTACGATTATGAGTGTCAGGCCTGCGGGCACCAATTCGAAAAGTTTCAGCCAATTACCGCCACGCCCGTTCGAAAATGTCCGAATTGCGGAAAGAGGAAGGCCAAACGCCTCCCGGGAACCGGCGCAGGAATAATCTTCAAAGGCGAGGGTTTCTATCAGACCGACTATCGCAGTTCATCATACAAGAAGCAGGCGGAAAAGGAAAAAACCTCAAGTAAATCCGAAAACGGCTCGAAACCATCCAAGGCTTCGGACTCTTCGAGCTCAGGGGCCGGGGCGCCCGAACCGGCGAAAAAAAAAGAGGAAAATCGGAATTCCTGTTAATCAAGGAAGAAAACGGGTTGCAGCCCTCTGCCCCGGACGTATAATTTGCTCTGGTTTTCCGACGAAGGTCGGAAGTGTCCAGGGTTGTTATCCACCGACGGTGTTGTGTGGAACGGAAAAGGACTTGGCCATCTGGTAGCCGGCGACTGCAAGCCAGTTGACCGTAACGAAAGGACCGGATCATGGCGGATGAACAAAACATAATGAAACGGATCGTTTGGGGCGAAGTATTCAGCTTCCCGCATATTTTCAAAAGTTTCAAGATGGCCAGGCATCTCAGTAAATTACTACTGGGATTGATGGCGATCATCCTGATTCTGGTCGGGGGCTGGGCGATGGACCGTGTCTGGAGCATCTGGGGCGGAACGGCGTGGGAAGGAGAAATCATGGAGTATTCCACCACCTCGCCGGTCGCATTCGATGCGAAGGCGGAGACGTGGGAAAAAGCCAAGCTCCAGATGGCGGCGGTTCTCCTGGCCGACGCCAGGAACGAACGGCATCGACTCTCTGCGTGGGAAGCGACGTGGGCGAAACTGTCCGGGAATCGGGGGCAGTACGCTTTGGCGGCCTTCCGCAAGATCCGCGATAAATACAACAAAGACAACGAAATGGGCAAGGAGAGCGACCCGGCCAGTGCGACCAAAATCCTCGAAGACGCCAAGAAAGACAAAAAAAGCTGGTCCGCCTTGGTGGGTGACGCCGAGAATCAGTTTGAAATGGGGCTCGATAAGATCCGCGATTTTCTCGACGGCGTCGAGGAACCCGCCGAGACGCTCATTAAAGACGCCCCGCTCAGTGACGAAGAAAGGAAAAAAGCCGAGGAAAACCTTTCCCCGGCCCTCGGAGACGCAAAACGCGCCATTACCCTCCGCAAACTGGCGTTTCAAAAGCAGATCCGCGAGATCAGGGGCGTGGGCATTTTCGCCGGTTTCTGTGATTATCAAAAAGACTGCCTAGCCAACGCGATCATGGCCGTGTGGAACTTGAATTTCAGGGGCGGCCTGACGGAATATCAGAGAAACCTCCAGAAACGATACACCGACTCAGCTGCGATAGGGATCAATTCGGGTCTGCCCGCACTGACCACCGTTACTTCGGGCACCGACTCGCCAGGAATGTTGTTCTACATGCTGATGTCCGCGGAGGGATTCCGCTGGTTGATCTTGGAGCACTGGTTTTTTGCGGCGATCTTCCTGCTGTGGTCGTTAGTGGTCTGGTCCTTCCTGGGCGGTGCGATCTATCGCATTGCCGCGTTGCATTTCGCGCGGGAAGAGAAGATATCCATTTTCCAGGCCCTGCGCTTCAGCCGGCAGAAATTCTTCAGTTTCCTAATCGCCCCGCTGGTGCCTATCGCAGTGATCCTGGGCGTCGGTGTGTTGCTGATGCTCGGCGGGTTGGTCGGCAGCATTCCAGCCGTTGGAACGTTGCTGATGGGCATTCTGTTCGGGGTTGCGATACTGTTTGGTATCGGCGTGGCGTTCATGCTCATCGGGCTGGTCGCCGGGGCGCCGCTGATGTATCCGACCATCGCGGTAGAAGGCTCGGACAGTTTCGACGCCATCAGCCGGAGCTTCTCCTACGTCTTCGCTCGGCCGTTCCGGGCGATTCTCTACGGCGTGGTGGCGGCCATTTATGGGACAGTCACCTATCTGTTTGTCCGCCTGTTCGCGTATCTGGCGCTGAGTAGCGTCCATTGCTTCGTCAAGTGGGGCGTGTGGGGCGGTGGAGCGCCGCTGGCGGAAAACGCCGATAAGCTGGACGTGTTGTGGCAGAAACCGACGTTCTGGAACCTCTACCAGTGGAACGGCGCCGCTATGGGCGGGTGGGACAAGATTTGCGCCATTCTGATCGGGATATGGGTTCTGATCGTCGTGGGACTTCTCGCCTCGTACGTGCTGACCTTCTTCGCCAGCGCCTCGACTTCAATTTACTACATCCTGCGCCGCCGTGTCGACGCCACCGACCTCGACGACGTGTATGTCGAGGAAGAAGAGGAACCTGCTCTCCCGAGCGAGTCGTCCGCTGAAGAAACCTCCGCCGAAGAGCCCAAGGAGGACGCCTCGGCCGAGGATCCCGGCGAAGAAGAGCAGAAATAACCGAATAAAACCGCGCACGACAAGAAAATACGCTCGCGCAGCCTACCCGCCCGCAGGGGCGGGCAAAAGCGTTCGCGGGCGCAAAAGCTTACCGTGCCCCGTATGAGACGACTCCCGGAAAAAACATGGCTTGACAAGCAAGCCATGCCACCCGCCGTATTATTCGTCATTCGAGTTTCGTCATTGATTCGTCATTCGAATTTCGTCATTTGGAATTCATCCGTCATTCAAGCCGGGTGCAGCGGCTACGGTGTTTGTAGCCGCGTCTTTATGCCCCCCCCGCACTCAATGACAGCAGCAAGAAATAAGCTGGGTTGAACCATTGGGCTCAACCCGGCTTTTTTTTCTTTCTCGGAGTTCGCCGTTATCGGCAGATTCTGGCGTGTTCGGCCCGGCAGTAGCGATCGGTCATTCCTGCGACGTAGTCGCAGACGACACGGTGCAGACTGCTTGTCCTGGGATCGGTTGGGTGATCGTCGTTGATGCGTTTGCGGTATCGCTGAGGCAGATGTTCGGGGCTCCGGACGAACTCGCCGAACAGCTCGCGGAGTATTCCCCGGGCGATTTCGCCTTCCCTGACGTTCTTGGGGTGCAGATAAACCCGCTCAAGAAGGAACCGCTGCAATTCACGGAATTCCCCCCCCGCAACGGGTGAGAAACCCACGGTTTTTTGCCTTGCGTTACGGGCGGCGTCGGGAGAATCGATTCCATGCTCGCGGAGATTTGCCCGCGTTGTTTCCAGGAGATCGTCGCCCAGCACCGCCACCACCGCCCTGGTCGCCTGGATACGCTTGTGGATCGCCCTTGCCCGGGGAAACATCTCTTCCGCCCGCCGCCAGGCCTCTCGCCACAGACCCAGGTCCCCCAGTTGATCCCGATTAATCCAACCCACCGCCAGAGCGTCTTCCAGGTCGGCCGAGGTGTAGGCAATCTCATCGGCCAGGTCGACCAGCTGTCCCTCCAGCGGTGCGAAAGGGCTCGTATTGAACTCTTCACAGACAGGGGCGTCGTATGGCGTTTCGTGCCTGGCGATGCACTCGCGGGTTACGTTGGTGAGGTTCAGCCCGCGAAATGGGGGAAATGGATGCTCCAGGTAATCGACAATCCGCAGCGATTGGCGGTTGTGTTCGAAGCCCCCGTGGTCGGCCATGAGTTCATCGAGCGTTTTCTCGCCGACGTGTCCGAACGGCGGGTGCCCCAGATCATGACCCAGTGCAACCGCCTCGACAAGATCCTCGTTGAGTCCCAGCGACCGGGCGAGGTTCCGCCCCACCTGTGCGACCTCCAGCGAGTGGGTCAGGCGCGTGCGGAAGTGGTCGTGTTCGTGCGGTACGAAAACCTGCGTCTTGAAGTCAAGCCGGCGAAAAGCCGAACAGCGAAGAATCCGTTCCCGGTCGCACTGGAAATAAAAATCGCTCTGTTCCCACGGCTCGGGGAACTTCCGAACCCCGCAGCCCGTCCCCACCGCGTAGTTCCGTACTGAAGCGTTCTGCGAAGGAGGCACGGTTTTTAAGCCTCAACTCTTCCCGGGTGCCGAGAACTTCGGGAGACCGAGTTCACGCCCGGCGTGGGATATCTTCTCGTGGATGGTTTCCAGGAAATCGGGGATAACGTGCACCCCGCCGAGGATGGGCATGAAGTTCGTGTCGCCGCTCCATCGGGGCACGACGTGAATGTGTATGTGATCGGGCAGCCCCGCGCCGGCGCATCGGCCGATGTTCAAGCCGATATTAAACCCGTCCGCCCGAATGGCGTGTTGGAGACCCGCCTGCAGATCTCGCAGAAGTTCCATGATTTCAGTCATCGTCGGCGCGTCCAGATCGGCGAGGTCTCCCACGTGGGCATATGGCGCGACCAGGCAGTGCCCGCCCGTATAGGGAAAACGGTTCATCACGGCGAAGGTATTCGGCCCGCGCCAGAGCACCAGGTTTTTTTTGTCATTTTTGGGCTCGTCGCGGTAGCGGCAGAGGAAGCACCCCTCCTGAGGCCTCACCAGGGTGTTGATGTACTCCATCCGCCACGGCGCCCAAAGGTTTCTTTGACGTTCAGTGCTGTCGGAGGAATTGCTCATAACGGCGGAATATATCATCAACGTCTTCGCTGCACAACCTGTCCGCCGTGAAAACCCATTGGGTATTGCATGGATAAAAAACAGCGAGCGTAATCGTGTCCCTTTCACCAGGCATTGATGGGCTCCCCGCATGTCCATTAAAGATTGCCCGGATTGTACGGCAAATACCCAATTTCCCCGTCCTCCGTATTGCAAAAAATCTTTTCGTGGCACAAACAAGTCCAAAAAAAAAATCCGGAAACGCTCATTTCCCTCTTGACAAAAAGTTATTTCTCCCTTAAGCTATGGTTTAGAAGTTTGAGGAGCCTGGAGCTTGGAGAGTTTACTCAACTTTCAACAAAGCAGTTTTTCTGAATGTTTTTTGTATGGAGTCGATGCAAAACTAGAGCGGCCAGATGAAAAGAGGCGTTAAGTCGCAATGTATGACCATTTGGCAAGGGTTAAAGTTGAAGTGATATGTTCGTTGATCGGCCCTTTGTCTGATGGATGAGTGATGAGTAAAGAGTGCTATCGGGTGTCCCGGCCCGGCCGGAAACCCGGTGGATATTGAAGGTTTATATTGTATTGAGGCTCCTTTGATAGTATAATCGAACTTGGAGATATTTGGCCTAGTTCATCATACCTTATGCCTTCTGGAGCAGGGATGTCTTCGTACCTGGTTCAGAAAGTATTGGGAGAGACAGCTAACATAACAGAACGTTGTTTGTCGGGTGTAACTTCGAAAGGGCCCGGCAGAGGAAAAAGTGAGAATGTCTTTTGAAAGGAGAGAGATCATAAGAAAAGTTCTAGTTTTATTGATGGTGCTGTCGCTCCTGCCGGCGTTGGCAACAGCCGCAACGAACCCCGAAGGGTTCGAGGGTTATGCCCTGACGACCGACTGGGGCACGGGCGAGAATGGTTGGACCATAGCCAAAATGTACGGCGTCGATGACGGGCAACTTGCCAGTATTGTGGATGATGGTGGGAATCAGATCCTGGATATCAACTCTCAGGGTGGGTATGGCATGGAAGGACAACCTATATGGGATGCGGACGGCGGCTGGGATGCAAGTGCGGCCGTAACAAAGAGTGGTTTTGATTTTAAACCACTCGGTGGTTCCAATGGCTCCGAGTTCCATATGAGGATTGACCGATACGACGCAACAGAGCCGTGGGACCAATCCACATGGGAAGTAGGTGTACGTGTTAGTCATTGGCCTGATTTTCAGACTCCCTACTCCCCCTACATGGAACCGGCACCCTCCTGGTTTTCCACCGGGACATATGTCTATTTAAGAACCTGGGTAGGACCAGATGATGAGACATACACTGAAACCGAAATACCCGGTTTTGGTTTAGGAGTATGGATAGTTCCAGGCACCACGGGTGCCCCTCCGACTACCTCCGAATGGTGGCAGATGGAAATCGAAGAGGACAACGTCCTCTCGAAGACCCGTGCCCGCATGTTCTTAAAGAGCACCACTCCCGGCGACGAAGAAGGCTGGACGGCTTGGATGGATCACGCAGCCTCGTCGGACTACTCTACTGGTGGTGATGTCGCTGGTTTCTTGGGTGGCCAGATGCAGTTTGACAACTTCTACATTACCGGGGAGGGTGGCCCCCCGGCGGGCAACCCTGGCGACGCCAACAATGACAGCGTAGTTTCCGCGGATGACTACGGTTCCGTGCAGTTGCACTTCGGCGACACCGGCGCTGTCAACATCCCTGGCGATGCCAACCTTGACGGCGTGGTTTCTGCGGATGACTACGGTTCCGTGCA
>SDBT01019358.1_pt1 | contig 10669 bp, 14 predicted proteins | sample 2277101 | NCBI WGS metagenome assembly SDBT01 (sample SAMN10404973, study PRJNA504765) | marine sediment metagenome | isolation source: marine sediment core GS10_PC15, 103 cmbsf | place: Arctic Ocean: Southern Knipovich Ridge | collected 2010
GAAAGAACAAGAAATATCTATTATATTGATATTCTTGAGCTTGAAGAGCAGAATGTTTTATTCATGATAGGGTGTGAGGCAGGTACTTATATAAGGAAATACATCCATGACTTTGGGAAAAAACTAGGATGTGGAGCGCATATGGCAGAGTTGAGAAGAACTAAAGTTGCTTCTTTTGATGAATCAACATTATTTACTTTGCAGGATTTAACAGATGCTTTTTATTATTACAAGGAAGAGAATAATGATAAGTTTATCAGAAAAGTGATACAACCAATGGAAAATGGTGTTAATCATTTACCTAAGGTTTGGGTTTTAGATACTACAATTGAATCTTTAAGGCATGGCAGGGATTTAGCCATTCCAGGTATAAGCAAGCTCGAATCAGGAATAGGCAAAGACGACTTAGTTGCGATAATGACTTTGAAAGATGAGCTTATTGGTCTTGGAAAAGCAAAAATTGGTACTAAAGAAGTTATAAAACAAGATAAAGGAATAGCTGTTAGAACAGAGAAGGTATTTATAGCTTAACCGTTAATGACATCGTTCTGTATTCTTTTAGATTCATTAAAAATAGATAAGAAAACCTCTTCTACAAAGCTTTCATCAAGACCATTCTGTTTTGCTATTTTCTTTAATGAATTCATTATCTCTACTTCCCTTTTTTCATCAAATATTGGGATATCATTCTTCTTTTTGTATTCCCCTATTTCTGGCATCAAAGACATTCTTTCTGCCAACGCGGTTATTATAACTATGTCTGCCCGGTCTATATGCCTTCTAATTTGTTTTATCTTGTCTTCATCTGTCATTTTGCTATATATTGCAGAATTTGAAATCTTTTATAAATTTAACTGTTTAGTACATAATTTCAATCCACAGTAAACAATTCAGAATCATGAACGTCAAATATGCCAATTCTTGCACAAGCATCTAACCACCCATGTGCATAATTCAAAGCAGCAAAGGCAGTTACAAAATCGCCTTTTTCTTTATAATGCAGAGCATCTGAGAAATATCTTTTTATCATGTCTAAGCAGTCTTCTCTTTCTTTGGCCAAAGAGGTTCGGTTCTTGCTTTTTTCTGCTTTGCCTATTGCTTTTTCTGTAACAGAAATGTATTTATTCAGTTTTTCTTCTGTTACTTCATTCATTCTAAGAAATTAATTTGCTTCTTTTTCTTTAGCTTCTTTATATGCTTCACTAATAGGATACGGTCTTTTAACGGTTATAGGGATTATGCCTTCCTTAAATTCCTTTTTTGCAATCTCTATTGGATTAAAGTTAATCTCTTCCAAATCTTTCTCATTCAACTTGATCAAGAAAGGGGCACCCATTGAGATCTGTAGGGCGCGAGCACCAAGTATTCTTGCAGTTTCGTATTTTGTATATTTTTCAATTTCTTCTTCAGCCATTTTTAAGTGCACCTCTCAATTCCATTCCTTTTTTAACACCTATATCAATCATCTGCATTACTTCTTCCTCTGTTAATGGGGATTCACCGCCTTTTTGCATTGCACATAGGCTTCCATCCTCCAGTGTTGCCACTGTTAATCTTGCATCTATGACTTTCTCCTCTTCTGTTGTAGGATCTACTATAAACTTGCTGCCTATCTTACAGACAGTAACAGATAGTGGAATATTCTTCAACGGTAACTTTTTACTGGTTTTTTCCTTGTAATCTACTTTTTCTCCGTCAAATTTTGGGAAGACTGTGTTTTGCAATGCTGCATAAGCTGCTAATGCAGAAATGTCAAACAGATTACCTGCATCATTTAAGGAAATAATATCAATCAAAACAAGCCATACTTTTTCCCCTTCTTCAACGCATAGTTTCTTGAAATCAATAGTTTTGCTTTCTCTTATACCTCTGTCAACAACCCTTGCTAATTCTATTGCCTGTATTCCTGGCGGTCCTGATTCAAACTCAGGATTGGATAAAGGCAGCAGTTCTGCTCCTACCATGATAGTTCCTTTATCAGGTGAATCCGGATATGGTGTTCCTAGTTCCATTTTAACTCCAACCATAACTTCTGTTTCCCCTAATGTTACTTTGGCAGAGCCTTCTGCTGTTTTTGTAAATCCATATTCCACATTTAATGGCTTCCTGTATTCCAAAGGTTTTCTTCCATCTAAACGCTTGTCAGACTCAAGAAGAGTGAGTACATGTTTTTTTAATTCTTCATCCATTGATATCACCTTTAACATTATTGTATTTATCTTTTAGTGCTTTTATCTGTACCTCATAAATTTCTTTGCAAACCTTTTTACCCAGCTCAATTGCCTCTTTTAACTGCTCTTTGGATATCAAACCATCCATTTGGAGCAGGCTTATTTTATTGGAGCCAGGAAGAACTGCAACAGGAATGTCTGCAACAGGCCCATCTTCATAGGATTCTTCTGAATAATCCAAATCAGCTACAATCTTATCATCTATTCTTCCGACAGAAACTGCGCATACTAAATCTTTCATCATCAAACCTGCATCTGCCAATGCCATTGATGCTGCATTAATACCAGCACATCTGGATCCTGCTTCTGTTTGCGGCAGTTCAATAAAAACATCAACAACAGAGTTTGGGTATTCTCCAAGGTCCAAGACAGGCAATAATGAGTTTTTTGTTACCATTGAAATTTCCTTAGCTCTTCTACTACCTCCAGGCCTTACCCTTTCTCCTACAGAAGAGAATGGCATCATGTTATAGTTGCATCTTAATATCCCTTTTGACGGGTCATGTAGGAATCTTGGATATAGCTCTCTTGGGCCATAAACAGCAGCATATGCCCATGTATTTCCAAATTTGAAATAAGCTGAACCGTCAGCTTTTTTTATCACTCCAACTTTTGCCTCTATCTTCCTTAAATCCTCAAATCCCCTACCATCTAATCTTTTTTTATAAACCATTATTACTCACCTTCAATTTAGCCCCTGTTTCTTTTTCTAAAAATTTCTGTATACTGTCAGTTAGGCCTGTTAAATGACTCTCGTGTTCTATCTTTCTCATTGTCTTCTCTACTAATAGCTCCTTATCTGCGTCACCTTGTACCCAGACTAGGCCGTTTTGGCCGACTGTAATCCTGCAGCCAGTTGCTTGTTTGAGCATACTAACCATAGAGCCCTGTTTGCCGATTATTCTTGGAACCTTATGCGGAGAAACTTCGATAATTCTCCCGCCTTTTAGCTTATTCAGTCCAGGACCTTTTAGTGTTATATCAACTAATTTCTGTGAAGTCACATTTACAACCCTTGCAACTATATACTCCCCAAGATCGAAATACTGGGTTAGGTCCGCACCTTTTTGTACATAGTCTGATGTTGCTTCCTTAAGTGACAACATAGCAGAGTAGGCAGAATTTGTATCTACTCTCCATCCACTAAAGCTGATGTCAATAACCCTGCAGATTATTACATCATCTTTGAGGGGGATGTATTTTCCTGACAACGGAATTAATTTGATGGTTCTTCCGTCAATATAGGTTAACCCTAATCTTCCAGCCAGGATTTTATCTCCTTCCCTATATGCTCCTGGTCCTGGCAGATTATCCATTCCTTCTGCTAGTATCTCCCCTGGAACAACAATATCCTTTGGTTTTACTAATAGTTTACTCATAATTTATCACCTTACGTTTAGTATCTTTGTTTCAACATCACCATGGCACAGCGCATTGAGTTTATTGTGAAAATCCTCTTCTAATCCACCAGGAATTTCCACAACCACTACCAAACTGCCATCTGTCTGCCAATCTTCCCTCAGTTTTTTACCGAATGAATTGAATATTGGATATGATTTTGCTGCATAATCCGGGGGGATTTTTGCAGCTATTTCCTTTATCTCAAATTTTATTGGCAATATTGTTCTTATTGCTTTAAGTGCATCCTCAACCTGTTTATTTGCCTCTTTTCCTTCATCAATATGAAACTTAGCATCTTCTAAAGCTGCTTCTATTCTTTGAGGTGGATGGGGAGCGTGGGTTTTTGGGTCAACAGCATTTCTGTGGATTATGTTGATTATTTGTTTTTTCTTTTGCTCTCTTAGATTCTGTTTGTATTCTGCTGTTAGTGGGATTTCTCCTTTTTGGATTATTAATTTTGCAACCTCTAATGGGTCGTCTGTTTTGAAGATGCTCTTTAGAGCATTCGGTGAAGCTTCCATGCCTTTCTTTGCATCTGTGAATATCTTCTGGGCTGCCAGTACATCTCTTATGTCTATTTCAGCTCCTGATTTTACCTGCAGTGCTTTTGTGCTGTCTGCAAGTATTTCAAAACTCTGTCCATGTGTTTTTAGTTTTATAACGTTGGCTTCATCTACTGTAGTCATTTTAGTTTTTATTTCTTCTTAGCCTTTTTTATTGGCTTTGCATCCTTTAGGTGCCTTTCGATTGATTCTTTAGAGAATTTTTTGAATTTTCTTTCGTCTTTTTTGATGTAAGCAGCATCTATCCTTTCAATGGAGAAGTTATCCCCTAATACCTTTTTTAGAGCTGCTAAACATAACTTTAAGGCGTCTTCGATAGTTAGCTCTGGTTTGTATTGACTATGCAAAATTTCCTCTATCTCTACTTCTCCTTCTCCTATGACGCTTGCTTTGTATTCAAAAAAGATTCCGGTTGGGTCTGTTTCATATAATCTAGGCTTGTCTACATCTATTCCGCCTACCAAAACAGAAACGCCAAATGGCCTTAAGCCCCCACTTTGTGTGCATATCTGTTTTAGGTTGCAGATATCTTTTACAATTGTTATTACATCTACTGATGTATCATAAGTTACTTTGTGCTGTTGTGCCTTAAGCTGGGCTCTTTCAATTAAAACCCTTGCATCTGACAATATTCCAGAAGCAGTTGCCCCAATATGACTGTCTATCTGCCAGATTTTTTCTACACTTTCTGGTACAACCAAGGTGTCTACTATACGTTTATCTGTTACAAATAAAATTCCATCTGAGCAGACCAGGCCTATGGCTGTTGAGCCTTGTCTAACTGTCTTTTTAGCATATTCAACCTGTAAAAGTCTTCCGTCTGGAGAAAACATTGTTATGGCTCTGTCATAACCCATTAACTGATGCGGCATTGGTTCAACCATTTTTTAATTCACCTCTGAGTTTTGTTTAGCTATTTTCAGATATCTTTTTTCAGCTTTTTTTAGGATTCCACTTATCCCTATTGTTTTAATATCCTTATTTTTGTTAATAGCAGATATTAACTTAGGAGTATATTTGTTGTTTACTCTTAACATTCCCCTATGGATAGATGATTTGTATTTATCCTTTAAAAACCTTATGCCTGCTTCATTGTATTTAGCTCCTAAAACATTCAAAGCAGACTTTTTTATAGCATTATAAATAGCTGAATTGTTGTTTAGATTATTTGAAACCTCAAAAACAATATACCTTTTTTTTGGCCTTTTGCTAGGTTTTAACTTCATTCTTACAAAGTTGTGAGAAACTGTTTAAATTCTCCTTTTCTTCTCTCACTTCATAGCTAAGAATTGGTTTATTATATTTAAAGGTTACTATTCTTACCCTCTTATCATCTTAAGAACTTCATCCCTTTTCTTTTTCATTAATTTCTTGCTCTTAGCTTCTAAATTTAACCTTAATAATGGCTCTGTATTACTGGGTCTTACATTAAACCACCAGTCTTTGAAGTCAATTCTTACTCCATCCAGCCATGAAACTTTGCCATCACTGTATTTTTCAGCTAATTCTTTCGTCTTTCCTTCTTTGTCTTCTACTTCAGAATTAATCTCTCCAGAAGCAAAATACTTTTTCAAAGGCTTAACTAACTCACTAAGCTTCTTCCCTTTCTCAGAAATCAATTGAATAACCTTTAATGCTGCTATAACCCCAGAATCTGTAAAGAAGTTATCCCTGAAATAGAAATGCCCTGATAATTCTCCTGCAAAGATTGCTTTTTCTTTTCTCATCTGCTCTTTGATAAAAGAATGGCCAACCCTGCACATTACTGGTTTTCCATTGAATTTTTCAATGGTTTGCTTTGTTATCCATGAGCTTCTTAAATCATACAAAACAGTTTCGCCTTTGTTTTTTTTCAGATATTCTTCAGCAATTAAACATGTAATGAAATCAGAAGGAATTGTTTCTGCGTTTTCATCAATAAAAAATACCCTGTCAGCATCTCCATCTATGGCAATGCCGAAATCTGCTTTTTCTTTTTTGATTTTTTTCTTTATATCAACCAAGTTTTCTTCTTTTAATGGATTTGCTTCATGGTTTGGGAATGTTCCATCTGGTTTGAAATACATTTTAATGATTTTCAATGGAAGTTCATTCAGAACAAGCCCCATATCCGTACCACCCATTCCATTCCCAGCATCTATTACTATCTTTAATGGTTTTATTTTTTTAGGATTGAATAAGCTTAGGATGTGTTTTTTATAATCCTTTGTAATGTCTTTTTTGATTACTTTGCCTTTCTTTTTTGGCTCTTTGAACTTATTTTTTAAAGCAAGCTTTTCAATGTCTTTAATTCCTGTATCACCAGAAATAGGAATTGCTTTCTCCCTTGTAAACTTAAATCCATTGTATTTTCCCGGGTTATGAGAAGCAGTAACCATTATAGAGCCTTGTGCTTTCAAAAACCAGCATGCAAAATAGCTTCTTGGTGTAGAGCACAGGCCCTTTACTTCAATAACATCTGCACCCTGGTCTGTTATTCCTCTAATGAGTTCTTTCTTTAGTGAATCAGAACTTTTACGCATATCCTGAGAAACAGCTACTTTACTAACTTTGAGGAAGGTTACAAATGCTCTTCCTACTTTATAGGCCAACTTTTCGTCTAGCTCTTTTGGGTAAACACCCCTTACATCATAAGCTTTGAAGATTGACATAAAAAATCAAGAAGATTTCATTTATTTAAAGTTTTGGGTTTATTATGGTTTTGCAACATTATCCCATAGGTATTTGTGGTATCTTCTGTAATTATCAGCTAGCTCTTTGCTCTCAATTACGAACGCAAACAGCTCTTTTCCTACTAAAAAATTGACTACTTTGTTTCCAAAAATACAGGTGATGGTCGGATTTCCACTAAATTCTTCTGGTAAGAATTTCATTTCTTCATATTTCATTAATTTTACTTGTCCTCTTACCTTATGTATGAAAAGATTATACCATTTCACCTTTAGTTTTATTCTTCTTTTGTTCCAGTTTGAAAACCAAATGGGAAACATTTTTGGAATATATCTCGCAGACCCTATCCATTTATTGTCTTTGACATTAAGCATATCTTCCCATACAGTTTTTATTCCTTCAGGACCTCTAAATACTTCTGCATTAATGTTTGGCCTTCTATAGTTGAATTCTTTTATTAAAGAAGGGATATCTTTTTCTATTTCTTTTTTTGTAATGTCTAATTTGTATCTCTTTTCTTCGATATATCTAATTATTTTAGTTGGATGGCTTATTTGGAACAACCTTCTCTTACTTTCTGTAATGTAGCTAATTAGGCCTCTTTCAATGAGTTTATTTAATATATCATAGATGTTTCTTCTTTCAATGCCTGTTCTTTCGTGAATTCTGTTGACAGGAGATAGCCCCATAGTTAATAACGCAGAGTATACTTTAATTTCTCCATCTGAGAGTCCGATTTTTCTTAATATTTCTAATTCCATTATATGTTATTAATCTTAACTTATATTTAAGCTTAATGGTGTTGTTACGATACCACAAATGTTTAAAAACCGGTGGTCATTACTATGATATAGCAATAAATGATATCAATCCAAAAAATAGCGGAGTGGTACAACAACCATAGAATAGCTAGAGCAATAACCAAAGGGGCGGCTGGTGTAGCTGCTTTTAATACTGTAGAGGCTGCATTAGATATCCTTGTTGGTAATGTAATAACAGAAGCTCAAGCAGATTTTTATGATGCATCCAGAGCTCCAGAAGATAAACGGATGCAGTTAGATCAAAGAATTTACTCCAGAGGCCAAAAAGGTTCTGAGTATAGGATCATAGTCAAATATTATGGGAAAGATGAAAATGGCATATTTCTGGCTTTGCCTGTAAGTTATGTTGTAGGTGATGAACCTGAAGGTAGGATAACTAAGGTTGCAGGTGTTGTTGCTTATTTTGCAAAGTTTGGGAACAAAAATAATATAACAGTTCGTCCACTTTTGTCAGTAGATTATAATAGAGCAGAAGGTTCAATAGGAGCTAATCCTATGTTTTATGTTACTGGTGTTTATGGTAATTTAACTGTTGATCCAAGAGTTTCTTATGGTACTAATGGTTTGTCTTATGGAACCACAGTTGGTTATGGAATTGGCCTTGTTAGGGCTGGTTTTGACATAAACAGAAATCCAATTAAAGGTAAGTTTGAAAAGCAATTTGTGACTAGAGTAGATTTAGATCCAGGACATAAAAATTGGATTCAATTTTATGTAGGACCTGACAAAGTAGGTGTCGGGTTTCGAACTAATTTTAAATTTAATAAAAAATAACAAGAAAGTTTAAAAAACTGGTATTCAATTAAGATGCAATTTTTAAAAGTAAAGGACTTTCTGTTAACCCCCCTCTTCTTCAACAATAATACCTTTCCATAATTTCTTTGCTCTTTCTAATCTTTCGAAATTTCCTGTATCAAACCACTGGCCTGAGAATGGAAAACCTCTTAATCTTCCTTCCCTAGCAAGCTTTGGGAAAATCTCTTTTTCAAGCATGCAGAACTTGCCTTTTGGGATCATTTCTATGACTTCTGGCTCGATAATATAAAATCCAGAATTAATTAGGTTAGAAGGTGCTTCTGATTTTTTTGGTTTTTCTACAAACTCTAATATTCTAGAGCCGTCTAGCCTTGCTACGCCATACTGTGTGGGGTCGTGAACAGTGGTTAGAGCGATAGTTACTAATGCGTTTTTTCTTTTATGAAGCCTGAACATGCGGGGAATATTAATGCATTTTAGCTCATCACCATTAGAGGCAATAAAGCTGTCTGTCAGCATATCTTTTGCTAATCTTAAAGGCCCAGCTGTTCCAAGAGGCTTGTTTGGATCTTCTTCAACATAATCAATATTCATGCCGAATTTACTACCATCTGTGAAATAGTCCCTCATCTTATCAGCCAGATAACTCACTGATAGTATGACGTCTCTTATTCCATATTTTTTTAGTAAATCAAATAACCATTCCGTGATTGTTTTTCCCTGGATCTCTATTAATCCTTTTGGGATCTTATAGGTTAATGGCCTTAATCTTGTGCCTTTGCCTCCTGCCAGTATTAATGCTTTGCCTGGAATAGATATTCCTAATGAATCTTCCAGTATTTTTTCTATTTCATTGCTCCTGTTTTTTATTTCCCTGCCATCTATTCTTTTGTCTAGTTGTTTTATTAATTTTTCATCAAGTGTTATTGTTACACGCTCTTTCATAGGGTCACACCGAAAAATCTGGTATATTAAACTAGTTTATAAAGGTTATATATAAATGTTTCGTTTTTTGTATGATAGTGTATGATAATCGAAAGATTTATATATAAGTTCTTTTCTAATCTTATTAGAGGGTGGTAAAATGACCGTCACTGGAAAAAAGAAAAAGCAGATAGCAGTTTTAACTGGAGGAGGGGACGCTCCGGGATTGAATGCAGTAATCAGAGGTATAGTCGTTAAGGCTAAAAGTTTAGGCTATGATGTTCTTGGTATTTCAGATGGCTGGAAAGGTTTGCTAGATTGCAAACATTGTGGTGTTTTGGATCTTGACCAGGTTGCAGATATCCATATGTTAGGTGGTACAATATTGCATACCTCAAGGACAAACCCATACAAAGTGGAGAATGGACCTAAGAAGGTTAAGGAAAATCTAGAAAAACTGGATTGTGATTTCTTAATAGCTATTGGCGGAGAAGACACATTGGGTGTTGCTAATAAGCTCTTTAAGGAGGGTGTTAAGGTTGTGGGTGTTCCAAAGACCATTGATAATGATTTAAGCGAAACAGATTATACATTTGGATTTAATACGGCCATTACAAGGGCAACTGAAGCTATTCAAAACCTGCATACAACTGCCAAGTCACATCATAGAACTATTTTAGTAGAGGTTATGGGAAGGCATGCTGGCTGGATGACTTTAGAAGCTGGAATTGGTGGAGGAGCAAGCATTATATTGCTGCCAGAAGAGGAATTTGATGTTGATGAGGTATGCAGGATTATAAAGAATAGAGAAAAGAAAGGAAAGAACTATTCTATAATTGCCATATCAGAAGGGGCTGTTCCTAAAAAAGGGCAGATGGTTTTACAAGTTAAAGAAAAAGATGCCTTCGGCAATGTCAGATTAGGTGGTATTGCAGAAAGATTAGCCAAAGAGATTGAAAGGAAGCTGGGAATAGAATGCAGGCATGATGTTTTAGGTCATCTGCAAAGAGCTGGAGAGCCAACTGTTTTTGACAGAGTCCTAGGAACAAGATTAGGAATAAAAGCTGCTGAGATGATCAATAAAAAAGAATTTGGTAAGATGGTTGCTTTACAAGGTACTGAGATTGTAGCAGTACCATTAGAAAAAGCTGTTGGAAAGCTTAAAACAGTCCCTAAAGAAAGATATGATGAAGCAAAACTATTTTTTGAGGATGAGTAAAATGAATGAACAATTACCCGGAAATAAGGTTTTTAATGCTTTAAAGGACTCTGAATGTATAATACTTGCAGCTAATACAAGAAT
>SDBT01019359.1_pt1 | contig 10669 bp, 7 predicted proteins | sample 2277101 | NCBI WGS metagenome assembly SDBT01 (sample SAMN10404973, study PRJNA504765) | marine sediment metagenome | isolation source: marine sediment core GS10_PC15, 103 cmbsf | place: Arctic Ocean: Southern Knipovich Ridge | collected 2010
TTCCACATCTCAAAATCAGATGTATGATTTTATATTCTCATTTTCAGTAACTGAAAGTACTTCCATTTTTCCTTTACCCAGTTTCTCTCCATCCCAGGCATAGGTGGACCCCACATAACCGGGTTTTGAATCAATGGTTACTTTTGTGGTACTGTCGTTGGCCACCCATGGATCCCACATCTCCCTGTTTCTAAAGGAGGCAACGGACGAAAATATCCTGTAAGATTCCAGTTCGATCTCAATTTCCGCGCTAACTTTGGCTGTTACAGGGGTGAACAAGGGAACAATAAGCATTGCTGCCACCAGAATTCCCAAAATGATCAGGATAATTTTTACTGCTTTCATCAATTTTTTAGTTTAATCAGTCATTTAGAAGACCTAAAAATAAGAAAGGAGTCCATACGAGTCAAACCTAATACAATTTTGATTTGTATATTTCTGAAAATGTCTGATAAATTCCGATAATTAATGTAAATCCAACCATTATGACCGATTTCCAGCCCTTTGAAATGGAACGCTACATGTCTGCTCATGAACAGAAGGTGGAGTACAATCTATCAGAAAGTGGAGTACATCCCATGACCCTGCGTGAGCTTCTCAATTTTCAGGAGGAGTTGCTTGAGGAGTTGCTTGAAACTGAAATCAACTATGCACATGCCAATGGCAGACCCGAATTGAGGGAAAATATTGCCAGACTCTACAACGGTGCAACTGCAGAAAATGTCCTTGTAACTGTTGGGGCCATCGAGGCCAATTTCAACAGCATGCAAGCAGTACTTAACAGAGGAGATGAGGTGGTCATCTTACTCCCTAATTATATGCAGGTCTGGGGAGTGGCAAAAAACCAGGGTTACCAGGTTAAGACCTTTTCTCTTCTCGAGGATAAAAAATGGGCTCCGGACCTCGACACCCTTGAGCACATTGTGACTGAAAATACCAAACTGATTGCCATTTGCAATCCAAACAATCCAACAGGTTATATTCTGAAGGAGTCGGAAATGAGCGCCATTGTCAGGATAGCAGAAAAAGCAGGTGCATGGATCCTGGCCGATGAGGTATATGCTGGTGCTGAGCAACAGGGAGAAACAGAAACGCCTTCTTTCTATGGCAGGTATGAAAAAGTACTTGCGGTTGGCAGCATGAGCAAAGCTTATGGCCTTCCAGGTCTGAGAATCGGATGGGTAGCAGGTCCCAAAAGGATCCTGGAGAAAGTCTGGGCAAGACATGAGTATACCACCTTGAGTGCAACAATTTTATCCAATAAATTAACTGCACTGGCCCTTTCTGAGGAGGTTCGTCCTGCCATCATCCAGCGAACTAGGGATTACATACGTAGTGGTTTTCCGGTTCTTGAGGAGTGGATGAAACAGCAGGGGGACATCCTGAGTTGTGTTGCTCCACAGGCTGCAGCCATCGCGTTTATTAAATACGATCTGGACCTCAATTCCACTGATCTGGCCAGGAGAATACTCTTAGAAAAAAGTGTCCTGGTAATTCCCGGAGAACATTTTGGCCTGGATAAGTACATCAGGGTAAGCTATGGGCTGCCCCATGACTATTTGAACAGCGGACTGGAACGCATTGGTGATGTACTTTCTGAGATTAGAAAATGAAAAGAATAGCAATCATTTTATTTTTAAGTTCAATTTTATCATGTACCCGGTCAAACGAATCAAATCTAGATTATGTTGATCCAACCATTGGTGGAGTTGGAGTTATTTTGGAACCAACCCGGCCTACTGTACAATTACCAAACAGTATGGTGAGGGTATTCCCGATGCGAAAGGATCAACTGGACGACCAGATTCGCAATTTTCCCCTAACCAATAGTTCACATAGATTGTACTCCGTTTTTGCATTGATGCCGGTAAGCGGCACTGTTAATAATGAAATCTGGAGCAAACGTTATGAGTACGGACAGGAGGAATTGAGACCGTATTATTACAGCACAACATTTGAAACTTCAGGTAACTCAATAGAATTTTCACCCCAGGCCAGGAGCGGATATTTCAGATTTCAATTTATTGATACTCAAGAGCACTATCTTAGAATGGGTATTCTTAATGATCATGGTGAGATAGATGTTCAGGGTAAGAGAGTAATTACCGGTACTGAGGCTTTTGCAGGTATGAAGGCTTACTTCTATGCCGAAGTTGATACTGATATTTCAGAAGTTAAATACCAAAATTCCGTTGATAGGAAAAAGTTATTAATTGGAATAGGTGACCAGCCTCAAACGGTCTCATTTCGCTATGGTATATCTTATATTAGCATAGATCGTGCAAAACAAAATTTAATCAATGAGATTCCGGAATGGGGCTTTGAATCTATCAAGAACAATGCAATACAAGTCTGGGATAAAGCCTTTTCTCAAATCAATGTGACCGGAGGGACAGTGGCACAAAAAAGAGTGTTTTATACCGCACTGTATCGTGCCTATGAGCGGATGGTTGATATAAACGAGCATGGGCAATATTACAGTGCTTATGATCATAAAGTTCATGAATCTGACGAACCATTTTTTGTAGATAACTGGATATGGGATAATTATATCGCCCTTGAGCCATTGCACATGATCCTTAATCCGGACATGGCAATTCAAAGGATAAGATCTTACATCAAAATGTATGAACAAGGAGGGGTTATGCCCTCCTTTGCTCTGGTATTTGGTGACTGGTGTATAGCACAGTTGTCCTACGAGCTTGGTTATGTGGAAGATAATACACTTTTTTTGGATAGATCCGAAAACTATAAAAATGTTTTCCGGGTTGATAAAGGTATAATGTGGCCCAGGGATAAGGATGGGAATTGGATTGAACCTTATGATCCGAGATTTGCAGACAGGATGTATTTCACAGAAAATAATGCATTTACTTACAATTGGTCTGTTAAACACGATTTACATGGATTATTTGATCTGATGGGTGGTCCGGGTGAAGCGGAAGCAACACTTGACCAGCTTTTTAGAGAAGACTTAGGTTTACCGAAATTTCAATTCTGGCATACACAACCTGATGCTTCCGGTCTGGTAGGCCAGTTTGTAATGGGTAATGAGCCAAGTTTCCATATCCCGTATATATATAACTATCTGGGAGCTCCATGGAAAACTCAAAAACGCATTCGTATGCTGTTAGATGCCTTTTTTACTGATCATCTGTTTGGCATACCAGGAGATGAAGATGGTGGCGGTATGTCAGCGTTTGTAGTTTTTTCCATGATGGGATTCTTCCCGGTTACACCAGGGATTCCAGTGTATAATATCGGGAGTCCGGTCTTTGAACATGTTACTATAAAACTGCCTAATGGTAAGGAATTTACGGTTATCGCTAAAAATAGCTCATCAACCAATAAATATATTCAGGAAGCTTCAATTAATGGTGAAGCATTAAACAAACCATGGTTTACCCATGACGAGTTAATGAAGGGAGGAACTTTAAAATTGATTATGGGAAGTAAGCCAGTATTGAAATATTCTCCACAATCAGGTCTGTTTGATTGGTTTTGAGAACATCAAAAAAGGTAAAATATGTTAAAAACAAACTCGATTTTTCTGCTTCTCATTGTGTCTGGAATGTTTGTCTCCTGTACACATGAAAGGGCTCTACCAGTTGTTGACATTGACTACGTTTCCAGGGTCAATACATTGATAGGAAGTGACTCTGAGTTCCAATTATCTAATGGAAATACCTATCCGGCTATTGCCCTCCCCTGGGGGATGAACTTTTGGACACCACAAACCAGCCCCATGGGAGATGGTTGGATCTATGCTTATGATGCCCATAAGATAATGGGTTTTAAACAGACACATCAAGCCAGTAATTGGCTAAATGATTATGGCTGTTTTTCCCTGATGCCCTTAACAGGAGAGCTAAAAACAGAAGAAAAGGAAAGGGCCTCATGGTTTTCTCATAAAGCAGAAATTGCTAAACCGCATTATTACCAGGTCTATCTTGCAGATTATGATATTGTAACGGAAATAACCCCTACTGATAGAGCAGCGTGCTTCAGATTTACATTTCCTGATTCGGATAGTTCGTATATCATTCTGGATGGATTTAATAAGGGATCTGAGGTGAGAATTATTCCCTCAGAGCGAAAAATAATTGGCTATTCCAGATATAATTCAGGCAGTGTCCCTGAGAACTTTCATAACTATTTTGTAGCGCTCTTTGATAAAGATTTTGATTTCACATCGGTATGGAATGGTAATCGGGAGAGTAAAAACAGCCTTGTTGAAGAGGGCCTTCACGTGGGTGCTGTGGTAGGCTTTAAAACCACGCAAGGAGAACAGATTCATGTTAAAGTCGCATCCTCCTTCATCAGCACTGAACAAGCTGAACTGAATCTTGCAAGGGAGATCGGTGATAAGGACTTTGAGACCCTGAAAAATGAAGGGGAAGAGAGATGGAATTCGGAGCTTTCCAAAATAAAAGTAGAGGGAGGCACTGATGCTCAGCTTAATACTTTCTATTCCAGTCTCTACCGCGTATTACTTTTCCCCAGAAAGTTTTATGAATTTGATGCCCAAAATAAGAGGGTACATTACAGTCCGTACAATGGTGAAGTTTTACCTGGATATATGTTTACAGATAATGGATTTTGGGATACATTCCGTGCTGCATTCCCATTTCTTACCCTGATGTATCCCAGTCTGAACTCTAACATCATGAAAGGCCTTGTTAATACTTATAAAGAGAGTGGATGGTTACCGGAATGGGCAACCCCGGGTCATCGCAATTGTATGATTGGTTCAAATTCAGCTTCAGTAATTGCCGACTCTTACCTGAAAGGAATTCGTGGTTATGATATCAATTTGCTCTACGAAGCACTTTTGAAAAATTCAAATGGCTACAATCCGGAGATCCCTTCTGTTGGACGCTATGGTGCTTCATATTATAATGATTTGGGTTATGTGCCTTACGATGTAGGGATCAATGAGAATGCTGCCCGTACGCTTGAGTATGCTTATGCAGATTTTTGCATTTCTGAATTAGCAAGTGAATTGGATCATCCGAAGGAGGAGGTTCAGTTGTTTGAGCAAAGGTCACATAATTATAAGAACCTCTTTGACCCCGGGAGTAAATTGATGAGGGGGAAAAATGCTGACGGAACTTTTCAGTCTCCCTTTAATCCTTTAAAATGGGGAGATGCATTTACGGAAGGGAACAGCCTCCATTATACCTGGTCTGTTTTTCATGATGTAGAGGGATTAAAAGATTTGATGGGCGGAGAAAGTGAATTTATAAATATGCTGGATACTGTATTTTCAATGCCTCCGGACTACGATTGTTCTTACTATGGATTTCCAATCCATGAGATTCGGGAAATGCAAATTGCCAATATGGGGAATTATGCCCATGGAAATCAGCCCATCCAACACATGATTTATCTGTACAACTATGCAGCACAACCATGGAAAACACAAATGCATGTCCGGGAGGTAATGGACAGGTTATATCTCGATACCCCTGATGGCTATTGCGGAGATGAGGATAATGGCCAAACTTCAGCCTGGTATGTTTTCAGCTCAATGGGATTCTATCCGGTCTGTCCGGGTTCAGGTCAATATGTTATGGGGGCACCCCTTTTTCAAAAAATCACGCTCCAACTTGATAATGGAAATACTTTTAAAATTATTGCGTCGGATAATTCTTCTGAAAACTTTTACATTAAAAACGGATCTCTGAATGGGAAGGAATTTAATCAAAATTGGCTCGATCACACCACCATTACTCGTGGAGGCGAACTAATTCTGGAAATGGATAACGTTCCTAACAAACAAAGAGGGGTGAACGAACAGGATAAACCATTTTCCATGTCATTGATCATTCATTAAAGAAGGTCGATGATCAGGCCAGAAAATTAATCTTAGTAAAAAGTGTCCTGGTAATTCCTATGATTACCAACAAGTTCCGTATTCATTAAAGGTCTGTTATAAATTCTTAAATTGGTTAATCTGCCTTCGGGTCTTAGTTGTCCCCTGGCTAATGTTCCAACTTCAATGTTATCAAAACTAAAATCTTCCATATTTGCCATAAACCGGCCCCATCCATATTGACGAAAATCTCTTCCGTTACAAACAGTCCCATCAACTACAAACTGAATGATCTTAGGCCCATTGTCCACAATTACAGAGACGCAGTGCTCGTCATAGGCGCTAATAAGACCTGGATCGGAATTCCAGGAATCGGTATGCAATCCATCACTCATCCTGATTTCAACCGATCCATATTCACTGGTCCTCAGTTCGATCTGTTTTCCCATTTCACTTCTAACAGATAAAATAACCTGGCCAGGGTTCAAATCGCCCAATGCCAATCTAAAATCCAGGGTTAATCCACTTTGGAACTCCAATTGATTCTGAGCCGATAGATGTAATATTGCTTCAGGCATAAGATCTTTTTCAGTCCATTCTTTCAACAAGCCTTCTGTTGTAATGGATTGTCTTTCGAACTGAGACCATATCGTTTCAAAAAAGTCAGCCGGTATTTCATGGCACCGGGCAATTTCTTTGTTGGTTTCGGTGATCCAGTATTTACCATCCTGCATAATTAAATCCGGATAACTCATTCGTATCGCGGCATCCTCATCGTAAAGCAGTATTTCGGGTTGACCCCAAAAAATTTTCCCATCCTTTTCAATCCCTCCGCTTATCCATGCGGGATTTCTACTATTAAAATTCCAACTGCCATTGTTATGGTACCAGAAAAGGTATTTCCCGTTTTTACATTTCCATATTCTCGGGCATGCACGCGGATTTTTCAGCTCTATTCCATTCTCATACATTGGAATCCCGGGCTTAGTCCATGTTTTTCCTCCATCATAGGAATACGATTCGGCAGGATGCCCGGAAATAGTCCTGTGCATACAATATATGGTACCATTGTGCATCTGAAAGATGTTCTGTTCAGCATTAACAGGACCCAATTTTTCATTTTTCAATCCATCTTGTGATTCCGGGTACATGGTCCATTTTAACTTCTCAGGATCTTTCTCCTTGTTGATATTGTCACACCTGAAAAACCAACCTTCACTGTAATCCAACATGTATTCCTTGATTTTAGTAAATGCAAACATCATCCCATTATCAACATTTACCGGCTTACCGATCCCCCACATGATCTGGACGTCTCCCTTCCAGTCATTACCATAGTCAACTGCTGTTTTAGGTACATCGAGCCGATACCGCTGTGACCAGGTTTTACCTTCGTCCTCTGAATATTTATAGCAGTACCATCCCAACATATCCTCCCGTATGTTTTTTCTGCCATTGAGTTCGTGAATTTTGTCTCCGTTGTAATTATAGAAAACATAAACTCTTCCATAGTCAGTCAGATAAGGCATGGCCCAGGAAGCAGATTCTTTTCCCGGTTCCTCAATCTTTACCAGGTCAGACCATGATTTTCCATGATCTTCACTGGTGCAACTTACAATATGCTGCCCTTTGCTGCCTTCATGACCGGCATTGGTTGTAAAAACACACAGCCATGTACCATTATTCAGTACAACCACATAAGGCTGATCACAATATCCATTTATATAAATCGGTGAACCATGCTTTACATTCCTCCAGTCTAATGATTGGGCATCCAATGGAGTCATCGGCAACAGCATTAAGCACATTGTGATGGTTACGACAAAAATGGACTCAACTATTTTCATAAAAAAATCTTTAGCAAACTGTTCAATGAAATTTCACTCGCTTTTTATTTTCATTCAGAAACATTCATGCCACCAAGCAATTCATCAGTGATGAACTTCCCCAATAGAAAATGTTTGCGGTCCGGATACCAGAGTATACGTCTGCCCTTCTTTTCAGTCAGACTGGGATACATGGCAACCGAGGCCGTACCTTTTGGACCATAAATTAGGTCTTGAGTGTCAAGTATCTGTTTTGGGTTGCTGAACCAGATTGGCTGATGAGCATCCGCACGAAACTCTCCCACAGCAATAAAAGCTGGATTACGCAAGTAGTTAAGCTGATTTCCGTTATCCCATATTTTCTTGAATTGATTGTACTCGTTCCTTTTACCATTGTTGTTATTGAAGACAAGAAGGAATCTACCATCAAAAAGGGAATAAATTGGACTCGAAGCAATCGGATTGTTCACTTTCTCTCCACCGTCTTTATAACGTAAAACCTCTGGATCTCTCCATGTTTCGCCGTCGTCTTCGGATACCGAATACCAAATATGTCCCGTCATGGTCCGCATAACCGTAAAGAGTCGGTTGTCCGGTAAAAGTACAAGTGCCGGCTCCTGACTGACAGATATCTCAGGATAGATTTTATGAGGCACTTCCAGACCTTTTTTGTCATTGTCAGGAAACCAGGAAATTTTCAGATCTTCGGGTAACGGATTATCATCGATGTTCTCAAAACGCAAGAAGGCCGAACGACTGTCGACATCACACCAGTTTTTTCCAGGCTTTTTAATGGCCATTTCGCTGGACCACCGGGTGTATCCGGCGATATATCGTCCCTTGCTGTCGCGAATAGGTTTCTGCCAGACAATCCAATTAACAGGAAAAGCGGGATCGGGATTGTCAAATTTGGTTTTTGGTACCATTATGTCTTTCCCGAAAATCCATGTATAACCATTGTCATCGGAGTATCCACAACCCATAACACCACCATGACTCCTTAAATCACTCTGATCAATTTCCTTCGTATAAAAGCAATAGATACGTCCTTGTTCTGATACAACCGGAAATGCCCAGCTTGCTTGTCTCTTCTCACTTCTTCCAGGCCCTTTTCCTGCAAGCACAATGGGGTCAGACCATTTTTTACCATTCTTGCTTCTGGCCAGTACAGCACGGTTGTCGCCTCGACCTTCGACACTGCTTTGGGTCCATACTGCAAGCAGTTCATCACTCTTCGGGGCCTCAAAAACCAGAAAATGCTCATTATCCCCGTCATTTTCTCCATTTGGGAGATATACAATAACATCCGGGTTTGTCCGCAGCCATTCTTTTTTCAACAGATGATCGTTCTTATTTTCCTGTCCAAATGTTATGGCAGAAGTAACCAAAAGGGATAAAATAATTGGCAATCTTTGCTTTTTCATTGTTCAACTCTTTTAATCATTAAGCTAAGATAAATATTGTGAGGATTTTTAGCAGAAAAAAAGGAGAAGTGAAATTAAAGAAAGATCCTGGAAGCCTTCCGGTCAGATTTGAAAGATTGGTTCCTGGGAATTTCTTCAACGGTTATAATTCGCTTGGGGACTTCATACCCGGAGAGCTTTTTACGAAGTACTTCCAACCACATATCAACAGGTGGATCCGGTTCGCCATATTCAACCAACAGGGTAAGTTTTTGCCCCAGTTTAGCATCCTTTTCCGGAAGCACAAGGCACGTGTATCCTATCCATAGGCTGATCTGATGTTCCAGCATTTCTGGCATGATCTTAATACCCCCGGATTTGATCACATTGTCAACCCTGCCCAGCCACCGGAAACCTGTACCCGACGGAGTGAGCTCCGCCAGATCATTTGTGGTTACCGGTCCGGTAGTAACCCCGGGAACATCAACCACCAGGCAATCCCGCTCATCCAGACTGATTGATACGCCATCCAACAACACGAATTCATCATCCGGCTGCTCACCATTAATACGTTTCAGGGCAAAATGTGTATAGGTTTCGGTCATGGCAAAAGATTCATATATGGCCGAAGATCCAATCCGGGTAAGCTCTCCTTTGATAGACGGGTGAAGTTCACCACCACCGATGAGCAATTTCTTTACCAGGGAAAGATCGTCTCCGTGCTGAATGGATTCATGCACCTGCAGGGGTACCATCGCCCCATAGTGGCAGGGACTATTCAGCTCCTTCAAAGGTCGCGCGGAAGGTTCCACCATGACCAGGTCCAATCCGCCCACCAGTGCCCTTACCACCATCATCTTGCCTGCAATATATCGCACGGGTAAACAGAGCAGGACACGATTTCCTGGCTGAAGGTCAAAAAACTGAAGGGTCTTCCTGGCGCTGCAGATCATAGAATCTCTGTTCAGCACAAACGATTTTGGATCACCTGTGGTCCCGCTTGTTTTCTGTTCAATCTGACCCGTTGAACGCTCCATGAACAACCCAATAAATGAGAAGAGATCCCTTTTCCAGTCCGGATTGGATCCATCTCCCATAATATTTTCGCAATACGCAATCAGTGCATCCCGACCAAATGAAATCCCGTCAATATGGAAGGTTCCAGGGTTCTTCATAACGATGGATCATTTACATTCATAATGAAGGATCATGTGGAAATAATTGATTGAAGATCCCACTTGCTCTCTGCCCGGTACCAGAGCCGGTCCCCATTCATTTGCAGCGGTGAGGGGATATTGTTGTTATAGATCATACCCGTACCAAGGCCCTGCGACATGGATACAGCGAGATCATATGTCCATTGGGCAATGGCATTAAGACCCACAGAGGATTCAAGAGCCGATGTGATCCACCAACCCGAACCTACCTGTTCTGCAAACTCTATCCACTTACCCGCTTCTGAGAATCCACCCAGGAGACCGGGTTTCAAAATAATATAATCAGGATTGATCATTTCCATCAGTTTCCTCCGGTTCTCAGGAGAGGTAACTCCAATCAGTTCCTCATCCAGAGCCACGGGTATGGCCAGGTCGGAACAAAGTGTTGCCATAGCTTTCCACTGGCCC
>SDBT01019360.1_pt1 | contig 10669 bp, 20 predicted proteins | sample 2277101 | NCBI WGS metagenome assembly SDBT01 (sample SAMN10404973, study PRJNA504765) | marine sediment metagenome | isolation source: marine sediment core GS10_PC15, 103 cmbsf | place: Arctic Ocean: Southern Knipovich Ridge | collected 2010
TGATTTGTATTGTATAGACAATGAGAGAATTGCAGCATATAAAGAAGACCATCTGTGTAATTGGGAATATTTCGTAACTATTGTACGACGTTCCGAACATACTAAATATGTCGAAGGGTATAACCGTGCAGTGAAAATGGGGTTAATAGACGGCTCTCCCATTATATTCCCCACCATTGCAAACGGTGCTGCCATTGAACTTCCAAGATATGAACCAGGCCACTGCCCGCGAACATTTTTAGGATATTATAATGAGTATGACTTGTATTATTATGATAGGCCAGCCTGTATAATAGCGGTCTGCGAAGACTATAATGCGGAAGGTGTGCCTATTTCCACAATAACACCCACTTCAAATCCTGAACATATAGAGGGATATAAACGCGCAGTAGAGCAAGGTTTGATAAAGGAACCGACGGAAGATACCGAACAATTGAATTCTGAACTTGGTGGTTACATCGAAAAAAACAAACAAATGGAAAAGGCAATAATTACAGAGTTAAATAGAGTGTTTGAACTCTACGAGCAATGGGGCAAACAAGAGGATCAGTACGCTAAAGGCTACAAAGAGGCGTTACATTATGAGTGGAAGAAACTGGCTGATATAATACGACCCGGACGGTCTAATTATCATCCTGAATGTATAGGGGTGGAATGATGGCTAAACGAACTCAAATATTGTGTGATACGTGTGGTGCCGACGTTGGTGAAAATGAATATGTTTCATTTGAAGTGCCTTATACGGAAGCCGGCGACATCGCTGGGGCTTATACTGAACACAGACATGTAGATATGTGTACCAAATGCCTGGAGTTGTACTGGGGGACGTTGGTGCGTTTTACCATTTTGGAAGGTAGTGCGTGGTTAAAGGAAATGGATATTAGACAAGAGGTGATGATGTAATTTTCGGGCCGGTGCGAGGGGCTTCGCGATTGTTGGCCAATGTCCTCTCGTACCGCCGGCATTAAAGAGGGAATTGAAGCTATGCCTGATGGGAAAATACCGCGACGCAAGATTAAACTAAAGCCGCAGCGCGAGCAGTTTGAAATACGGTTTCCGACGAAGAGTAAGGAGACTAACCCGTTCTACATGCGCGGTGTCAAGGAGCGACAAATGATTATCAAGGCCGTAAAATCTAAGATTGACTTTCCGCCAGGCATAAACATCCGTTTTGCAAGTGCGGAGTGGTGTTGCCAGAAAATGAGCAATTACTGGATACGAGGATTAGTTAGATTCGGGGATACTAATAGATGCACCATTAACGACTGCCCGCAAGTGACGATTGGCGAACCGTATACGGTTGGAATACGCATTGACTGCTGCCCCTTCTGTGGCGCAGAAATTGATGTAAATATAACGGAGAGTGTATGACTAAAACATTTGAAAACTTTTCGCAAGTTAAAGATCGTTACATAGTAGTGAAAATGGAATTTGGTTCGCATTTATATGGTACAGATACAGCCGAATCTGACCGTGACTATAAAGGCATCTATTTGCCAACATTAAGAGAGTTACTGCTGGGGTGCAGTCCAAAGCACATACAGGAATTTGGCACATCGGACAAAGAAAAAAACACTAAATTTGATATAGATAGTGAGTTTTATTCTCTCAGCTACTTTGTAGACATGGGGCGCGTAGGTGACACGGCGGTTTTGGACATGTTGCACTGTCCGCCAAAGAACATAATAGTCACCTCTCCTATATGGGAACTGATAGTTGCGCATAGGGATAAATTTTATACGCGGTCGTTAAAGTCGCTGATAGGTTACGCTCGTCGCCAAGCAGCTAAATACGGCATCAAAGGATCGCGTTTAAGCGACATCGAAGCCGTTTTAGTGGTCTTACGCAAGGCGGATCCGACACATCGCCTCCGTAGCGTGTGGCCCCAATTACCATCAGGCGAGCATATTCACATTTTACCTTCAGGCGATGACCGATTCCAGATGTATCAAATAGCGGGCCGCAAGTTTATCGAGACAATGAAAGTATCCGGTATTCTTGAGTGTTTAGAAAAGGTCTATAAAGAATATGGTACTAGGGCATTACAAGCAAAACAAAATGAAGGTGTAGATTGGAAGGCGTTGTCTCATGCGATCCGTGCAGCGTACGAAGTAATTGAAATATTTGAACATGGCACAATCATGTTCCCGTTAATCGAATCGTATTATATCAAACAAGTTAAAAGCGGAACATTGGATTATACTACTGAAGTCGCACCGCGGTTGGAATCTTTACTGGAGACATGTGAACGGCTAGCTAAAGTCAGTAAGTTGCCGCAAATGGTAGATAAAGTATTTTGGGACGATTTGGTATATAGCATTTTGATGGAACACGTTGTCAAGCCGAACATATAAAACTGGAGCAACTAAAATGACGACACTTTGTTATAATGATTTTAAATTAAAATTACGATCTGATTTTCGCGATTGGTATGACCACCAGTTTGACTTAGAGGGCATGCCTTTTCAACGTCCGTCGGTTAAAGAGTCTCGCGACGAAGGCTTGACTTTATTGAAAAAAAAGGGAACTACCAATATATCCACATATAAAGTGAAGATATTACACAACAATGAAGTAATATTAGAAACGATACAGGAAATTCATAGAGGCAGTATATACAGTATCATGGTGTTCGGTGTAAACCCTCCCCCGCGAACAACTGTCTATAAGGAAGAGTATAAAGATCAATTGCATGAATATATAGATGCGTTACGCGCAGCAATAAACGAACGCGCTGCTGCGCGGGAACGCATAGAGCTTGAAGCGCAAGAGTTGCGTAAATTTGAAGAAATGGTATTTTAACGGGAGGCTACAATGGAAAAATATCACAAGATACAAAGTGTCTATAAGCGTTACACTAACGGACCGGATAAGGGTAAATTCAATGGCATCGTAACGACAGAAGAATTTAAGTATTTATGGAATAACCAATGGGACTTTTCAGAAAAAGTGCTTGGAACAAATGTGCGTATTTTATGGACTCCTGATGCTTTCCTTAGATTCGGTGGTAGGACTGAGAATTCACAAATGCCTACTTTTTTGTATGATAAATTAAATGAACTGTTTACTGTTGACAAAATGATAGACGCCTTCCCTAGAACGCCCGTATGTTTGTACGGCGAAGGTTATGGAGCAAAGACCCAAAAGGGTGGTGGTAATTATATATCTGACGGTGTGGATTTTGCGTTATTTGACGTAAAAATAGACGGCTGGTGGTTAAAGCGCGAAGCCGTTGAAGACATTGCGACACAATTGGACATTACTTGCGTGCCTATCATCGGGCGCGGTACAATAGACCAAGCTACAGAGATGACTAAGGCGGGTATAACATCTACCTGGGGGCCTTTCCCGGCTGGAGGATTAGTATTGCGGCCTGTTGTCGAAATGTTCGACCGTGGCGGACGACGCATTATCACTAAGATGAAAACTGCTGACTGGAAGGGGTGAAGCAATTGAAACCATTTTCCAGAAGTTACAACTTATACTGGTGGCTTTGGCAAAAGACTCACAGACGTTATTTGTTTTGTGTCATCTTGGACGATTCCGAGTGGTTGGCTGGTGATCCTCCATTCAGGGCGCGACAAATTATAGTTTGTGACAGATCCGGTCGCGAAATTGGCTGGGGCGTAAAACCTAAAGAATATTGTCATTGCGAAATGTACACTTCACTCAAGAAGGCTGTCAAGAAAGTCGAAGATTTAGCTAATCAATATATTGGATCAGGGGGAGGTTACAATGACGAATAAAATAGATCATGAGTACACTGATGAAATAGTATGTCCGTATTGTGGAGAATCCGATAACGAAAGTTATGAATATGCTGACCCTGACTGCGGAGAGACGGAATGCGGTTTTTGCGAACGCAGTTTTAATTATTCAGTCCATATAAGTATTGAATATTCGACAGAAACTGACTGTTCTACTGAGGGTAAATTCCATGTTTGGCTTGGACCATATCGGGTATTCGAGTATGAAGATCGGGCCGGCGTCTGGTGTTATATACGGAAGTGTTTGAATTGCCAGCAAGAAGATTATTTCTGGCAGGAGGCGATCCTTGAAATGTTGTAAATGTTTGAAAGAGTGGAAACAAGGTTGTATGTGCGATTGTCACTTAGAATTTATGGATAAAATTTATGGTCCGCTGCCTGGTTGGAATATGTCTACATTCCGCGATGAAGCCCGGCGTTCCAATGGGCGCAAGTTAATTTGGGGAGATTTATCGAAAGGAGACTTACCGTGCGAGTCTTAATAGCGGTAGATATGTTGAACGGCTTTCTACAGCCACGTTACCCGCTATATTGTGGCGAAAAAGCGGTAGAGATTATACCGCGCGTGGCACAATTAGCGCAAGATATAGACGGCGAAGGTGGCTTGGTAATTTATATGCGAGATTCACACGATATATCGGATAACGAATTCAAGATTTACCCGCCACATTGTTTGACTAATACGTCTGAAGCGTTTTTAATACATGAACTAGCAACAATACCGCACACCAACGTATTTAAAAACACTGTGGATGCGTTTTATCTCACGGATTTGGGAAGCTATTTGCCTCTGCCTGAAACGGTAGATAATGTAATAGTCGTTGGTGTGTGTACTGATATTTGCGTTTTATATGCCGTTAAAGGGTTAGTTATCCGGGGTTACGACGTTACCGTATACAGTAATTGCGTGGGTAGTTTCGATCAATTAGGCCATGAACATGCGTTACGGCTTATGGAGAAAACTCTAAAAATTAGGGTGAGGGAATATAATGGATGTTAAAAAACACACGGATAAATATTTCACTTATACGCGGGAGGTTTTAGAGGGGGCCGGTTTCGACCCCTGGGTGCTGATTCAGGTGTTTTTTTTCAAAGGGCCCGGACGAGTCTACGGCTTAGCAGACGCGGCAAAGGCAATTATTGAAAACAGTGGCTTGGAATATGTGAATGGTCAAATTTGGGCGTTAAAGGATGGCGCTAAATACCAGTCCGGCGAACCCGTCATGTATATCGAAGGTCCGCTAAGGGTGATTGTGGAACTGGAAACAATATATTTGGGCATCATTTCACAAGCAACAACATTGGGAAATGGTGGTAAAGAGGTCAGATTACCTGACGTAACAAGCCGTATGGAACAAATAGTGACACTGGTTGGAGACCGGCCTGTTTACTATTTCGGAGCACGTCATTGGGGGTGGACGAGAGATCGGGCAATCAGCGCCGCGGCATTCGATGGCGGTGCGGCGGGGTGTTCTACCGACGCCGGAGCGGAAGCAAGAAACCAAAAAGGACTGGGAACGACTAACCACGCACTGTTTGTAGCTTGCTCGCCTTATCTTGATAAGAAAATCACTAATTACAGAACTGTCTGGGGAGCGCATTTATTTAATGACCATATAAACGAAGAGGTGCCTAGAATTATTTTGGTTGATACGTGGAATGGCGAAATAGATATGGCCAGAAGGTCAATGTCTTATTTATGGAAAAACCGTATTTGGGATTGGGAACACCAACCTGCGGGAATACGCATAGATACGTGTGGTGAAAACACGGGACAATATTGTCATACTAAGGGCGTAAGTGTTGAATTGGCACGTAAAGTGCGCCTGGAACTTGATGACCACGACTTTCAAGATTGTCCAATAACTCTATCGTCGGGATTCGCCAACCCAGAAAAGGTACAGCGGTTTGTGGAAGCTGAACAAGCATTAGGTGTAAAACTATTTGACAGTCTTGGCGTCGGGCAATTATTCGAGAGTCGCAGTGCGACCGCAGACATTGTGATGGTAAACGGAACGCATCGTTCTAAAACGGGTCGTGAATATATTGAAAATAAAAAGTGTAAAAGTATACTTTAGGAGGAATAATGAGAGTTAAAGATCAAGTATTTATAACTAAGGGTATTCATCGCTGGAAAGTGGCGACTGTTATAGGAATACATGATAAATTCCTTCATTCTGTTTTTTTTGACGATCAGATGGTTTATTACGTTCCTGACTGTTTGGGCGTTATCTCCCTTCCGAACATGATCAAGGCAGCCCATTATACAGCCGTAGAGCATGGCTGACGGGACGCGTCGCGTTCGGATGGGGAATTGGTGGATTGCCAACAATACATCTTGGTTTCCGGCTTCACAGAGGATATAACTTCTATCGTTCTCCACCGGCTTAAGATCGGGCGATCCCCGCCCTACGAATATTGATTGCTGCGTTAAGGTCTCTGTCGTGGATGGCGTTACACTCAGGGCATTGCCAAGTTCTGTCTTTGAGAGTCAAGTTTTGATTGATATAATCACATTGGTTGCATGTTTTAGACGACGGGAAGAACCGGTCAATTTTATGTACTTGACAACCGTACCATTTGCCCTTGTATCCCAGCATTTTGGTGAAATCAGACCAACCTGCATCGGATATAGACTTGGCTAGATGGTGGTTTTTGACCATATTAGCAATGGCAAGGTCTTCGATATAAATCGCTTGGTTATCGCGAACGAGAGTTCTGCTCGTTTTATGAAGGAAGTCCTTACGTTGGTTAGCGACCCGTTCATGTTGTACAGCTAGTTTGTGAATTGCTTTAAGTCTGGAATTAGAGCCTTTTTGCTTGCGTGATACAGAACGTTGCAATCGTTTTAGTCTTTTTTCTGTTTTGTATATAAACTTGGGCCTGTTAATAGTCGTTCCATCGGAAGAGGTAATGAACGTTTTTAGTCCAAAATCAAGACCCACTTCACCGCCGGAGTACTGTGGTTCGGGTATATCAACTTCACATAATATTGAAGCGAAGTATTTGCCTGTTGCTGTTTGCGAAATGGTAATAGATTTAAGACGCCCCTCATAGGGCCTGTGAATAATGATTTTAATGTTTTTACATTTAGGTATGTTGAGTTTTCCGTTGGTAATGCAGCCCTTTTGCGGTACGCGAAATGATTGTGCCACTTTGCTCTTCTTGAAGTTTGGGAATTGTCCTGTTTTGTTGAAGAAGTTCTTATATGCTTGGTCAAGATTTCTCAAGCTTTGTTGTAAAGACTGAGCATTTACATTGGCAAGCCAACAGTATTCGGGTTCTTTTTTGAGTTTAACAAGCATATTTATGGTATCGAAGCATGATAGGCCTTTTTTGTCATCTCCTTTGTGTTCTTCATAATAATCCATGCGTTCACGAAGAAAATAATTGTACACAAAGCGGACGCAGCCAAAGTGGTGACTAAATACGGTTCGTTGTTCTTCATTGGGGTATATTTTGTATTTAAATCCTTTGTATATTATCATATATAATTATACCATAAAATTTCAATTTTGTCAAGGCTTCGTTTTTTACTTTGACAAAATGACGTTGTTGCGGTATAATGTAGACATGACTTAGACATACTAAAGCCCGGAACCTTAAAACAGTTCCGGGCTTTAGTATGTCTAAGTCATGTCTACATGTTGGTTCGTTCGGAAGGATTAGGGCCTTTAGTAGCAATGAACCTCAATGAGTCTTTAATCTCAACTATGGCGCATTTTTCAGTATCGTCACTCCATAGTACACATTCTTCCTGAAGACAATTGACAAAGCCGGGATCGGAAAAGCTAAACGGGCAGTACTTATCATACATTTTCACCCTCCCGGTTATATTGTTCTAATAGTTGACGGATCCTGGTTACAGTCTCAGAACCTTCGTCATCACACGATCCAACGAAAATATCGGCAGGATACAATCGTTCCCACCAAGCAGATACTTCGTTGATAATTTTCTCTCCCAATTCTATTTTAATAAGCGGACATCGCGCGGGTTGGTCTTTAATGGGGGTGGCCGGAACAATATCATCGTGACTTTTGTAGGCCGATAAACAAAGGCGGTCGTCATTTATCGCTAATATTTGCGTTGTTGGCAAATCAAGCAGTTTGACGGCGTTCAGATTGGTAAAATTTAGCTGCATCGTTATAGTGTCAGACCCCTTAAAATCCCACAGCCTGCGCGAAGTGAGTTCCATCTGTGGAAACTCGGTTTTGTAGTAAGTAATGGCGTACTCGCACGCCAGAAGAGTTTTACGGGTTCCGTCTATGAATAAAGTTTCTTTATACATTCTCTAATATCCTCCTGTTGGGGTGACCACCACCCTGAATCAATAAATATGTTCATCAATACGCTTTCGATCATCCTTAGCTCTATCCCACATATCTGACGCTATTTTTGATAAACGTTTAACTATATTTACAAGTTGTATTTTGGTGACGCTTTTCCCATCCGGTATCGATAAACGGACGAGATCTATAACGCCCATATACACACCCGCCCTACAAGGACAGATGAAGTCATACTCAGTCTCGCAGAGATATAGAATAAATGCCATCATATGATGATCTTTAATAGCGTCTATAGATTCCGCGGACGGTTCAGGAGCTGCTTTCAGTTCCCACTGCCGGTCAACACTTTGAATACTATTGCCGTATGTTGTGAACCGCATAACGTTGTTACTCCTTCAGAATATTATTATGTGGATTATCAGAGCAGACACGACACTGTTGATAATCGTCCCGGTTACCGCGTAATTTGCCGCAATCGTCTCCAACACAACATTTACTATCGTAGACTTTCTTTATTTTTTCAGAAACATCTCTGTATACCGACAACAAACCCCTTCGTCTTCGCAGTCTGTAATCAATGCTATATTTTTCCAATTGTATTTCCGCAAATCGTAACTCACGGAACAACGTGACGCCTTTGGTAATAGGTACCATTTTCAACCTCCTAATCTAATTTTCGTTCGTGGGTCGTCTTTGAATAACAAAGTAGACATAAAATCAATTAACGAAATGTTAGTATTTTGTAACCATTCGTTACAACAGTCTTCACACACATACATACGGTGAACAAGATTCTTAAACCTATACAATAACATATACAATGCCGGGCCACTTTCGCAACGCGGACAGATGTCCGCGAAAATTGGCGTTTTATTTTGTCCTTTTTTAGACCATTTTATCCAACTCATTATTAGCTCCTTTCATAACCGAGTAATTATCAATATAAGGGTAGTTATATTGATTACAATCAAACCTAGCCCCCATATGCGGAAAAACCTGCTTTTCCACCATTGCAACGCAACCCCGCAGGACAATCCCATTACAGCACATATGATTGCGAATATCATCATTTCCCCTCTCCTAAATAACGTTTTCTTCAGGAACGCTGCATAATCGTAAAACATATTACGAATATAGCTAGAAACGTTCCTGCAATTATACATTTATCGCCAAACGATATATGAGGATAATTTTTGTACATTCAGTTTGCCTCCATATAGTTTTTACACTGCTTGATGTTACTCATTCGTCCTCCTTCGTCATAATAAACCGACCCACTTCATATTGTCCCATATAAAGCCAGCCATAATACGTTTCTTTACAGTCTAAATCATCTGTGCTGGTAAGGTGATAAGATACATTTAATTTTATACGCAGGGTATAGTTGCCGTAAATGAACTTAACGCATCCTTCACCTTTTTCAATTACGAAGTGTTCGCAATAAGAAGAATACATAAACGTATTTCTTATAGTTATTTTATGGGTTGGAAGTAACCGCAACCAACCGATACGTCTGATACGATATATACCATTCAAACGCTTTATGTCGAAATCTACCGCCGACTCATAAGGTTTCCATACCAACAGCGACTCGTAAGTTAAGGCAAAATACAGATATGCAGCGACGTACAGGGGTATCCAAGCCCACCGGGGATCAACGGGTGACCATAGACCAAGAGCGAGGCAGCCCAATCCAAGAACAAATAGTCGCGAATGCAGTAATTTACTCATTGTTAATCCTCCAAATGTCGTCTGTCCACCGCTCATACGGCAGTTCGGGATAACGGTCGAACAATGTATCTTTCAGCCTTACATATGGCAACGCGGCTGTCAAGGCGTCTATCAACTCGCGCACTTCCTCAAAACTAGGTTCTGGTAAATCATGCTTGCCCGAATCTGCCCCAATAACTACAATGTCAGGAGCAAGCTCTATCAATTGTTCAGCAAAGCGGGCCGTAAATTTCATGATAGGTTCTATCGTTATCATGACGCGAGGCTTGATCGTCCAATTAGCCGCTCCGCTGTTTGTCAAATTTTTGATGCGGCGTTTAATGCCGGTTAAACACAAAAAACGAACAAGGAATTCTGGAGCAACACTAATTAAATTCATATCTTCATCAGATTCAATAGTGACCGCCAATATTGTTTTATCGGGAAACTTGGAAAGGAAGCGGTCAAAACCGTATGAATTTTTAGTATGAAATATATAGTAATTATCATACTGACAACATCGCTCCAATATTTCAGGCATTAAACTTATTTGATAACCAAACAAATCTACACCGCTGCCAACAAAATACACCTTACCAGAACCGCAGATTTTCTTTAACGCTTTGTCATCCATACGTGCGACTCCTGAATACTTCTTTCTTACATCAGAAAAGTTTCGTTTCAATTCGTTCATATAACAAAATTCACATTGATATTCACACGATCCGGATCCAGGATTCACTGTCGTAACGTACGGATACATGAGTTTACCCATTGTCCACTCCCTTCAATTTTTCTTTCGTTATATCGCTAAATATTTCAGGCGTGTAACATATATCGCATAGCGTAACACGCATATAGTCTTTGGCTACAATTACACTCGTCATCCAGGTTTCATCTAC
>SDBT01019361.1_pt1 | contig 10669 bp, 9 predicted proteins | sample 2277101 | NCBI WGS metagenome assembly SDBT01 (sample SAMN10404973, study PRJNA504765) | marine sediment metagenome | isolation source: marine sediment core GS10_PC15, 103 cmbsf | place: Arctic Ocean: Southern Knipovich Ridge | collected 2010
GCGGCGTTTGGAGTCGAATCCTAGCAGGGGCTCGTGGACCTCATGATGGAAGGGAAGGCGGATATATACAAGATCAGGCCCGAACTGTATCTTCTGCCATCCGGGAAAAAACGGCTTGCAGATCTCGAGATCATGATGGCCTCTAAAGCCGATCGCTACCAGATATTGAGAAACGCCCTTCGTCGCCTCTCAGGATGCGATTGGGTAATTTTGGATTGCTCTCCCTCCATAAATATCATAAATTATAACGCATTGGGGTTTGCCGACTACTTATTGATCCCCTCTTCGCTGGATTATTTTTCGCTGGAGGGAGTCAAGACAACCCTTGAGATAACGGGCGAGGTGAATAACGGGGGAAACGGCAATGTTGAGATTCTCGGTATTCTGCCGACATTTTATGATAGAAGGACTGTTATATCACGGCTGGCCCTGGAGAGTCTTCGCAGTGAATATGGAAATTTGATTTTAAAAACGGAAATCAGGACTAACGCCCAGATCAAGAGGTCCCAGTGGTATCGGAAAACCATATTCGAATATGCCCCCTATTCTTATGGGGCCTTCGACTATTTCAATCTGGCCAGGGAGATCCTGGAGAGAGTGCGAGGTCAAAAGCAAGATGAGTGATATAAAGATATCTCTGGACAGCTCTGGAGTTGCCTCGGGCGTTTCAGTGGTTCGAGTTGACGGTGTTGTCGACACCATGACGGCCACTGAACTGGAGAAAGTCATGAATTCGTTGCTGGATCGGGAAAAATATAAAATTATCGTTGATCTTGGCGGCGTCGACTACATATCATCGGCTGGCTGGGGTATATTTATTTCCAACATACGCGAGATAAGACAACATTCCGGCGACATCAAGCTGGCCAGAATGATCCCCAACGTGTATGAGATATTCGAGCTTCTGGAGTTCGATTCCATCCTGCGGGCTTTCGATAGCATCGAAAAAGCTAAAGGCGATTTTGAGGAGACGGCGTATAATACCGCGGCCGTCAGCTCCCCTGCGCCAGTCGTGGTTGCAGTTGCAGCGAAGCCGGGCGGTACGGCGGAGTCACCGCCCGCTCCACCTGCCGATTCAACATCAGAAAAAATAGCGACAGGCGAGGGGAAAGTTCAAAAGGAAGTCAAAGAAATCAGGCCCACCCCACGGAACCTGGAGACTGCGGTCCTGGAGCTGATAGAAAAAGACCCCTTTTATACAATCTCAGAGATTAAGAGAGAGGTGGAAAGAAAAAATCCGCGGTATGGAGTGGGATGGTGGAAGATCTGGAATATTCTAAGACGAAACAGCCTCCTCAGCAAAAAAAACCGCTATCGTAGAGCCCGAAATAAAACTAGGGATCGGTGATAATGGTTAAGCCTCCTCCGGCGCGGCCGTACGTTTTATCCCTGCTGATAGCGGGAGCTTCCTTCCTCGTAGTTTTCTTCACCTCGGATTCAAAATGGATAACTATAGGTATCGGTGGGATTATCCTGATCGCTTCGGCCATAATAACCCTCGCCTATTTAAAATCTATCCGCAATGCGAATCTTATCTCCAGCCTGTATGAATCGGAGAACTCCCGCGAAAAATCAATCGCCAGCGAAATTCTTACCGAGATCCTGGCGGCCGGTCCGGCCGGCGGGCCCCGACTGCCGAAGGTGGCCGAATTGATCTGCGCCAGGTTCAGGCTTGGGAAACTTGCTATATTCTTCCAGGATAGCGATACATTCATACCGAGAATCTATTTCAATGTCCCCCTGGCGACCTTGAATCGTCCCCGAACTTACCGGCTGCAGCATCTGTTCAAAGGGATTTCCGCTGCAGGTGAACTGTCCGCTGATGACGACATCCGAGGATTGTTGCTGAAGAAAGGCAGCCAGGAGGTCTTTGAACCACTGGTTACATTTCGCTATAGGTGGGGACGCTCGCGGTCCTTGATTCTTGTCGCCGAGGATGAAAAGGGGCTTCTGACCGACGTCCTGAATGATCAGGAATTCAATAAAATGTTCTGGCTGGCGCTGGATAATTACGTCAGACAAAGTGCTAAACAGGCCGATACGATCTCTGAAACGAATCGGATGAAAACCGATCTTTCCCAGGCCAGGAGGGAAATATTAGATCTTAATACGGAGCTCAACAAAAAGATTCTCGACCTGCAATCTTACGTGAAAATTTCCAGCGACTTATACTCTCACTTTAGCGAAAAACAACTTTTTGAATCCTTGATAAAGACCGTCTGCGTCCAGGTAGGAGCAAAGGGCGCAGATATTATGTATCCCACGGACAACGGCAAATTCATAGCCCGGTCTGCCAGGGGATCGGCGGATCTTGTCCTGGGCCCCGATTCCAAGCTTTTCGCATTGCTCCAGAAAAGCGCCAAGCCGCTTCTGTTGCCCGTTGTAGGTTCCGGAATGAGAAGGAACGAGCCTTTTCTGAGGAACGCCATCGGACGGGGATACCGGGTCGCCATGGCCATCAGAGTTGAAAATCAGACCGGCTGCATATTGATCGTTCGGGAGAAAATTGACAAAGGCCATTATTCCGATTCGAATCTGGATTTCTTATCCATCGTATCAAACATCGCTTCTCTGGCACTCGAAAACATACGCCAGTATGCTACTATTGAGAAGCTTTCTTATACCGACAGTATGACCGGCGTCTTCAACTACAGATATTTTTATAAACGCCTGAATGAAGAGATCCTCAGGGCCAAGAGGTTCAACCGCGATCTTTCCCTGGTAATTCTGGATATAGATAATTTTAAGCTTTTTAACGATAACTATGGACATCAGACCGGAGATTTAGTATTAAAGCGTCTGGCGGAGATCATTAATAGGACGGTCAGATCTATCGACGTCGTCAGCAGGTATGGAGGCGAGGAGTTTTGCATAATAATGCCTGATACCAACGCCGCCAGTTGTGGAATTTTCATAGAAAGATTGAGATCCGAAATTGCGCAGTTTAGATTGGAATCAGATATTCTGGAAAAGGATAATGTCGTTACGGTTTCTGTGGGAGGTGCAGTTTACCCGCGGGACGCCGCGGCACCGGATAGGATTATCTATTGCGCGGATATGGCCCTTCTGGAAGCCAAAGCTTCAGGACGAAACAGGGCAATTATGTGCCGGCCAGAATTTGTCGTTAAGAAAGAACCCTCGATCAAGGGCCAAAATGAAGGATAGTCAAATAGGATATTCAAGGCTGACCATTCTGAAAAATATGCTGCCTTTGCTGACTGCGCTGGTTCTCTGGATAACGTTTTCAGCTGATTTAGTGCCGGCGCAGAATGATGCCGAGCCATACATTATTGGCTACACGGATGTCCTTTCCGTAAGCTTCTGGCAGGAGCCTGCCCTCGACCGTGAAGTAACGGTCGGCGAGGATGGCATGATTACGTTGCCGGTTATAGGGACCATAAAGGCAGCCGGGCTGACGACATCAAAACTGGCCAGGAATATAGTGGAGCAGATGACATTTTACCAGAGTCCCATTTCACAGGCGACAGTCGTGATACGGGAATTCAATTCCCGGGCCGTGTTAGTTTCCGGCCAGGTTATTGAACCGTCAAGGTTAAGTTATGAGAAAATTCCCGATCTCTGGCGTGTTATACTCGACGCTGGCGGTCCCACAGATGGTGCGGATCTCTCCCGCGTTAGAATAATCAGAAAAGTGAACGGGGAATCGGAGATCATCGATGTCGATCTTTACAGCATTATCGGAGAGGGTGATATTTCCAGGGCGCCTCAGCTACAGCCCGGCGATCTTGTTAATGTACCGCTGGCTCCATTCGGCGTTTCAAGGGAGCTGGGAGAGCGCCCGGATGATAAAGGTAAAAACGTTTATTTTGTGCTTGGCAGTGTGGCCTCACCGGGGGTGCGGAACCTGGAGCCGGGCATGGACGTATTAGACGCTTTAGCCCTTGCCGGGGGAACGACACCCGATGCCGATTTGCGCAATGTGCGTGTCGTTATGAAGGGTCCCGGCTATTCTAATATTGTGAAGATCGATCTGGAAGAGTATGTGGAGAAGGGTTCTTCGCCGCGCTATATTCTGCATCCCGAGGATACCATCGTAGTCCCGGCCCGGGAGGCGAGCCTGTTTGCCACCGTGCTCACCGCATTTGGCGCTCTTGCCGTAATTATTACCGCCGTGGGGACAGTGATCTTGTTGGGGAGAGAGTGATCTTGCTGGAGAGATGATTAGGTGAACGAAGATAAAACTCAAATTGATCTTAAAGATTACTGGGCGATTATATTACGTCGCAAGGCGTTATTGATATTACCTCTGGTAATTGTCCCCCTGGTAGCATTTGCCGGCAGCTTCTTTTTGACCCGCACATATGCATCGTCGGTTAATATATTGCTGGGTGAAGCGAAAATACTCCCTCCCGAGGTTGAGCGACAGGTTGAAGGAAGGGTCACATTTAACCGGACTTCGACGCGCGACAGGCAAAGATCGTTATATGATCAGATAACATCAACCAAATATCTGAAACGCCTTATGGCGGTGCTGGATATTCCTGTGCCCAGTAGAATAAGGCAGATAGCGGCTCAGATGAAACAACAATACCCCGCCATTTCGGAAAATGACCTCGCGGAGACTATCCTGGCCGATGACTTGCGGAAGAACGTTTCAGTGAATTTGCAATCGAATAACTTGATCGAAATCAGCTTTTCCGCCTCCGATCCCGTCACTGCTCAGAAAACAGCGGAAGCGTTAGCGGATATTTATATCGAGGAGAGCCTGGCCCAGGAGCTGGCGGGGGTTAGAAACAGCTTCAGCTTCTCAGAGGAACATCTCTCCCTGTATCAGGAGAAACTGAAAGCAGCCGAAGACAGGCTCAGGGAATTTCGAAAGGAACTTATCGTCAGCATGGCGATTGAGGATACAACCGGATACGACCTTATGCAAATTGTGTCCGCCATTGATGCCCTCGATGTGGAGATTTCGATGCAGGAAATCAAATTGCGGGATTTCCGGGGACGGCTGATCGCAGAGGGTATCGACGTAAACTCCATCACCATACCAGATGATTTGCTGGCACAGAAGAATCAACTTCTCAATACCATATCTACTCTGACGGATCTCCTTACACGGCATATCTGGAGTGATCCAAAGGTCTTGAATTTAAACGAGGAGGCCAGAAATCTTCTGTCCCGGAATAATAGCGGTATCACCAGATATGTGATGGAAGAGTATTCGGATAGACCGCCTCAGTTACGTGAAAACATGTCGAACTACCTTATCGGGCAACTGGCAATTGATTTCAATCGGGCCAAGAGGGCAACTCTGGATCGGAGCATAGTCAGTATCAAAAACAGGCTGTCCAGAAACCCGGATACCGAAATAGCCATACAGAGGCTCCAGAGCGAAGTCGATAATGCCAGAACTTTTTACAACACCTTCGTATCCGCCACTCAATACACCGCTATAAACATATCGGCAATGGGAGCGGAGGCCGAAGCGAAGTATTTAATTACAAAACCAGCCTCGCTGCCTCTCGAGCCGGAATCGCCCAACAAGAAAAAGCTGCTTCTGATGGGAGTTATTCTTGGCTTGGCGCTTGGGGGTGGGGCTTTGCTGACAGTGGAGATTCTGGATAATTCCTTCAGGAAGGTGGAGGATGTCGAGAAATATCTCGGTGTCAAGGTCATAGGTACTATCCCGAGAATGGAGCTTCCGTATGGCTCGAATCTGAAAAGAAAAATCCCGATTTTGGTGGGCGCCGGAATCAGTTTTCTTCTCGTAATCTTAATAATATTCCTGGAATTCAAGACGACTGAATAGGCGATATGTCAGCTGTTAATTTTTCAGATAAATTCAAAGGCCTGGGGCGCGGATATCTTCTGCAAACATCATTGAATGAATTGAATCGCAACATAATTTGCTCGCTGTTCAGTTCCGGTCGTCTTCTAACCAGCCGTACACTGCCATTCCTGGAAAGCATGACCGGATCTGATTTAACAGAATCCGTTCAGGAGATTCATCGGCAGTATCTCGCAGACTTCAGATCTCTTTTCGGTTTGATCGAACGCATTAAGGACTCTGACAAACCTGAATTGATCGAGAAACTGGGTAAGATTCTATACTCAAAAAGACTTTATGACGAGGGCCTGGAACTCTTGTCTCTGGCGCTCGATAAGCACCCTGATTACGCCGGGTTGAGAATTCTTCTCGGGAAAATATATCTGGCACTGAAACGTTTCCCCGAGGCGGAAAGAGAACTTCTCCATGCGGTGCGGCTTGCGCCGGAATATCCTGATCTTAGAAACCTGTTGGGCGTTGTATTCCTCGAATCAAAAAGACCCACGGCGGCAATCGGCGAATTTAAAAAAGCTGTATCGATCAACATCTATTTCCATAATGCCTTTTTTAATCTGGGCCTCGGCTATATCCAGAATGGTATGGTCAAGGAAGACTTCAGCCTTGCAAAAAATCTCCTTCAAAACTGCGACATGGTGTTCGGGAAAGCGACCATGTTCAATCCCGCGTACTTGACCAGAAATTACGAACAGGGAAGGCTTTATCTGGCTCGAGGAAAGCTCGAAGAGGCTTATGAAATCCTGAACAAGGTCGCTGATCTGAATGGTTCCCCCGATTCTCATGATAGATTGCTGGAGATGTATTTGCGATACGTACACGGCGACGGTGGGATGACTGAAGAAGGAATTTCAAAATATGTCGGTGAATTGAAAAACTTCGTAAAAGCCAGTCCCCGATACGCTGATATGCAAAATGAACTCGGGTTAGCTTACACGGTTACGGCCAAGTTTATGAATGATAAAGCGATCAGGCATTTCGAGGAAGCTTTGAAAATAAATTCTGGATTTTCACGGGCGCGTAAAAACCTGAAGCTCGCCGAGAATGATTTAAGAGGATTCGAAATACTCTTAGAAGCGATTTTCAAGTGAAGAGCCAGAAAAATCAACAGACTCTTGTATCGCTTTACGATAAAGAGTCATCTATGGCCACCGAGTTCAGGCGCATTTATTCCAGCCTGAGATCTGGAGCCGATAAGAAAAAGCTCCGGAGTGTCCTTGTTACCTCAGCCGCCATTGGTGAAGGTAAGTCTATTACATGTTCGTTTCTGGCCATGACCGCCGCTTCCCTGAGCAAATCAAAGGTCGCCCTGATCGATTTCGATTTGAGAAGGCCAATGATTCATGATTATTTCGGGATCGGCACCTGCCCGGGTATGGGCGAGGTGCTGCTTGGAAAATCAAACATAAAAGACGTCTCCCGGAAATCGTCGATAGAAAACCTTACCGTAATTACATCCGGCAACGTGACCGGATCGCCGAGCGATATTCTGGATCAGGCGGATATCCCCGCTTTATTCCAGGAAATGATATTCTATTTTGATTTCATAATCATAGATTCCCCTCCCGTCGTTCCGGTTTCTGACCCTCTGCTTATCGCAGATCAGGTGGATGGCATTCTTCTGGTGGTAAAAGCCGGATCAACACAAAGAGAGGTTGTCAACAGGGCAATAAACCTGTTGTCGAATTCCGGACTAAATCCTCTGGGAATCGTCTTGAACGACTACGAAGACGTGCTCCCCTACTATTATAAAGATCATTATTACGGTTATAGATACTGGCCCCCGAAATCAAAGTAGATGCCAGAATCGTTTATCAACGTGCATCATTTTTGCAAAATATTGCATAATAGATCGCAATAGTCCACGAAAAGGGATACTCTGCCGGTTTCATAGCATCCAATCATAGCTTTTGATTCTCCACTATATCCGCCTAACTTATAATTCTCAAAGAAGTTGTAATATCATATACGGGACTATCGCCTGAAGCGATGATTCTTTTCTTGCAACGCGTTTAGTGGCAGTGAATTTGCAATTAGAGCATTCGCTAAAAGGCGTAATCAATCTTCTAAATCGACACGATGAGATACTTAAATCCAGTTTCAAATCCCTTAGGCCACTACTGGGAAGAAGAGCTCACAGGTTTTTGGGGTATATGGTTGCGGTTGCGGGAGAGGGGCAGGCGCCTTTTCGGAATTGTGCTGGGCGAAATAATTCTCGCCAATTTGTATATGATCTCAGAGCTGATTGTCAATCAGGCTTCGCTTGTCTTTTTGCGATCCAGGCTGGCGAGCATCGTTTCCCGGATAAATCCTGGGGCGATAGCCAAAAGAACGATCGATATTGTGGGCGCTGCCGTCGGCCTGGCGATCTGCGCACCACTGTGGATCATGATCCCTCTGGCCGTCAAACTGGATAGCAAAGGCTCTGTTTTGTATTCTCAGGTGCGTGTCGGACGGAACCGCCGCCGGAGGAATCGCCGGGGTGTTTTGATCGATGGCGTGGAAAGGCGGATTAACGATAACCGCCGTAAACAGAACAGTCATGGGAGACTCTTCAGAATTGTCAAGTTCAGAACCATGTGCAATGACGCCGAAAAGGGATCCGGTCCTGTTTGGGCAACGCATGACGATCCCAGAGTAACTCGTGTCGGACGCTTTCTGCGAAAAACCCGGATTGACGAAATCCCTCAGCTATTGAATGTCCTGGCTGGCGACATGAGCCTCGTCGGTCCGCGCCCGGAGCGTCCTCACTTCGTAGAAAGATTAAACTGCACAGTTGAGAATTATCAAGATCGTTTTGAGGTTCGGCCCGGCATAACCGGTTTGGCCCAGGTAGAGCATAAATATGACGAGAGCCTCGACGATGTCAATTTTAAGGTTAAATACGATCTGAACTATATCAAAAACTGGAATCTTGCGAAGGATATCAAAATCCTGCTCAAGACTGTTGTCGTGGTTTTGACTGCAAAGGGCATGTAAATCATTGTCAAAGGAGCCGGCCGCAAGGGGAGAGGCTCCCCTTTTTTTTATATCCATAAACTGCTTGCGCCGGATGCCGATATTAAGTATGTTAATAGCTTGAAATAAGTTAGGATACACATCCGCCTTATCAGGCTTGATTCGGAGGCGTAAGTAAGTAGAGGGGATTTCGAGGTGGGAACCTCAAAACCAATTCAGCAATGAATTTTATCAGTTTTTTGTATGCCAGATTTATTCAAACCCGGATGTGGCTTTCGATCACTTGGCAATTGCCCAGATCTCGATCCGGAACTGATCTGGTCCACCCAATTTTTAGTCGGGAGATTTAAGATGAGTATTAAGAAATCGGCTCTCGTATTCATTGGAGCTCTGGCCTTTTTATGGTCGATGTCATGGGCTCAGGATGATATCAAGATTTCCATTTCAACCAGACCGCCCGGGGCTACAATATATCTCTACGGAGAGCACGATCTGGTAGCAAATACTCCCGCCCGGTTGCCCTCGCAGCTTTCTGGGCTATACAGGGCGAAAATAACCAGACCCGGATATGAAAACTGGAACGGCGAATTGACCTTAGTAGCGGGAATCGCCAACGATATCGAAATCAATTTGAGCAAGGTGACTCGAAAGAAAGCCGCGTTGCGTTCTCTTTTTATACCCGGCTGGGGACAGAAGTATTCGGGAAATTCACTTCGAGGGAGTTTTTTCACGATGGGGGTCATCGTTTCCGCTACTGCGGTCTATTTGACTGACAGGCACTACCAGAAAAAGCGTTCTGATTACGATATCGCTTTAAGTGATTACCAGGCGGCCGCGTCCATTGAAGACCGTGTTCGTCTTCAGGCCACTCTGAACGAAAAGCAGAAGGCGGCCTACGATGCCGAGAGTGATCGCAGGACGGCTCTTGCCATTGGCATTGCCATCTGGGCTTTTAACGTTATCGATGCGCTGGTTTTCTTCCCTGAAAAAGATGTTTTCTATCCCACAATTACATCGCTGGAAGACGGTGTGGCGTTTTCGGTTACTGCCAAATTTTAGGGGGTGGTCATGATATCGAGAAAACTAATTTCGATCATTGTGCTGGGAGTGCTGGCTGCAAATTTCGGATGCTCCCGGAATATACCCGACCCGGTTTCGCCTCCGTTAACTGATGCGGTACCGGAAACCCCATTCGACTTAACCGCTACCATAGGCGATGGCGCTGTTACCCTTTCATGGTATATCATCGATTCTCTATCGGAGTTGACTTATCGCATTTATATGTCTGATTCCGCAGGAGCCGAATACTCTTTTGTGGGCGGCACCGCTGAGCTTTCATACATAGTCGGAAATCTTCGGAATGGTGATCTTTATTTTTTCAAAGCGTCTACTGTTAATAGCGATGGTTTCGAGGGCTACAAAAGTATTCCTGTATCTGCTGTTCCCAACCTTTATGGAATCATTATCAACAATGGAGATGATTTTTCCGGGGAGAGAGATGTCACACTCACCTTAACAGCCCCGGATAACACCAGCCTGATGCAGATATCCGATGATTCCACTTTTTCAGGATCGCAGTGGGAGAGCTTTTTTGCTTTGAGAGCCTTCCGGCTCGCGAGCGGTGATGGCCTTAAGGCAGTTTATTGCCGTTTCCGCGATGCCTCAGATATGAGAACATCCAGTCATTTCAGCGATACAATTACACTCGATACTCAGAGCTTTATCGACTCTTTGAGATTCACACCGGCAGGTGTGCCATTGTCGCCCGGCGCCACGGTTCATTTTCGCCTTTACGCCGGCGAAACGGGAGGCGAAGGAGCCGTTTCCATTGGAGATGATATCCTGAGCCTGATATTGCTGGATAACGGCGAGAGGGGAGATGCCCTGGAAGGCGATGGTGTCTATGAG
>SDBT01019364.1_pt1 | contig 10668 bp, 7 predicted proteins | sample 2277101 | NCBI WGS metagenome assembly SDBT01 (sample SAMN10404973, study PRJNA504765) | marine sediment metagenome | isolation source: marine sediment core GS10_PC15, 103 cmbsf | place: Arctic Ocean: Southern Knipovich Ridge | collected 2010
CCGTCGGCGTTGTAGATTTCCTTGCAGATCGTCTCGATCTTTTCCTTGATCGACATCTCATCGGGATAGAGCAGCTTGAAATCGACCGGCAGTTCGCACGCCGCCACCACCGCCTCGGCGAGGTCCTTTGCGCCCTCGCCGCCCTTGGCCCAGTGGTTGGCCACCACAGCATCAGCTGCACCTGCCTCGGCGGCCGCCTTGCGGGCCAGCTCCAGCTCGGCGTCGGTGTCGTCGGGGAACTGGTTGATCGCGACGACGACCGGGACGCCGAACTTCTTGGCGATCTCGATGTTCCGCGTCAGATTGCACATGCCCTTTTCCAGCAACTCCAGGTCTTCATGGACGTAGGCATCGGGCAGAGGCTTGCCGGGCGTGACGGTGGGCCCGCCGCCGTGCATCTTCAGCGCGCGAATCGTGCCGACCAGCACGACGCAGTCCGGCACGAGCCCGGAGGTGCGACACTTGATGTTGAAGAACTTCTCCATGCCGATATCGGCCCCGAAGCCGCTCTCCGTGACGACGTAGTCGGCCAGTTTCAGCGCGATGCGGTCGGCGATGATCGAGCTGTTGCCATGTGCGATGTTGGCGAAGGGCCCGGCGTGCACGAAGGCGGGCTGGCCTTCCAGCGTCTGCATGAGGTTGGGCTTGATGGCGTCTTTCATCAGCACCATCATCGCTCCCGCACAGCCGATCTGCTCGGCCGTGACGGGCTCGCCGTCGGTGTTCAGGCCGATGATGATCCGCCCCAGCCGCGCCCGCATGTCCTTGGTGTCGGAGGCCAGGGCCAGAATCGCCATGATCTCCGAGGCGACGGCGATGTCGAAGCCGGTCTCGCGGCTGGGCCCGTCCATCCAGTTGTCGCTCTTGCCGACCTCGATGAACCGCAGGGCGGCGTCGTTGACGTCGACGACGCGGCGCCAGGTGATGGTTTCGGGGTCGATATTCAGCCGCGGCAGGTTAGTCTTGGCCCAGGTCTCGTCATCGGCGTGGGCCTCGTGCTTGACCCGCGCGTCGATGGCTGCGGCCAGCAGGTTGTTGGAGATCGAGACGGCATGCAGGTCGCCAGTGAGGTGGAGGTTGAACTCCTCCATCGGGATCACCTGGCTGTAGCCGCCGCCGGCCGCCCCGCCCTTGATGCCGAACGTCGGGCCCATGGAGGGCTGACGGATGCACAGCAGGACGTTCTTGCCGATAACGCCCATCGCCTGTGTCAGGCCGACCGACGTGGTCGTTTTGCCCTCGCCCAGCGGCGTCGGCGTGATAGCCGTCACGTCGATGTATTTGCCGCTGGGCCTGTCCTTCAGAGCGTCGAGAATCTCCAGCTTGACCTTCGCCTTTACGTCCCCGTACGGCTCGAGGAACTTCGGGTCGACGCCGGCGAGCTTGGCGATTTCGGTGATCGGTTTGGGTGTTGCGGCGCGTGAAATATCAATGTCGGAAGGTACTTTAGCCATCAGCCGGTCTCCAGTGTGCGGGTTAGGTGCGGTCAAGGCCCTTGGTTGGGAACGGCATTGATAATCAAAGGGCCCGCGACGGTCAAGTGCTAATTGGACGCGCGCGTGCCCCGCCTTGCTTCCTCCGCAGGCGCCAGCGCGGACCGGCGGGGCTCCGGGGCCCCGCCGGCTTCGCTGCGGTGGGCCGCAACTGGCGCTAGCTGGCGTCGGTGTCGGGAGCAGGTTTGATCGGCGGCGGGGTGACCGGCAGCGCCGCTCGGCCGTTGGATCTGGCGAAGACCTTGGACCAGTCCACCTTGCCGGTGACCTGCATCAGCACAAACAACGTTACCACCGCTCCGATGACGATCGTCAGGCCGGTCCAGCCGGGGAAGAAGAACGCGTACGAAAAGCCCAGCAGGTACACCAGCTGCGCCGCCCCCACGTAAACGATCGCGAACTTCACATCCGCTACCAGGCGCATGTAGCTGACGACCAGCAGCATCGACACGGCCGCACATATCCAGAACGCCGCCTGGATCGATATCTTATCCACCAGGTACGCCAACAGAATGTGGAACGCGAAGAACCCCGCCGCGATGAACAGGTAGTGCATCGGGTGGAGGGGGATCTTCTTGAGCATCACCACCGCCAGCAGCACGGTGAAGAAGAAGAACAGACTCACCGGCGCAAAGAAGCTCATCCGTGTGACGATCGGCCCGGCGTTGGCGCGCTTGGGCATGACCAGCCCCATGGCCTGATTGGTCACGGTGTTCTGGAAGGCCCACTCGGCCGTCATGCCGCCGTTGTCGGTGTCCGCCGGCTGGTTGGGGCTGCGCGTGCCGAGCGGGTAGTCGATGTCCGTGAAGTTGGTGTTGACCGTCAGTGAAAAGTCCAACAGCGACACCAGCCTATCGCTCGCCTCGATCACGTTCGACTCATCTCTATAGACTCGCCAGCCGCTGCTGCCGGAGACGGCGTCGCCGGGGACGTACAGCCAGATGTCCTGCCCGTTGGCCTCGTAACTGACGCGGACCTCGTTGGCCTGCGAACGGTCCAACGACAGCGAGATTCGACCGGTGGCGATCTGGCCGGCGGGGATGTTCTGCGGCTTGCCGTCCAGCTCGACCAACAGGTTATCGCAGCCGTTGATGCCGGCGGGCAGATCGAAGATGAACACCCCCATGACGCCGTCGCCAGCCGGAGCGAACGTGTAGGTCGCGTCGAAGCTGACGGTGAACGTGCTGAACCACAGCAGGCCCTTGTACCGGTCGGCGTGGGAGATGTCGGCCGTGATCCTGCTGCCCGACGGCGCGACGGCGTCGGGGTCGTCGCGCCGCCCTTCGGCGCGGGTCGCCACGTAGGGCGACGTCTGCACGAGCGACTCGGGCCCCCACTGGTTTCGTATCTCGCGGGAAAACTGCTCTTCCAGCTTGCTCGTTCGGACCCACATCGCCCCGCCCAGGATCCACCAGGCGGCGCTGACGGCCCCGAAAATCAAGATGACGGCAAAGAATCGTAGTACTCTCATCGGTGTTCTCCTTCTGCGGCGTCGGCGGTCACTTCGCCTTGGCCAGTATACCTTGCAACAGATTAACGTAGTTTGCCAGCGCCTTGCGTCCCTTGGCCGTGATGACCAACGTGGTCAGCGGCTTTCGGCCTACGAAGCGCTTGGTTATCTTCACGTAGCCGGCCCGTTCCAGGGCCGCGGCGTGCGTCGACAGGTTGCCGTCGGTCAGGCCAAGCTGGGCCTTAAGGTCGGCGAACTCCAGCGACTCCACACCAGCCAGCGTCACCATGATCGCCAGCCGCGTCCGCTGGTGAATCATCTCGTCGATCTGGTTGTGGCCGGAACGCTTGCTCATTCGTCTGCTATTCCTTGAGTGTGAGGCCACATATCGCCATCGCGGCATGCAGCATGAATCTCGCCACTGGCGATGGGAGCAGTCCCACAACGATGCCCGTTACGCTTAGAGATACACGGCGCCTCCATGACAGCTTCCAACTGACCACAAGAGTAGATATGGAAAGTGGGATGGCGACGACAGCCGTCCACACGGTCGCCAGATGGACGAAGTGAGCCCAGACCATCGGACGTATCGGTGTCCCACGAGGCAGCAAGAACAGGAACGAGCTATAGTAGACCACTGCCGCTACGCCGATAGTGCCCGTCAATGGCCCCAACCAGGGCCAGTATCTGGCCAACGCTCCGGGAGGCGTGTCGATATAGGTTGCCTTCGGCATGGTCTACCCTCCGTGCCTGATCCACACGACTACACCGTAGAGAATGTGAAAGCCGCCGAACGTCACGCCCATCGTCAGGTAGGGCTCCATTTGCCACAGCAGGGCAGTGGCCAGCCCGGCTAGGATAAAGGCGCCCCCGAGCACCTTCACCTCCACCGGGCTAAACTGCCCTAACTGCCACAACGTAACTCCGTAAAACAGCATCCATATCGCCGGTATCAGGTACCACTGGCCCACCGCGGCAATCGACTTGCCCGGCACGTACATGCAATGTCCGGCGTCCTCCCAGACGCCCGCGCATATCGCCAGGGACAGACCCAGCGCGGCGATGAAGGGCGGGAGAATGGTCGATAGTATCCGCCGCTTCACCGGGGACCAGAAAGGCATGCCCTGAGCGATCTCGCGTCGGCGGGTCAGTAGCACGACCCCCACGAACGACAGCACGAACACGCAGGCCCACACGGCCATTCCAAGGACCAACGCCTGGTTCCACTCTTGGACGTTCCTGAATATCCACCGGTCGGCCGCCACGCCTATTAGCGTCCACGCTCCGGCTTGTATGGCAGCCAGGCCGCTCATGGTGGAAAAACGGATGGGCCTTTCCATCAGCTGCCGGATTATCTTCAGTTCTTCCGCCGCTTTTTGCGCGTCCATCGTATTCTTCTCCCTGCGTTGCTCTCGGCCGGGCTGGCCATCGGGCTTTTCTCCCGGCGTTGCTCTCGGGTCGGGCTTGCCATCGGGCCGCCCTGCCGGGCCAATCCCCCCCGTCCGCCTACCGGGCCGGCCGTGAAGCCGAATATACTTTGCACTACAAAGTACTTTGCCATAATCGGCCAAAAGGTTCAATAACTTTTGAAAATATATTTTCCGCGTTTCCTGACCGCCCGATGAAGCACATATTATCCGCCAAGGCAGATTGTTCGCGCAGAGCGACACGTCCGGATTGCCAGATGATTCGATGTGCAGTAGAACTGCCTACCTGCGGACCTGAATGTCGACAAATGGCGGAACTATTTGCTACCCCATGCGTCTGAGATTGAAAGGGAGTACGCCATGCTGAAATCGTCGGTAATGACCGGTTGCGTTGTCATAACTTGCGGCATTGTTCTGTTCGGGCTGGGCCGTCCTGTTGCTTTGGGAGAAGTGGCTGCCAGCCCTGGGCCCGGACTGCCGGACTTCGGCCGATCTCGTTCGCAAGGCAGCCCCGTGCAGTCGGGCATGATCTGGATCGTCACGATGTGGCGAGACGCTACGAGCATCGACACGCTGCTGTTGCGGGGGACGTTGCTCCGCCAGTCCAGCCAAAAGGCTCTCCTGGACCTCTATCCAGAACGTGGGCCCATTCGGATCGTCCTGACAAGAGCCGACGACGGAATCGCGGTGGAACACGAGTTGATCTGGTATCGGGATTGCCGCGTTTTTCGATGGGCGCGAGGGACGGGGCGCGTCGACATTGAAATCGACTTGAAGGAGTTGTTCGGCAAGCTGCAGCCTGGGCGGTACACCGTGCAGGTAGTCCTGCCCGCGGGCGGCTATGCCATCACGGGACTGCCGGAGTCCTCGCAAGTGGACATAAGCTCCAGCGAGTTCGCCTTCGAAATCGTTGACCCGGATGAATCAGTGATTCTTGATGCCCGCGCACAACTGCTGGAAGCCAGATCACATGAACTTCCGCTTGGGTCTTGCCTGACGCGTGGTGACGACGGCACGGCCACCCTAACAAACGGCCTGCCCTTCACCATTCTCGTTCCCTTCAGGCACAAGAATGGCAATGCTGGCCAGACAGCGGATGAAGTGGCTGTGATTCCCTACGGTCATATCTTGGCGTGGCGTGCCACTGGCGGCTGGACTAGTACGCATTTGATGGGGGGTGGCATGCCCATGGACGTTGCGTTGTCGGCGCGGCTCCTGCAGGACGATGGTTGGTCGATGCGGAGCCTGGCCCCCTCGGAGTCCATGATGATCGAGCTTCCTGACTGGGCCTTGCAGGACGGCATATACTGCTATGATGTCCTTGTCTTCCAAGAGAGGGAAGGCATGTGGCTCACCGGTATGCCTTTCGTCGTAGAGGGGGGCAGGATCGCGGCGTTGCGCGGAGCAGACGAGCATGGGCCAGGCGATTGAGTTCGGATGTGGATCGGGCGACAATAATGGTTGTGGGCGCGGAATTGAAGCAAGGGCAAGGGCTATTGAAGAGATGACCAAGCGAACGTTGTGCCGAACGGGCTGGATGATGGGAACAGTGGGCGGCCAGGCAATCCTGGTTGCGCTCATGACCGTGGTGGGCGTTGCCGGTTGCAGGAGCGATCGGTCCGATAGCAGTTCGGCCACGGATGGAATGTTGAGATGGGCTACAGGCCTTAACGGGCCTGTGACAACGGTCGATTCACCTTATCTGCAGATAGTTCTCTTCAGTAACTCCCCGCGACGAATCCGGTTCCGACTCGATCCTGACAAGGCGCCCATCCGAATCGCCCTGATAACTCCGCAGGCAGACCGACTTGAACGCGAGCTGGTTTTTCACCAAGATACCGACCACTTGTTCTACCGTGGAGCGGTTCCCGCCGGGGAGAGCGCCGAGGTAATGCGGTTTGGCGTGGATCTCAGGCAATTGTTCGGCAAGCTATCTGCCGGCCGGTATGAAGTACGGGTCACCTTGCCCGCAGAGGGCTATACGATCGACGGGCTGCCGCCGTTGGAGATGTGGGATGTCGTGTCCGAGGCCGTATCGTTCGACGTCATCGAGGCCGACTTCCAGGGGATCATCGCGGCGCATGCCCAATTGCCGCAGGCGTGGGTCGTACGTGCCACTGGCGCAGGCGAGGCGACGAATCTGGCTACGCTGACCAATAACTTCTTGGTTCCGATCGAAGTCCCGTTCGCCAATCCGAGCGAGGAAGAAGACACGCCCGCGTTGAATCAGCCGCTCGTCCCGAACTGCACGATCAACATGTGGTGGGCTTCTGAAGGCCAGTGGCGACACACGTCGGATACAGGTCCGCCGCTTCAACGGACGGTGGCGGAATCATGGCCATTCTATCGCCTCGACCCAGGCGAGAGCGTGCGCGTGCAGCTCCCGGATCGGACGATCTGGCGGGATGGCATGTTCTACTATGGCATCCGAGTGTCTCTCCCGGCAAGCGAGGCAGGGAACGAACGCAGATTCGAAGAGATTATAACCGCCCCGTTTCTTATCGAAGACGGCAAGGTCACGCCGCTAGCGGAATTGGACGCCGGATCATCTGGCGGCGAGCCATCCAATCCCTAGCTGACAAGCAGAGCTTGCCACGCATAAGATGGCCCGGGCACGGGTCAGGCTTCGTCTTTGACGTCGAAGGTAAAGGTTTTGCCGGCGGCGCTGATGACGACGTGTTGGCCGTCGGTTATTTCGCCGTTAAGGATCTTGCCGGCCAGGCCGTTCTCCAGCTTCTGCTGGATGAGTCGCTTGAGCGGGCGGGCGCCGAAGGACGAGTCGTAGCCCAGTTCGCCAAGCAGGTCCTTGGCGTCTTCGGTTACCTCGACGGTGATTCGCCGGTCGGCCAGTCGCTCGCCGAGTTGGCCAATCTGGATGTCCACGATGGCGCTTAAGTCTTCCTTGCTGAGCGAGTGGAAGATCACCGTCTCGTCGATGCGGTTGAGGAACTCCGGGCGGAAGCTTTGCTTCAGCGCGTCGGCGAGCGAGGCGTCGATTTCCCACTGCTCGGCGCGGCGGCCGGTCAGCTCCTGGATGAACTCGCTGGCGACGTTGGCCGTCATCACGATCAGCGTGTTCTTGAAATCGACCGTCCGCCCCTGGCCGTCGGTCAACCTGCCGTCGTCGAGGACCTGGAGCAGCACGTTGAACACGTCCGCGTGGGCCTTCTCGATTTCGTCGAACAGGATCACGCTGTAGGGTCGGCGGCGAACGGCCTCGGTAAGCCTGCCGCCCTCTTCGTAGCCCACGTAGCCGGGCGGCGCGCCGATCAGGCGGGCCACCGAGTGCTGCTCCATGAACTCGCTCATGTCGATGCGGACCATGGCGTCTTCCGTGTCGAACAGCAGCTCGGCGAGGGCCTTGCACAGCTCGGTCTTGCCGACGCCCGTGGGCCCCAGGAACATGAAGCTGCCGATGGGCCTGCGCGGGTCGCCCAGGCCGGCTCGGTTGCGGCGGACGGCCTCGCAGACGACGTGCAGCGCCTCGTCCTGGCCGACCACGCGGCGGCGGAGGCGATCTTCCATATTCAGCAGCTTTTCCCGGTCGGACTCCATCAACTTGGTCACCGGAATGTGCGTCCACTGGGCGACGACCTCGGCGATCTGCTCGGGGGTGACCTCCTCGTGAATTATCGTGCTGCCGTCAGCCCGGTCGTCGGCGAACTGCTTTTCGCACTCGGCCAGTTTGCCCTCGAGCTCGCGGAGCTCGCCGTACTGAATGCGGGCGGCTGTCTCCAGGTCGCCGTCGCGCTGAGCCTGCTCGAACTCGGTCTGCTTGGCTTCGATGGCCTCGCGGAGCTGCTTGGTCTCGCGCAGTGCGTCCTGCTCGGACGACCACTGCGCGTGCAGCCCGTCGAAGGTGCTCTGCAGGTCGGCGAGGTACTTCTCCAACTCGCTCAGCCGCTCCTTGCTGGCGTCGTCGGTCTCCTTGCGGAGGGCTTCCCGCTCGATCTGCATCTGCATGATGCGGCGGTTCATCTCGTCCATCTCTGCGGGCATGGAGTCGTTCTCGATCCGCAGTCGGGAGGCGGCTTCGTCGATCAGGTCGATGGCCTTATCGGGCAGGAAACGATCGGTGATGTATCGCTGGCTCATCACGGCCGCCGACACGAGCGCGGCATCCTGAATCCGCACGCCGTGGTGGGCGTCGTAGCGGCCCTTCAGGCCGCGGAGGATGGCGATGGTGTCCTCGACGTTCGGCTCGTCGACGACGATCGGCTGGAAGCGTCGCTCCAGCGCGGCGTCCTTCTCGACGTGCTTGCGATACTCGTCCAGCGTGGTCGCGCCGATACACCGCAGCTCGCCCCGCGCCAGGGCCGGCTTGATGAGATTGCCCGCCGAGATCGCCCCCTCGGCCGCCCCCGCCCCGACGACCGTGTGCAGCTCGTCGATGAACAGGATGATCTCGCCGCCGGCTGTGGTGACTTCCTTGAGCACGGCCTTGAGGCGGTCCTCGAACTCGCCGCGGAACTTCGCCCCCGCCAGCAGCGAGCCCATGTCCAGCGCGATCACCCGCTTGCCGGACAGGCCCGCCGGCACGTCGCCGTTTACGATCCGCTGTGCGAGGCCCTCGACGATGGCCGTCTTGCCCACGCCCGGCAGGCCTATCAGCACGGGATTGTTCTTCGTGCGCCGACTGAGCACCTGCATGCATCGGCGGATTTCGTCGTCCCGGCCGACCACGGGGTCCAGCTTGCCCGCCCGCGCCATCTCGCACAGGTCGATGCCGTACCGCTCCAACGCCTGGTACTTGTCCTCGGGTGTTTGGTCGGTCACGCGCTGCGCGCCGCGGACCTCCTTCATGGCCGACATTATCGACTTGCTGTCGGCGCCCAGCGATGTGAGCACCTCCATGGCGGTCGAGGGCTCCTCGGCCAGGCCAAGCAGCAGGTGCTCGATGGACGTGTACTCGTCGCCCAGCTCGCGGGCGACCTTCTCAGCCCGGGTGAACACGGCGTTGAGCGCGCCGTCCATGGCCATGCCGGCCTGTGACGACTGGCTGGGCATCCGCTCGAGTTCCGAATCGACGATGCCCTTGATGCGGTCGGCCGGTATGCCGACCTTCTCGAGAAGCCTCACGGCCAGCCCGCCTTCCTGATACAGCAGTGCGTGCAGCAGGTGCAAGGGACCTATGGCGGCGTGGCCGGCCTCGCTGGCGGCGCCCTGGGCGGCCATGATGGCTTCCTGTGCCTTGACTGTGAGCTTGTCTAATCGCATTTGCATATCTCCCTTCTGCCGTCATATTAAATGCAACGGCTGTGCCGAACGTGCAAGGGCTTGCCGGGGCCATTGTTACATTATACGCACGCCTGCCAAAACGCCACCGCCAGACCGATACGTGTGCCAATGAGGCAGGTTGGGGGATCTGCAACAACGTGCGGGTTGCAAGAGCCCAACGTTTTGCCGATACTTCTGATTGCGGATTGTGGATTGCGGATTTCGGAACGTAGGGCGTCACTCGGCTTGGGTGGCAATCCGCAATCCGAACTCCGCATTCCGCGCTCGGTAGGGTGTCCGAGCGGCTGAAGGAGCTGGTCTTGAAAACCAGTGTGCTGAAAAGTACCGTGGGTTCGAATCCCACCCCTACCGTTATTTCAATTGACGATTTTGGATTCTTGATTGTCGATTGAACTGCAGGCAGAACGTGACGGGATTCGAAGACACAAGACGGCCGGAGGCCGGCTTCCCGTGGGCTCGACGCCAGAGGCGCCTTCGAAGAAGAATCCCACCCCTGCCGTTATTTCAATTGACGATTTTGGATTTTCGATTGTCGATTGAACTGCAGGCAGAACGTGACGGGATTCGAAGACACAAGACGGCCGGAGGCCGGCTTCCCGTGGGCTCGACGCCAGAGGCGCCTTCGAAGAAGAATCCCACCCCTACCGTTATTTCAATTGACGATTTTGGATTCTGGATTGCGGATTGGGCTGCGTCCCGACAGGGCGGCCGGGCATTCCGCATTCCGCAATCCGCATTCCACAATCCGCATTCGCAGTTCCCTCCCAGGCTGGCGGGACGGACCTGACCGGGTGTCCCGCCAGCCTGCATGGCAGTCTGTTGTGTGAGAGGTCAGTCCAGGTCGAACAGATAATTGGCGTCCGGCAGGTTTTCGTGATAATGGCCGAACCATCCCAGACCGATATTGGCTGCCTCGTCGGCGGATATTTCGCTGTGTGTCGTGTAGCCTTGGGAGTAGGTCATCGGCTCGGCGCTTGCGTGGCCGTCCATCCAGCCCACATTGGCCAGTCCCTGGTGGCGGAAGTGGATCGGCGGGTTGGCCCTGCCGCCCCCGTACGGC
>SDBT01019365.1_pt1 | contig 10668 bp, 9 predicted proteins | sample 2277101 | NCBI WGS metagenome assembly SDBT01 (sample SAMN10404973, study PRJNA504765) | marine sediment metagenome | isolation source: marine sediment core GS10_PC15, 103 cmbsf | place: Arctic Ocean: Southern Knipovich Ridge | collected 2010
GCCTGCGCTCATGATTAAGGTTATGGCGGAGCACGTCGGCTTCCTGCCGCGCATAGCCTGGATGACGAGCGCGCTTTTCGTTCTCTGCGCGGGATTGAGGCTCGCGCGGTTTAACGTGGAGTCGGCCCTCGAGGAGGACCACTTCTCCTTCAAGGGTCTTCCCGCCCCCGCCGCCGGATGTTTCGTGGCCTCCATGATCGTTATGCGGTACAACCTGAGCGCCGATGACCAGCTCGGCGTTCTCGCGGAAAGGCTGCAGCCGACGATGCTCTTGATCGTGCAGCTCATGCCGTTGGTCGCCGTATTGCTGGCGCTGCTAATGGTGAGCGGGATAAGGTACGTTCACGTGCTCAGCAAGCTCATGAGAGGCAAGGAGCCGTTCGACTTCGTGGCGAAATTGCTGTTGGTGGTGATGTTCGCCATTCTGACGAAGCCGTTTTCGCTTCCTCTGGCGTTTGGAGTGTACATATTGTCAGGCGTGGTGGTGAAAATGAAACAACGGCTCGCGGAGCGCGGCCGCCTCCCCGTTCCCGGGAGGCAGGACACTCCGAAGTTCACGAAGAACGATGGGGAACAAGATGTGAGATTATCTATCCTTTAAAGTTTTCTTCGCGAGCCTCGTGTTCCTTGTGATGGGAGAGAAAGTAGGCGCAGACCTTATGCTTCTTCCTCGTCCTCACTCTCTTCTTCGGGCTCAGCTTTTTGGAACTCCAGCCCCTTGAAGTCTTTTTCCAGTTCCTTCAGGACTTCGGCGTCTTCCTTTCGCTCCATGAGCTTCGACCAGTCGGCGCCGGCGGTGGTCTTCTCAGCGGCAACTTCCTCAGCGGCGACCTCCTTGGCGGGGACCTTCTTTGCCTCGGGCTTCTGCTTCTTCGGTTCCGCCCCGGCCTTCTTACCCTTAGCGGCATCGGGTTTCTTCCATTGCTTGTAGCGTTCGAGCACTGTGTTCACCTCTTCTAAAGTCGAGGCAAAGGCACTAACCCTCAGCCCCATGTTTGTCTCGATCACTTGGTGAAGCTCCTCAGTCAGCGGTCCCGCGGCCGCGATAACTATCGTATCGCCGAAACGATCCAGCGGTACGAACCGATGCTGCTCCATGACATCCGTCGGAATCTTGCTCATCAGCTCGAAGTCGACGTCATACGATGTGGCCGCCATATAGGGGATCGCGAACTGCAAGACAAGCGCCTTGGCAAGGTCCCGCTGACTGATAAAGTCCCTGTCCACCAGGATTTCGCCAAGCGGCAGGCCTTCCTTGTTCTCCTGCTGTTGGGCCAACGCTTCCTCAAGCTGGTCCAGGGTGAGGAGACCTTCCTCGATAAGGATTTCGCCCAGCCTCTTCGGCGAGCGCCGTCGAACCCTGCTCATTGTGCTTTCCGCTTATCAGCTGTCAGCCTGGAGACGTTGCTGAAGGTTTATCCGCCTTTGGCGAGCTGATAGCTGACCCCGCTCCCGTGGGCGGATAATTTCCCCTCCATCAGGATTATAGCCACCGGCACGAGGCGGAGTCAAGCGGGTGAAAAGCCGCCCGCGAGATATCTGACCACCGCCCCCGTCCTTCGGATCATAGCATATCACAACCTGCGTGACACGCCGCACAGCGTTGCCCGCCCAGGTATCGCCTCAGCATCCCCATGCAAACTCCTCGCCCACCACCCCAAGCTTCCATGCATTCATTCCGCAACCTTGAACGCACCCCGCCCGACTTGACACACCCCATCCTCCCAGATACGATAATCGGACCAGGCTGCATCTTCGTAATTGCTCACTGGAACTATATGGCTCAAAGAGAGATCACCTACGTCAAAGCCGTTCGAGAGGCGCTGCAAGAGGAAATGCGACGCGACGAGCGGGTCTACATCCTCGGCGAGGACGTGGGTGTCTACGGGGGCTGCTTCGGCGTCACCCGGGGTATGCTAGGGGAGTTCGGCGAGGAGCGAGTGCGCGACACCCCCATCTCCGAGGCAGCGATAGTCGGCTGCGCGACCGGCTCCGCGATCACGGGTATGCGGCCCGTTGCCGAAATCATGTTCATGGACTTCACAACCATCGCCATGGACCAGCTCGTCAACCAGACCGCGAAGATACGCTACATGTTCGGCGGCAAGGCAAAGGTTCCCATGGTGCTCCGCACGCCGGGAGGCGCCGGAACCGGTGCAGCCGCCCAACATTCCCAGAGCCTCGAGGCGTGGTTCACACACGTCCCTGGCTTGAAGGTCGTCATGCCCTCCACGCCGTATGACGTCAAAGGCCTCCTGAAATCCTCCATTCGCGATGACGGGCCGGTTGTCTTCGTCGAGCACAAGCTCCTTTACAAGATGAAGGGTATCGTCCCGGAGGAGGAATACACTATTCCGCTTGGATCTGCGGACGTGAAGCGAGAGGGGAAGGATGTCACGATCGTCGCGACGTCGCACATGGTCCTGAAGGCCATTCAAGCAGCCGAATCGCTCGCCGAGGAGGGCATAGACGCAGAGGTGGTGGACCCGCGGACGCTGGTACCTCTCGATATAGACACCATCGTGGAATCCGTTAAGAAGACGGGACGCGTGATCGTAGCCCAGGAAGCTCCGAAGCGAGCCGGCTTCTGCGCCGAGATAGCGTCGCTTATCGCGGAAGGAGAGGCCTTCGACTACCTGAACGCGCCCATCAAGCGCCTCGGCGGGGCTGATGCGCCCGTGCCGTACAATCCGAACCTGGAGAGAGCGCTCGTGCCCCAAGTCCCGGATATCGTGGCAGCGGCCCGGGAGCTGATATCATGAAGGCGGCTGTCTATCACGGGAAAGGCGACGTTCGCATCGAGGATGTCCTCGTTCCCGAACCGGCGGCGGGAGAGCTGCTGCTCCGCATCCACAGTTGCGGGCTTTGCGGCACCGACGTATCGAAATACGTCCATCAATTGGTCGAGCCACCAGCCGTCCTGGGACACGAGATAGCGGGCGTCGTAGAGAGCGTCGGCGAGGGAGTCGAGCGCTTCAAACCAGGCGACCGCGCGATCGTCCCACACCACATCCCTTGCTTCGTCTGCCGCTACTGTCGTCACGACAATTACAGCATGTGCCGCTCCTGGAAGCCGACGCGCATCGAGCCGGGCGGTTTCTCGGAGTATGTAAAGGTGGCGGCCGAGTCTGTGAAGAGCGGCATGAGGTTGATTCCGGCGGATCTCGACTTCGACGTTGCCGCGATGGCGGAGTCCGTTGCGTGCTGCCTTCGTGCCTACCGGCGGACGCCTCTCCAGCCCGGTGATCTGCTGGCCGTAGTGGGATGCGGGCCGGTCGGTTTGACTCACGTGATGCTGGGGAGAACCCTCGGGGCCGGGGGCATCATCGCGCTGGACATGGAACCGATCCGCCTGAAGGCCGCGAAAAAGCTCGGAGCCGACGCCGCGCTGAACGCCGCCGATGATGAGCTGGGTGATGGCCTCCACGACCTGACCGGAGGCGGTGTGGACCTGGCCATGGTGTGTGTGGGGCGACCGGAGGCAATCCATACGGCGCTGGACATCGTGCGCGACGGTGGCACGGTTAACTGCTTCGCCGAATGCCCGCCCGGATCGGAGCTCACCATAGATCCCAACATCCTCTACAAACGAGAGGTCGTGATGGCGGGGAGTTATTCGAGTTCGCCCATCGAGATCGCGATGGCGCTGCGCCTGCTGGATAGCGGCCGGCTTCCGATAGATCAACTGATTACCCACCGCCTGCCGCTGGAGGAGACAGCCCGAGCCTTCGAGCTCGCTGCGGAGGGCAAAGACGCCCTGAAGATTATTATCAATCCATGAGGCAGTCGCGAGAGTCGGCCACGGTGAGCTGATGACGCGATACATAGGTTTACCATGAAGATGATGCGAGCGGCCGTGCTGTACGGCCCGGAAGACGTGCGGATGGAGGAAATACCTGTCCCCCAAACCGGGCCGGGCGAACTCCTCATTCGCGTCAGGGCAGCGCTTACATGCGGCACGGACGCGAAGGTTTTTCGACGGGGCGGACATCCGACCATGATACGTCCTCCTTCCCCTTTCGGACATGAATTCGCCGGCGAGGTGGAAGAGGTCGGCGAGGGCGTCGACCGGTTCAAGGTCGGCATGCGCGTCGTCGCGGCGAATTCCGCGCCGTGCGGTACTTGCCGCTACTGCAGGATGGGGCGGGAAAGCCTGTGCGACGACATCATCTACATCAACGGTGCTTACGCCGAATACATAAAGCTGCCCGAGCGAATAGTCCGCAGGAACACCCACGAGATCCCTGAGCACGTGTCGTTTCAGCAAGCGGCACTCGTCGAGCCGCTCGCCTGCGTTCTGCACGGTTTCGAGGAATCGAACGTACGCATCGGCGATACAGTGGTCATCAACGGCGTCGGGCCGATAGGCCTGATGTTTGTCAAGCTGGCGAAGCTCCGCAACGCACGGGTCATCGCGACGGACGTTCTCCCCGAGAGACTTGACATCGCCGAAAAGATCGGTGCGGACCATGTGGTAAACGCATCGGAAATTTCCGATCAGGTCCAGGCCGTGCGCGAACTCACGGAAAACGGAGAGGGGGCCGACGTGGCGATAGACGCGACTGGTTCCCCTGAGCTGTGGGAGGCCGCGCTGAAGATGCTCCGAAAGGGTGGACTGGCCAATCTTTTCGGCGGCTGCGCGCCGGGAACCAGCATTAACGTAGATACCGGACTGCTCCACTACTCCGAGCTGACCATCAAAGGGGTGTACCACCATACCCCCTATTACGTTCGCGAGGCGCTGGACCTCATTGCGTCCGACCAGATTGACGGCCCACACTTCATCACGCAAGAGATGCCGCTCGACAGAGTCAGCGAGGCGCTTAAGCTCATCATAGACCACGTCGGCGTGAAGACCGCCGTGATTCCGTAGCCGGGGAGTTCTGAATGAAATTCACCAACGAACAGCTCAAGAGGATGTACCTGCAGATGTACCGCATCCGCCACTTCGAGGAAAAGGTGGATTATTTCTTCCAGCGTGCCATGATCCACGGCACCACTCACCTTTACATCGGGGAGGAGGCGTCGGCCGTGGGTGCTTGCTGCGTCATGGAGAAGGGTGACTACCTCACCAGCACACATCGTGGCCACGGACACTGCATCGCCAGCGGCGCCGACCTGAATGCCATGATGGCCGAACTCCTCGGGAAATATCCGGGCTACTGCAAGGGCAAGGGCGGTTCAATGCACATCGCCGATGTGGAATCCGGCAACCTCGGCGCGAACGGCGTGGTCGGCGGCGGAATACCACTCGCCGTGGGAGCCGCTCTCACGCTGCAAATGAAAAAGACCGACCGCGTGGTGCTCTGCTTCTTTGGCGACGGCGCGTCAAACCAAGGGTCGTTCCACGAATCGCTGAACCTCGCGTCGATATGGAGGTTGCCTGTCGTCTTCATCTGCGAGAACAACCAGTACGGCATCTCCCTCTCGGTCAAGAAGTCCACAAACGTGAAGGACATCGCGGACCGCGGGGCGGCATACGGCATCCCCGGCAGGATAGTAGATGGAAACGACGTCCTGGCCGTGGCCGATGTCGTGGAGAAGGGCGTCAAACGCGCGAGGGCTGGCGAGGGGCCGACGCTCATCGAGTGCAAAACCTATCGTTGGAAAGGCCACTCCAAGAGCGACGCGCAAAAGTACCGCACCAAAGAGGAGGTCGCATCCTGGCGAGAACGCTGCCCCATCAAGCAGTTTCGTCAGAAGCTCGCAGCCGATGGCGTGCTCACCGATAAAGAGGCCGACGAGCTGCACGAGAAAGCCGGGCAAGACATCGAGGCCGCGACCGAATACGCCCTCTCCTGCCCAGAACCCCCACTGGAAGAATTGCTCACCGATGTCTACGCCGATTAGGGTATCGCGCCCGCTCATCCCACTGCTCATCCTTGCTCTCGCGGTCTCACTCGCAGGATGCGGCAAAGAGCCGCAGCGGCCCGTACCCTCCGGCACGCTCCTCGAAGTAGCTGGCGTTCCGAGTTTCCATAACGTGAGCCGCGTCCTATATCGCGGGGGGCAGCCGACGGCGGAAGGGTTCCGAGTACTGGAAAAATTGGGGATCAAGACAGTCGTTAACCTCCGCTCGTTCCATTCCGACCGCGACGAGCTGAAGGGAACGAATCTCGGCTACGAGCACATCACCATGAAGCCGTGGCACGCCGAGGATAAAGAGGTCGTGCGCTTCCTCCGCATCGTCACCGATCCCGAAAAACAGCCCGTATTCGTCCACTGCCAGCTTGGGGCCGACCGCACCGGCACCATGTGCGCCATCTACCGCATCGCGGTCGAGGGCTGGACGAAGGAGAAGGCCATCGAAGAGATGACCCGAGAGGAGTTCGGCTTTCACAACGTCTGGGGAGGCCTCATCCGCTACATTGAGGAGCTCGACATCGAAAAAATCAAACGGGAAGCCGGGTTAGCGAGTGCGCCGCAGTAGTAGCTCTGAATTATCTGTCCATTCCGAACCTGCCATCTGAGATCTCAAATTTGAGCTCTTCTCTCAATCCGTTGATGAAATTATGCCGCTAAAGAGTAGTGGACATCGATGGGGCGGAACGTCTCCCACTCTTCGGCTAGCGTCTTGCCGGTGGTGTAGAGGGTGACTTTCAAGTCATACGCTTCGACGCGTTTTACATAGCGGGCGGCGATTTTGACCTCGGAGTCTTCCGGATAGTTGAGATACCGCTGCTCGTTTATCTTCAGCGAATGGTGATGGATGTCGCCCGTGAGGCAGATCATGCGGCAGGGTTCTTATGGTTTCGATATCGGGCTTCCGTGGCAGCCATGATCTCGGCAGTTGGCCTTTATGTCAAGATGTGCCCGCGCACCGCGGCGTAGTGATGAGGAATCGTGCGATCCATGATCTGGTTCCTTATCAGGCCGACGGGCATTTCCCGACCATACATCTTCGGGCCGCCGATTACGCCGAAACTCCCGCGTATGGCGCGCTCCGGGGCACGGATGAGTCTCCCCTGAACTGCGAATTCATCGTCCAGGGCGCCGAGCGTTCGAAAGAGCGTGACAGGCCCCGGCGCGAATTGCATATCGACGGAGCAGGGGAGTCCTGAAACCGGTTTGCCGGAAGGCGTGCCTCCCGCGCTGGTGTGATGGACGAGTCGTGCCTTTCGCCCGTGCGCCCAACTCACCGCCGTCGGACCGCAGTGCCAGACGGAGAATGTATCCTTCCTGTCGTCCCAGTCTACGATATCCAGGAGAGTGGACGGCCTGTCGGACATATGCTTCGCCAGGAGCATGTCGAACGCGCCGCCGGGATCGCCCTCGCAAGCCGCTGGAATTCCGAGCTCGTTGAGGTACGATAGTGTGGAGCACGGCCAAGCTTCGTAAAGCTGGGCCATCTCCGGCCAGCAACGGATCGCGATGGCGGCGAAGCGCTCCTTTTTTGAGAATTCTGTAACGGCACGGATGAGCCGTGCCTGTTTTCCTAGGGCTTCGCGAGGGACTTCGATGCTTGCAAACTGCCCGGCGAACTTCGCTGCGCCAGCGGAAATGTCGGATTCCTTGTACGAGCTTGCGAGACGGAGCAGGTCTTTTGTGGGGACCGGAACGAATTCGATGCGCCAGCGTTCCTTCAGTTTGGCACGATCCTCTGGGGAGATATCGATGTCAAAAAACCCAGGCACGATCCCTTCGCCGAAAAGACCTATCCGCGAGCCCGCCGCCTTTTTCGCCGCCGCGACCAGCCGGACCGCCGTGCGCAGGCGTGCGCGGAATTCGGCGGAACGGGCCGAGCCATAGAGCGAGCGAACGCGCCGCCTCTGCAGCGCGAAATTCGAGGCGAGAACATTCCCCCCGCAAAAACTGTTGTGGGCGATGTTTGAACCGTGCCGAATCTCGTTTCGGCTCCAGAGCATCAAGGGAAGTTTCAGTGTGTCGGCAAATGCCTTTGCGGCTTTGCCTTCCGGAAATGTTGCGACGTCCAGAATCGCAAGGTCGGCCTTTTCGTTGAGCTGACGAGCAGCGGCGATGGCTTCCCGTGAGTATTCGAACGCTTTGGCGGGTGCGATGACCTTGAATCCGAGGCGCTTGCCGAGCTCTCTCAGCTGTTTTACGCGATTGCGATACTGAGGTTCCGAAAATCCCCAGAACGATTTACGTAAAACGATGCATGCCAATCCAACGGTGATACCGTTTTTCATGGTCGTCTCCAGAAAGGCTTATGATTAACGCGTTTCAACGGCTGAGCCGTGTTGCCAGGTCGAGAATCGCTTTGGCTTCCTCCTCATCCTTGGCCCTTTCTTCCACATTCATATAGAGCCCCTTGGCCGGGACCTCGGAGAGGATCGGTTCCACCTGATCAATGGCGCAATGGATATAAAGAAGTTTTCCACGGGCAAGAATTCTCTTCAGAAGCGATATCCATCTACTCATGGGGCGAGCGCCCGCGCCGGGCTGCCACTGGATACAGTGCATCTCCGGCATTTCGAGCAGCAGGTCCAGCTTGTCCAGAGCGTCCGGGCCGTCCAGATGAAATGCGGCATAATCGACATGGGCCGCGCGCCGCCGGATGCCTTCCAGCAGAAATTCCTTTACTATGCCAGGCGACAGGAGAGCGAGCGAGTCATCCGCGACCGGGTACGTCTTGCCCGGAGCCCAGTTCAGGTACCCTATGTAGTAAGTTTGGCCTCGTGATGTGGTGATCTCGCCGAGAGCATCCACCATCTCGCAATACACCCGGTCGGCGTGGTCCAGCGTCATACGGACCCGATCCGGAACGTCGTAAAAATCCATCAGAAAGTTCTCGTTTCCGCGCAGGGCGGCCACCGCATCGCCGCCCGTATAGAGGTTTGTGATCTCTGTAAGGAAACGCCCCTCCGCGGCCTCCGTGAACCGCCTCGTCATCTCGACCATGAGCTTATACCAGGAGCTTTCACGGTAGTCCGGAAAGCCGGAAAAATTGTCCCAATCTTCGATCGCCGGATCGGTCCACGTCGTATCGGGAAGAAAGCGCAACGGGCAGCCAAGCGTAGCCGCGAGGAAGTTGGGGCCGAGGTCCGGCCTGATGGTGGGCAGGGCGTCGCCGATGAATGCCGTCGCCTCCAGTTCGGCCACCTTTTTCTCAAGCGCGTAGTCTATGTTCGTCCAACATTCTTCGATGCTTCCGGGCTGGGGGATAGTCTTCGGTTTGTGACCTTTCTTCGGCGCGGTGATCTCGATACACACGCGATCGAGCATTTCACCGTTCCACCAGGCGGTCAAGCGCTCGTAAACTTGTTCGGCATCCGGTTTGAGTTCCATCTATGCTTTCTCCAGGATGATTTGCTCAGACATAGACTACCGGATGAACTGCGGCAGGTAAACTCTGTTCTTACCTAACTAACGGGAAGGCGCTTCTCACCACGAAGTTCACGAAGAACGAGAAGAAAGCACAAGTATATAAGAACCTTGTGTCCCTCTGTTTCGTGGCCTTCGTGCTCTTTGTGGTGAATTACTACTTCTGCAAAGGTCAATAATTCCACCAATCGCCGGAAACGACCCTGATGTGCCCCAATTGATTAAACAGTAATTGCTGTATTATGTGTCAGGAATCCAGGAATTGCCCAGGAATGCCGCCTAATCCAGGTCTGACCCCAATGCCTTCAATGCCCTCGAATTCGCACCACAATTGTGACTTGATCGGAAACTGCCACAAAGTGTATCATTGCTGGTGAACCTGAATACAAGGAGGATTGATCCATTTGCCAAACGGCTCGTCTGATAACAAGACGAACTTGGAGGAAGTGATTGATCCAGTAGCGAAAGGAGAAGGGCCATGCGACGCGCCATGATTATTCTGGCCGTGCTAGTCTTTGCTCTCCCATGTCAAGCTGATGAAATTCCAGCATCAGTCATTGAGCAGATCAAACAGAAAGCTATTTCAGAATGGCCGAACGATTATGGCATGCAAGAGCACACCATCAAAAGAGAAGTCGGTGCTTATCAGAGGACGAGGGGACAGACTAAGGATGTCACCGCGAGACATGACGAAATCCTAGCTAAAGATAACAAGAGCAAAGGAAACAAATCAAAGATCGCCGGAGAGTTTCCAGGCCTTTGGAACAAAATACGCGTTGGTATGTCATTTGAGGATGTCGAGGCGATTCTAGGAAAAGCGAAAACCATAGACGTTTATAGACGAACGAAGATAGATGCTTGGTATTTCAATAATGAGGCTTTCGTCCTCTTCAGGCGCGGGAAAGTCACTGCATGGAACCCGCCCAAGGAAGCGATGCCGAGACAAAACGAGCAGGCCGCATATCCGTATCGCATAGTCGCCAAGGAGGACATCAGCTCCCTGGGTAGAAGACGGATGGTTTTCCGAGTTGTAGTACAGGCTGAAGGAGAGCCGAAGGACGATTTGCTGAAGCAGATAGCGCAGCAAGTGTGGAGTGAGGAAGGCAGCAGCTTCGATGAGTCGACGGTCTTCTGCTATTTGCCCGACATGAATACGTCCGGCGTTGCATATGCAGTGGCCAGGTTTTCACAGAGCGGCTTGCGCGAGTTCCGCGTGACCGATTTCATAAGGAAGGGCCGGAAGGAACCGGCCTCTGTCCCCCGCCTGGACTTCGCTACCCGCAAGCGCATCTTCACTGAAGTGCTGGCGGCGGAAGACCGCGCGTATGAGGAAGCAACGCAGGCTTTTCCCATGTTCGCGTCCGACGGACGGTACCGGAAGGA